>Ga0272441_10006197_pt1 | contig 20206 bp, 17 predicted proteins | sample SSMProp6N_FD_193582 | JGI IMG/M metagenome (GOLD analysis project Ga0272441, IMG submission 193582) | Marine sediment archaeal communities from Little Sippewissett salt marsh, Falmouth, MA, United States - SSM-Prop-6N | ecosystem: Environmental > Aquatic > Marine > Wetlands > Sediment ...
GATTGACCTGAATTTTGGATGCCCCGCTAAAAAAGTCGCCAAACAGGAGGCCGGGGCCGCCATACTGAAGGACCTGCCGCGTATGCGCGAAATCATTAAACAGGTAAAATCCGCTACATCTCTGCCAGTCAGCAGTAAGATACGAAGTGGCTGGGATGACAACAGTATTGTGGCTGCAGAGGCAGCTTCAATCCTGGAAGAAGAGGGTGCATGCGCCGTAACGGTTCATGCCCGTACCAGAAAAATGGGATTCAGCGGAACCGCCGACTGGACCATCATACGGGACGTAAAACAGATACTTTCCATACCGGTGATCGGAAACGGTGATATCCGTTCACCTGATGATGCCGGACGCATGCTCGAGGAAACCGGTTGTGATCTGATTATGATCGGGCGGGGCGCATGCGGCAGACCCTGGCTTTTCCAGCAGACAGAATCTTTCCTGAAAAATGGGTTCCGCCGGGATGACCCTTCATTTCAGGATCGTATCGATATCTGTCTCCGCCACTATGATCTGGCTTTGTCTCGCATTGAAACGCAGCGTGCTGTCCGGGAGATGCGTAAACATATCGGCTGGTATTTGAAAGGTATGCCCGGTGTGACCCGGATCAAACAGGAAATATTTCATATGGACGATCCTGAAATGGTTCGGACCCGCCTTCTTACCTTCAGAGATCAATTATCCGTTCAGGAATGACTGTATTTTTCCTTGCTATCATCTCATGCATTCTGTATACTATTAAAGGACTGTAACGGAACGTTGTTTCTTTTTGATATCATTTTCCCCAATTGATATGACAATGGAGCAGAATTATGAAAATGACATGGATCATTTTGATGACACTGATGACGTGTACATTAGCATTCAGTCAGTGGGCCGACTATAATATTGAAGACAACAATGAACTGGATGCCGGCATCGGTATGACATGGATTGACGGAACATCGTATATTACATTAAGTTTCCGGCCGGATATCAGTATCGGGAAATTCGGCATCGGTCTGGGTGTTCAATTGCTCTATGATCCCGGCGAGGGTAAGCTGCGGACCGAGGACTGGAATTCGTCCTATGACTACGCACGCCTGATTCGATATTTGCGCTACGGACACAAGGGAGACACCTTCTACTCCCGGGTCGGCGCTCTGGACGCGGCACGCCTGGGACACGGCTTTGTGCTCAATTATTATAACAATCAAATTAATTATGATGACCGGAAGATCGGCTTGATTGTCGATGTGGATGCGGGCCGTTTCGGGTTTGAGACGCTGACCAATAACATGGGGAGACTTGAGGTTCTTGGCGGACGGATCTATTACCGCCCCATGTATGAAAGCAGTATACCCATCCTCAGAAATTTTGCGGCCGGTGCCGGCTATATTACGGATCTGGATCCGGATGCGTGGCGTGGCTCAAAAGACGGCGTCGCCATATGGGGCTTTGATGTAGAACTGCCGCTGATCAAGTCTGATATCTTTGAGCTGATACCCTATGCCGATCATGCACACATCAATGGCTACGGCAGCGGGCAGGCACTGGGTATACGAACCGAATTGAATGCATTGTGGGGGCTTCTGGATTTTTCACTCAGTGTGGAACGACGGTACATGGGAGAGCGGTTCATTGCTCCCTATTTTGATCCTTTTTATGAGCAGATGCGGTATACAACCCGGGATGAACAAATCGAGTATTTTGAAGATTTCGGAGGCAATCTCGGATCTTTACCGGAAGAGATTGCGGCCCTTCCCGGCAACACACTGATCGGCAAAAAAATGTTCCTTCCCATGATGGATCAGAAAATAAAGGGATGGTTTGGCGGACTCTATCTGGATTTTCTCTACATTATTCGAACAATCGGCACATTTCAAAGAATTGATGATCAAACCAACAGCGGCATACTGCATCTCGAAGCCGGTCTTGCAAACGAAATACCCATTTTTGATCTGCAGGCTGCCTATGATAAAAGAGGCATTGAAAAAGCGGAGGATATATTCACACTGGACCGCCGTTCTATTGCCCGTGTAGGTGTCGGCTATAAGATAAAACCCTATCTGCTTCTGTACCTGGATTATATCTGGACTTTTGAGTGGGATGAGGTGGAAGCGCAATATGTACCGCAGGAACGTTTCCAACCGAGGCTGGCGTTCCGTTACCGGTTCTGATTGGAAACGCCGGTCAGTTTTGGCCTTTTATTGTTTGTTTCCAGACTTGGTTTTTAAATAGTCCTCGGTTTTGTGACGGATGATCGTTCCGTCAATCATATAGATTACATCTTCAGCAATATTGGTGGCCTGATCCGCTATCCGCTCCAGATGGCGTGACACACTGAGCAGATGAATATAGCAGTCGATCTGTTCGGGATTCTTTTTAATCATTTGACTGACCTGCTGATAGGCTTCCCGATTACATTCATCCACTTCATCATCAAGCAGACAAACGTCCGAGGCAATGGACGCATCCGAATTGACAAGCGCATCCAGACACATTTTTAACATCACTTTGACTTTTTCCGTCATAGCCGTAAAATCAAAGGGAAATTCAATACTGGGCTGAACCGCAAGAAATGCGGCTCTTTCAGCAATATTGACTTCGAGATCACCAATACGCTCCAGATCATTGTTAATCTTGAGCACCGCTATAATAAACCTGAGATCTGTGGCCACCGGCTGATGCAAAGCAAGCAGTTTCAGGCATTCCTCTTCAAGATCGACCTCCATCTGATCAATTTTTAAATCACCGGCAATGACCTGCCGGGCCAACTGATCGTCCCTGTCCTTTATGGATTTCACAGCCATATGAAGGTGCTCCTCAACCATGGCGCCAAGTCTCAAAATTTGTTTTTTTAACTTATCAATTTCACTGTGCAGCCGCATAATAGTGCCTCAACATATTATATAACAACATCATAAAGATAAGCGGTTTTTAAACGGGAAACAAGCACAATATTTCACCTAACATAATTTTAACAATCGGTTAACAATACGATAACAATTTTTCAATACTATTATACTGTCATTAAACTGGGGTCCGCAGAATCTGATTAGGGATGATCGGATTCTTATCTGCGGGAATATTAAAAAACATATTGCACATTTACAGGAGGAAAACCATGAAGAGAATGTTGTTCGGTCTCATGGTCACTGGCATCTTGATTGTGAGTCACACTATCAATGCACAGATTGTGTCACAAATCAAGGGGAATATGTTTGGTGACTACTACTACAATGTGGAAAATCACAAAGACGCAAGCAAGGATGAAAATGCTTTTCAATTACGGAGGGTCTATTTCACTTTTGAGAACAATATTTCACAGAATATTAAAATCCGCTTCCGGCTGGAATCAGGTTCCCAGAAATTCGGGACAGAAAGCAAAATTAATCCGTTTGTAAAACACGCCTTTCTGGAATGGACCAATCTTATCCCCAATCACAGGCTCTATCTGGGTATTGCAGAGACCAACGCATTTAAAAATGCGGAAGCTTACTGGGGTTACCGTCCAATTGAAAAAACCATTATGGATCTAAACAAAATTTCATCCTCTGCAGATCTGGGAATCGCTCTGAAGGGTGATTTAAATGAATCATTGCATCACTGGCTAACCATTTTCAACGGAACCGGCTACGGGAGCGCGGAAGTGGACCAATTTAAAAAAATCGGATATGCTTTCTGGATTACACCGGCTCAAGGATTGATTCTGGAAGCTTATGCGGATTATGAAAAACAGGATCCTGATAAGCCCAACTTTGAATACGCAACCGACTATTACGGAAGTTCCGGCTACTATACAGTGAAGGGCTTTGCCGGTTATGACGCGCCCGGTTTCACATTGGGAGCGGAAGCCTTTATGCGCACAAATATGGAATCCGGCACAACCAATATGGACACCGGTGAAAAGGCCGATGTAAAACGGTCGGGATACTCCCTGTTCGGCTCCTGGATCACCCCGGTTCCCAAATTGAAGCTATTCGCCAGGTATGATTATTTTGATCCCAATACGGGTGACGATGTGATAACTGACGAAAACGGGACCACCGGGCTGGATAATGAATTTACCCGGATTTTCGCAGGCCTGGATTATATCCCGAGTCACAATGTGCACATCATGCCGAATATCATATATATGAAATATGCAGAAGATGGTGTGGACGCTGATTTTACAGCCAGAATCACATTTTTCTATAAATTCAGCACAGGTAAAATAATTATTGAATAACCGCTTAAAAACAAAAAGGAGAAATCTCATGTTTCGCAAATTAACATTTATTGCTCTGTTTGCCTCGGTACTTGTCGGAAGTGCCGTCTCGCAGGATTTTATTCAGATCAAGGGATCGGATACATTGATCAATCTGGTCCAGCGGCTCTCGGAAGTCTATATGGATAACAATCCGGACTGCGCCATTGCAGTAACCGGCGGTGGTTCCGGTGTGGGTATCGCGGCTCTGATTGCCAACCGGGTGCAGATCGCCGACGCGTCACGGCCGATGAAAGCCAAGGAATATGCAGCTGCCAAAGAAAACGGCGTCATTCCGTATGAAATTGTCGTTGGTATCGACGGCCTTTCTGTGATTGTCAATGCTAAAAACAGTGTCAAATCTCTGACCGTTGAACAGATCGGCAAAATTTTCAAGGGTCAGGTCACAAACTGGAAGGAAGTCGGCGGGCCGGACAAGATCATTTCTCTTTACGGACGACAGGCCAATTCAGGTACCTTTGTATTTTTCCAGGAACATGTACTCGGCAAAAAGGATTATTCCGCTAAAATGAAACGGATGAACGGCAACGCGCAGATCGTTGAGGGTATCATTGCAGACGCAGCCGGTATCGGTTATGTGGGTGTCGGTTACGTATTTGATGACAAGGGCAATGTCCGTGACGGATTAACCGTACTGGAAGTGGCTGCTGATGCCGATTCCAAACCGGTCACACCTCTTGTGGCCGAAAATGTCAAATCCGGTAAATATCCGATTGCCAGGGCTCTGTATCAATATACAAATGGAAAACCTGAGGGAAAAGTTAAAGATTTTATCGCATTCGAACTGGGTCCCGAAGGACAGAAAGTCGTTGAAGAAATGTCCTTTTATCCTGTTGCAGGGAAATACCTGGAACAGAATAAAAAGGCTGGTTTCTAAAAATATATTTTGTAATTTAATGTTTAACGCCATACTTTGTGCAGACCGTTCATGTTTCAGGCATGAACGGTCTGTATATTGTTCTATTTGAGAAACAGTGCTAAAAAATAATGAATGAAAAATCCATACAGGCCAATAAACCATCCAGGAAAACCATCTGGCGAAGGTTCAGGGAAAAAATGATTGAACATTTTTTCCTTGTCAATGGAATTTTTGCCATCATTGTCCTGATTGGTATCTTTTCCCTGTTGTTCCTGGAAGGATTTCCCGCATTCAAAGATATCGGTCTGGACCGTTTTTTCCTCAGTGCGCACTGGGATCCCACATCGCCCGTTAAAGAGGCCTACGGTATTTTATCCATGATCATCAGTACACTGATGGTCACAATCGGAGCCCTGATTATTGCTGTTCCCGTAGGCATTGCCTCCGCTGCCTATATAGCTGATGTGGCCAGCCCCAGGATGCGGGAAATTATAAAACCGGTCATTGAAATTCTCGCGGGTATTCCCTCGGTTGTTGTCGGATTTCTGGGTATTATTGTCGTCGGACCGGCCATGGCCAAATTATTCGGCACCTCTAATGGATTAAACGCAGTCAACGGATCCATCCTGCTGGCCATTATGGCCCTGCCCACCATCATCAGTATTTCTGAAGATGCCATTGTCTCAGTGCCCCAGGAATTTAAGAATGCCTCGCTTGCGCTGGGTGCAAATAAATGGCAGACACTGATTCGTGTGACCATCCCATCCGCTCTTTCAGGCATTATCGCTTCTGTGATGCTCGGTATGGGACGGGCCATCGGAGAAACCATGACCGTTCTGATGGCCACGGGCAATGCACCCGCCATGCCGCACAGCTTTCTGGATTCTGTCAGGACCATGACAGCCACCATTGCAATTGAACTGGGGGAAACCGTGCAGGGGGGGCTTCATTACAGGTCATTGTTTGTTATCGGATTTGTGCTTTTCCTTATGACTTTTCTTGTCAACCTGGTTTCTGATATCGTTCTTCAAAAATATCAGAAGGTGTCTCGATGAAAATAAAATGGAAACAGATACAGGAAAAAATCGGATTTACCGTATTGGGTCTGTCCACACTGCTGATTATACTGGTTCTCGCATTCATTATTTATGATATTCTCTCAAAAGGAGCCGGTGTCATCAGCTGGAAATTCATTACAGACAAACCCAGGCGGGGCATGACGGAAGGCGGCATATGGCCGGCCATTGTGGGCACATTCTGGGTCAGTCTGGTTACTGTGGTTTTCTCGGTACCGATCGGAATGTTCACAGCCATTTATCTGAACGAATACGCCAAACAGGGACGTATTGTACGTCTGATCCGTCTGGCCATACGCAATCTTTCAGGGGTCCCTTCTATCGTTTACGGTCTTTTCGGATTCGCACTTTTTACACTCATGTTAAATCTTGGTCTTTCGGTTATTTCATCCGGTCTGACGCTGGGTCTTCTCACACTGCCCTGGACCATCACAGCCAGTGAGGAAGCTCTGAAAACCGTTCCCATGTCCTACCGTGAAGGCGCGCTTGCTCTTGGCGCCACCAAGTGGCAGACCATTCGCACCAATGTTCTGCCATACGCGGTACCGGGTATGCTGACCGGGACCATACTGGGCCTGGCCCGGGCGGCAGGAGAAACCGCACCCATTCTGTTTACAGGGGTGGCGTTTTTCTGGCCGATTCTTCCAAAATTTCCAACAAATCTGCTTCAGCAGTTTATGGCCCTGCCCTATCATCTGTTCATTATGTCCACACAGCACCATGAAATTGTTAAGGTCAGGCCCCTGGCCTATGGCACGGCGCTCGTTCTCATCGTTCTGATTCTCTCCATGAATGCCATTGCCATATGGATTCGCTATCGCTTTCGAAAAAAATACAAAAGAGCTTGATTAATAAGGATGCCGTTACTCAGAGGTTATTCATGTCAGATATAAAGATAACGACGCGAGATTTTAATTTTTATTATGATTCATTCAAGGCCCTGTCCGATATTAATATGGATATTGAGACGAACAGGGTGACCGCGCTCATCGGTCCATCCGGATGCGGCAAATCGACTTTTTTACGGTCCCTGAACCGGATGAATGACATCATACTGGGAACCCGCGTAGAGGGCAGGGTTACTCTGGACGGACAGGATATTTATGACAAAAATGTGGATGTGGTTGATCTGCGAAGACGTGTGGGTATGGTTTTTCAAAAATCCAATCCATTCCCCAAATCCATTTTTGACAATGTGGCCTACGGACTTCGCATCAATGGAGAAAGAGATAAATCCGTGATTGCACACCGTGTGGAACAGAGTCTGAAAGATGCTGCGATATGGGAAGAAGTGAAGGATCGTCTCGAAGACTCGGCCATCGGCCTGTCAGGTGGACAGCAGCAGCGCCTCTGTATTGCCAGAGCCCTGGCCGTTAAACCTGAAGTGATACTTATGGACGAACCGGCCTCAGCGTTGGATCCGATTGCCACACAAAAAATTGAAGAGCTTATCTTCGAATTGAAAAAAGAATATACTATCGTAATTGTCACACATAACATGCAGCAGGCTGCACGTGTTTCCGATTATACCGCGTTTTTCTATCTTGGAGAACTGATTGAATTTGGCGAAACGGACCAGATCTTTACCAATCCTGGCAAGAAAAAAACCGAGGACTATGTAACAGGAAGGTTCGGATAATATGGAAAGACACTTTCATGAGCAGCTTCAGCATTTGAAAAACACCCTGATTGAAATGGCCGATCAGGTTGAAAATGCCATTGCCAATGCCATTGAAGCACTGGTTGACCAGGATAAAGATATCGCCCAAAATGTCATTGACATGGATGACAAAATCAATATGCTCGAGATCCGTATTGATAATGAAAGTCTGAAACTGCTGGCTACCCAGCAGCCCATGGCTGTTGACCTGAGATTTATAACCTCCGCTATGAAAATCAACAATGATCTTGAGCGTATGGGTGATCACGCTGTCAACATTGCCCAAAGAGCCGCTATGCTCTGCAGTCAGAACCACCTTAAACCGCTCAACAATATTCCCAAAATGGCCGAAATCACCCAGTCAATGGTTAAAGACAGTCTCAGCAGTTTTGTAACGGAAGATGTAAAAAAAGCCCGGGATGTTTGTGAGCGGGACGATCAGGTTGATCAGCTGGACGCTCTTCTATTCAGAGAACTGCTGTCTGAAATGATGAATGATAAGGAAAATGTACCGAAGGCCATTAACTATCTGCTCATCAGTAAAAATCTGGAAAGAATTGCTGATTTATCAACCAATATCAGTGAAGAGGTTATTTTTATTGTTAAAGCAAAAACCATCAAGCATCATCTGAATGCTTCGGATCTGGAGGATATTCGCTCCAGATCCTGATCCAACGTCACTATTTTTCTCCGGCCAGCACTTCGGCAATATTAAACGCATGATCCTTGATTCGCCGGTATGAGCTCAGCATATCCATATAGATAAGACTGAGAAGTGGTGAAGTGACATTGTTTTCGAGCCGGCTTAAATGATTGGAACGGATATCTTTCATTTTATGTGTAACCGCCTCGCCCCGGCTCATGGCTTTTGACATGACATCAGGAGCTTTATTTTTGACCGCATGATGAATCATTTCAAGATATTCGGTTACAGTGTCATGAAGAAGCAGCATTTCTTTAAGACCGCTCTCGGAAAATTGAAGCTCATTGTTTCTCTGCCTGCATTTTAACTTTAGTATGGTTACGATATAATCACTGATGGTTTCATATTCATCCGCCATTCGAAGCTGATTCCGTGCTTCTGTGGTTACATTGTGACTGAGTGTTCCGGTCATCATCTTACCGATAAATTCCATGATCTCTTTCTGAATCAAGTCAAATATTTTTTCACGGTGAAACAGTTTATTTTCGAGTATTTTGTTGCTGTTGGGATCCGCAATGGATTCACGGAGCCATTTCATCATTTTTTGAATCCATTCTCCCATAAGAATAATTTCCTGATAGGACTGCTGAATGGCAAGGACCGGGGTATCAAATAGCCGGACATCCAGATACGTCAGATGCGATTTTTCCCTTTTTTTGCTTGAAGGGACAATCAGTTCCACAAGACGGGTAAAGGGTTTGATTAAAGGTAGCAGGAGGATAATGATGAATATATTGAAAAACGAATGGGAAAAAGCAATTCTGGAGGCAATAGACAGGGTCTCGGGATATACCTTTTTCAGGAACCAGATATATTGATAAAAAACAGGCAACATGATACTCACACCAATAACATTAAACAGCATATGCGCGCGTGCGGCCCGCTTGGCACTGGTATTGGCTCCAATTGAAGATAAAAATGCGGTAATGGTTGTTCCGATGTTTTCTCCGAGTACAAGGGCCACGGCTGTTTCATAGGTTATGGCTCCGGTCTGCGCAAGTGTGATGGTAATGGCGACGGTCGCTGAAGATGATTGAATAATTGCAGTTAACAGAGAACCGACCAGTACACATTTAATCAATCCGCCAAAATTATCCGGTGCGAAAGAAGACATCAGAGCAATGAATTCAGGCAAATCCCGCAGCGGCTGAAGACCGGTTTTCATCATTTCCAGGCCGAAAAAAACCATGCCCAGGCCCAGAAAGAACATGGCTGTATACTGTAACCGTTCATTTTTTGCAAAAAGATATACCAGAGCGGCAATGCCCAGAATGGGCAGTCCATAGTCCGCGATACGAAGGGCTATCAGCCATGCAGTAATGGTGGTACCGATATTGGTGCCCATGATCACACCCACCGCTTGCTTGAGCGTCATGATCCCTGCATTGACCATACCCACAACCATAACTGTTGTAACGGAACTCGACTGAATGATGCCGGTGACAGACGCACCCACACCTGCGGCTATCAGGCGGTTGTCTGTAACCGCGCTGATCATCCGGCGCAGACGCTCTCCGGCCACAGCCTGCATACCCTCGGACATCTGCTTCATACCCAGCAGAAACAGCCCCAGTCCACCAATCACAGTAAGAATGATTTGAATAAAAAATCCTGTGCTCAAATGTTGTTCCTGTATTTAATGGTTCAAGTTATCAAATTTTTTGTTACAGACCATTCATATGCTACTCAATTTCATGTTTATCCCGGTAAAAACCAATTCTGTCGAACGGATTTGCAATACTTGAAGCGATATTCTCAAGATGGGCACCGACCCTTTTTAAATACCGGCTGAAAAGCGCGTTCACAACCGCATTACCCACATGACCTTTTTTTTCACAAACCATGTCACTTATATAAGTATCAAATCCCTTACGAATGGGATCCAGCACATCCATAAGATCCTGGGCCTCTTTCTGATCATCTGCTTCCATAGCATTTCTGACCACAGCAAATTGCTTCAGGATGAATTCGGCATCCTTCCCCAGTTTTTCATCGATTTTTACATTTTTCGCATTCATACATAAACCGGCTAATTCATGGATATTTTTTGAGTAGTCCCCAATCCGTTCGATATCTATTATAATAGAGGTTAGAACCAGAGATGCCACAATATCCGGACTTGGATTATAGGCCATGTTCTCGAGTACAAGACGGCGAATATTTCTTTCGAGATTGTTGATTTCGCGGTCCATTCTGTATATATCGAATTTGGCTGTTCGTTGTTCAAACAAGCTGTGTATCGCTTCATCATATAACTTTTCGGCCAGTTGCATCATTTTATCTGCATCTTTAACAGCCTGATCAAGCAGATCACCTTTGCGCAATATAGATATTAAATTCTTAAACATAATCAATTTCCTCCTTTCAGAAGTACAATAACAAGGAAGGGTAGTCCATAGAAACAAACAAGCATGTAAGTAAGCGCAACGTATCTGTGTTGAGCCGTGAATTTGCCAAAGGCTCCGGCAATTGAAATTGGTATGCGCCTTATTGGATAAAACACCAATGTGCCTGAAATGTTAAAGATAAGGTGTGCAAAAGCAACAGTCAGAGCAGCAGGGCTTCTTGTAACCAGTGAAGCCAAAAGAGCGGTAACGGTTGTCCCAATATTGGTGCCCAATACATAAGGAAACACCTGTTCGATATTTAAAATGCCTGCACCCACAATGGGAACAATCAATGATGTAGTGGCGGAGCTGCTCTGAATAACGGCCGTTATCGTCAGACCCAGCAACAATGAAGTTATTGGCGCGCTGAACAGATACTGATGAAGCAGATTTTCAACTCGCCCAATGATCAGTTTCTTCATCAATGTGACCATAAATTTTAGCGCTGTGAAAAGAATAACAAGGGCACAAACAAGAATGAGCAGCGCTGTAACCCAGGTGGGGGAACTGACCACTTGCTTCAACAGATCTACGGCCCAATGGGCAACCGGTTTCACAATGGCTTTCAGGGGACTGATAAATTTTAATCCTCCGACTGAATCGAATGTACTGGAAAGGAATGTCGCTGAGTGTTCAATAAAATGAAATATCCTTTCAAGAGGAAGAAAAACAAACACAGCCAGGATATTAAAAAAATCATGAACGGTTGCACCGGCCAGAGCCCTTGAAAATTCCTGGCGCCGGTTAATGTGACCGATAGACACGATCGTATTTGTAACCGTTGTCCCGATATTGGCACCCATGACCATGGGAATGGCATTACTGATGGTAAGACCGCCTCCGGCGACCAGTCCCACCAGAATTGATGTGGTTGCAGAAGAACTCTGCACAAGACTGGTTGCCAGAATACCAATCGCAAGACCGACAACAGGATTGGAGGTACTTGTCATCAAACTGTTAGCGAATCCTTTTCCAAATAGCTTGAAAGCCGAACTCATCATCTCAATACTGACAAAAAAGACATACAGAACGCATAAGAAAAACAAAAATTCAGTAATATGTCTTCGTACGATCGGACTCATTTAACTACTTCCTATGAATGATTTATGAGATTTTAATGTATTATATTTTCATCCGAGATACAAGGCCTATTCTCGTATTAAGGGTACTGAAAATACAACAGGTACCTGATCAGCCAGACTGAGACGCCTCATTAAATACTGAAAATCCTCATAACGGCCGGATTGAATGGATGACTGGTAAAGTTCGTATCGGCTTGACCAGTTCAGTTTGTTTTCCTCTCCATTCATGGATAAATGAAAACCTCCCAGGTCCAGGACAACACTGTCCTGATGTAACGGTGATATCCGGTTCCAGATATCCGGAAACGTAAGCATCAGACTGTCAAGCGTTTGAACCGGATATTTTAAACTGATCGGAAATTTTCTTGGCTTGCTTTGATACAGCCGGTGCAGACCCGGATCACAAAAATTCGATAGCGGGAAGACAATTTGATGATCAATTTCTGGAATGGTGTCCTGAGAGGAAAAATAAATAACAGCAACACAGGGTCCTGCCAGATTATCTGTCCCTGACACCTCCACCTTATTTACATTCGCGGAAGGAATGGTGTTCAGTAAATCACGGACAAAAAAATCCTGTATTCCGGAAACATGGACGCGGCTGAGCCGGTGCCGTAGTTCCATGGCAGGTGCTCCATGAACAAAAAATTTCATCCTGCCTTCCCAGGTTCTGTGTTTATGAATATCCACATGCCACACCCTTGAAATTACATTTTCCTGTGCTGTCAAAACAGGGGTTCTGTAAATGACTGCCTGTTCTCCATCCACCACCAAACCCGATCGGTCACAGTCATACCAGGGCAGCTCGCCGAACCGGCTGAATTTTTCAGTGGCGTCCATCCAAATCCGGGTTCCATCTGACTTTTCTGCTACAGCGATCATATGATCAAAATGGGCCAGCGAAACCAGTCCCGTATCAATTCCTCCATGATACCAGGTTGAGATTAGAACCGGCCTGACCTTAAGATCCGCGGCTTTGGCCATGGCGACAATTAAAGTGGTCATGTCTTTACAGTCCCCGTATCGGTTTTCCAGCACATCCCCTGCAAAATGGGGCTGATAGCCTCCGATACCGATCTCAATGGCTACATAACGGATATGATCCCGTACAAATTCATAAATACGCTGAAGTTTTTCATCCGGATCAGAGAGACCGGCCAGAAGATTTTCCGTAAAATGCCGGATAGATCCGCCTGGTTTCATTCGGTCTCCAGCCGCCTGTCGATACCAGGCGGACACATCGTTCCATGTCCGGATGCCGACAGGGGAAAACATTATATGCGGTATGTACTGCATACCATTGGGCATGGCCGGTTCAGGAATCAAAGCCGGGATATCGCGAACTTCCCACGTATGACTGACTTTCATCCCTTTATAGGCTTGTCCGGTCTTCGGGCTGACATCAATACCGTATGTTTTCCAGGCAATATCCCAATCGCCCGGACATCGTAATTTGTATCTGGAAATCAAAACCGGATCCTCTTTCTGAAAACGCCAGCGCGGCCAGAACGTAAAATGTTTCACTGTTGTATGATAGGAATACTCAACAATGCATCCTTCCTCAACAGCGGGCATCGTAAACCTTTTGGTCCTGATATCTGAATAGAAAATATAATCAGGATACAGATTGGTGTCAAAAATCAGACTTTTTTTCAAGGGGACAATCCGGCCGTCCGGCTGAATGGTTCTTGCCTGTATGTTTGAGACCTCAGTACCCGGACTGTAGGGAATCAGAACATTGGCATATTTCATGCCCCGTTCATTCAGGATCTTCACAATAGTGTGGTGGCGCATTTCAGAAAAGGCATGATCCTCGACCTGGAACATTTCCAGATGTGCGTCATTCAGCAGAATCACGGCTCCGGCATCAGGAAAATCATTCCGGTCGGGAACAGATTCCAGTGTGAAATCTTTCCATGCGATGCGTGAGCTCCATCTTGAACCCGCACATGACAAGAGAATCAATGCAGTAATAAGAAATATAAATGACAACAGCGTGAATTTCATTTGCATCAGGAAGATTTATTTTCAATCGATGGCAGGGATATTGTAAAGACACTTCCTTTACCCGGCGTACTTTCAACCTGAACATCTCCCCCGTGTGCCTGACTGATGTGTTTGACAATAGCCAGACCCAGTCCGGTGCCCCCCATTTCACGGCTCCGCGCTTTTTCAACCCGGTAAAACCGTTCAAATAATCTGGGAAGATGCTCCTTCTCAATACCTGCTCCCCGGTCCTGGACAAATAGTTGAATCTGATTCTTCACTTTGTTACATCCGATCAGAACTTTACTGTTGTCCATACTGTACTTTATGGCATTATCAATAAGGTTGAGGACAGCCTGCAGCAGCAGAGGCGCATTGATGGATGCAGTAATATCCTCTGGTGACTCCAGCTCAAGTTTTATTTTCTTTTTTGATGCTTTCACACTGCATACCGTAATGGCTTCCTCCAAAATATCCCTGATATTGGATCGTTCCAGTTCAATAGATTTTTCTTCCGAAATCTGTTCGATAGATGAAAGCCTGAGCAGATCTTCAATGAGGGCATTAAGACGATCAGCGTGGTTGTTGATTATATTAAAAAACCGCAACGCATTTTCCTTGTCCTGATAAGCGCCGTCCTTCAAAGTTTCGACAAATCCTTTAATGGCTGTAATGGGTGTTTTGAGTTCATGAGACACATTGGCAACAAATTCCTTGCGAATATTCTGCAGTTTTTTCATTTGGGTTAAATCATTCAATACAATCAAAACACCCATATTTTTATCATCTGTATCTTTTAGTAAGGTACCATGTGCCTGTATCCATTTATCTTCATCATAGAACACAAACTCTTCTTCCTGAGGCTCCTCACTCATGAAGCAGGCCTGTATAAACTGCAGCAGTTGTCCATGCCGGATCACTTCCTGTATCGGCCGATTCTCAATCTCCTCACAACTAATATGAAACATCTGTGCCGCAGCCTGATTGCAGCGGATCATATATTCCTGTGAATTGACAACCAGAACGCCCTCTATCATTGATGAAAGAATGGCTTCCAGTTCATTACGCTGCTTTGTAATGGCCCTTATCCGGTCATCCAGTTCCGCCGCCATTTCATTCATGGCCCGGGACAGACTATCCAGTTCATCGGAATGATCGATGAAAACCCTGTGATCCAGATCCCCACGCCCGAACAGCTCAAACCCTTTTATCATGGTTTCAATGGGTTTATGTAAACGCTTTGAGAATAAATAATTAAATATCGCTGCAGCCACCAGGAGCACAAGACCGGCCATAATCATTCTTCGGTAAATCGAATGCAGAATCCTGTTTAAATCATCAATGGACATCGATGATCTCACCACGCAGATCGTCTTCCCCCCGCTCTTGATTGGTATAGCAACATACATCATGCTCTGATTCAATGTAAAGCTGAACCGTTTGGACACCCCATAGCCGCCTTCCATCGCTGTGATAATCTCAGGCCGGTCAGCATGGTTATCCATACCGGATGGATCTTCTTCCGAATCAGCAATAACGAGTCCATCTGGAAGAATGAGTGTGACCCTGCAGAAAAGCGTATCACTGTATTCTCTCACCCGGGCCTTAAGCTGATTCTCCCGTCTGTTTAAAAAATCATCGCGTACCAGTTGACCAATTAAATATGAACGCGCCCTTAAATCAACTGCAACCTGCTGATGAAAAATCCGTTTAAAAAAATCCGTACCGATCCATGTCATCCCGATAAGGGCCACGACAATAACCAGCATATATGGTGGATAAATCTGCCACAGCAGTTTCTTTTTGCGTTTCACTCAGGATTCCTTAAAACGATATCCAATACCCCGGACCGTTTCAATATAGCGACCGGCGTTTTTCAGTTTTTTACGTAATCCGACAACCTGCACATCAACCGATCTGTCTGTAACAGGATAATCGGATCCCTTGACAGCATCAATGATTTGGGACCGGGTGAAAACCCATCCCGGCCTTCTGGCCAGGAACGAAAGGATATGAAATTCACCCGCAGTCAGATCAATGGATTCTCCATCCACCAGGACTTCAAATCGCGCGGGTATAATGACCAGATTATGAACCTCGATAGTATCCTTACTATCCGTACCGACATGTCTTTCCCGGCGCAGAACGGTCCGTACCCGGGCGATCAGGACTTTGGGACTGAAGGGCTTACTGATATAATCTTCAGCGCCGAGTTCCAGCCCTGTCACAATATCTGATTCCTCACCCTTTGCGGTAACCATAATAATTGGAATATGAGATGTCTTCGGCTCAGCTTTAAGTATTTTGCATATTTCGAAACCATCGATTCCGGGCAGCATCAAATCGAGGAGCAGCAGGTCGGGGTGCAGTTTTTGAACGACCTCGGTCACTTCATCCCCCGACGCCAGAGCCGTCACCTGATAGTGCTCCTTTTCCAGATTGTACTGAATCATTTCACGAATATCTTTTTCATCATCCACAATCAGAATATGCGGTCTGGCCATAGGGATTATTCCTTTATTCAGGGAAAGACTACGACGGCAAGATAGGATTTATCAGCAAAATATCCAAGAATTATTTAAATCAGGAATAAAAAGTTTTTCCCTTGACATTCAAACCCGAAATGATTTTATTACTTAATACATATTTTCTATATCACTGATAATCAACCTCAGGAGGGCATAACCATGAGACGTCTGTTCCCTGTTTTTCTGCTTTTCATTGTCATGCTCATTCTCGCCGGCTGTTCTTCCATGAAAGTCATGTCCAATTACGATGAAACAGTCGATTTTTCCCGTTATAATACCTATCGTTTCGCACCGCCCAAAAGCAAGGGTAAAAAAGAAATACGCAATCCTTTTTTTACCAAAGACATGCAGGAGGAATTGCGTGTTCTGATGAAAGGAAAGGGATTTGATGAGGCAGTCATCGCCGATGAAGCTGATCTGATTCTTGTTTTTCATGCCTTTACCAGGAACAACAGAGAATGGGTTTCACCCTCCTATCATGTGGGGCGATGGGGCCGCGTATACAGAACCAGTCCCGGCCATGTTGTAAACTATAAGGAAGGCACGCTGGTTATTGACATTGTGGATCAGCAGAAAAAAGAACTGGTCTGGCAGGGCATAGGCCAGGGAATTCTGGACAGAGACAATCCGGCCCAGAATCTCATAGATGCGGTCCAGGACGTCATGGAATCATTTCCGCCTGAAGCAAAGTAAATGCATTGATCAAAACGGCTGCAGGTATTCATTCAGATTGAAATGTTCTTAACAGAGATTGTTTTCCATCTTGACAAATTTCCCTCTCATCAGGCGGCAGCAGCATTCAGCAGTATAATGAAGAATGTCCCGACTACTGCCGTATGATCTATTGCTTATTTTATTATTTTTTAAGAATTTGGGATTGTTCAAACATCATCTTTCCTTTTAAAAGCACAGATGATCTGTTGAAAACCGGGACTGTTTCCGGTATACATTTTGCATGGAATTCATTATAATAGTTATTTAAATAAAAACAATATCCTATCAAAAAAAGAAACAGGATTCATGGTCAAAGCAAAAATCCTCATTGTTGAGGATGAAATGACAGTGACCGAATATGTAAAAGGCGTCCTGACTGATCTGAAATATGAGGTTGCGGGAACCGCTGTGCGTGGAGAGGAGGCTGTTGAAAAAGCCGAAAAACTGGTCCCGGATCTTGTGCTGATGGATGTCAAGCTGAAAGGGGACATGGACGGAGTGGAAACAGCGGAGCAGATCAGGCAGCGTCAGGATATTCCCATTATCTATGTTACAGCGTTTGCGGATGAAAAACTGATGAAACGCGCCAAAATAACAGATCCGTCCGGTTATTTATTAAAACCTTACGATACACGGGAACTGCATACAGCTATAGAAATCGCGCTTCAAAAACACAAAACAGAAAAAACACTTCGAACTTCCCACAGACTGCTGGAAGCCGCCCATTATGCAACAAGTGTGTCATCAATGCTGAAGCAGTATACCTCGGAGCTACGAAAACATACATCCATCACAAATCTGGGCATCCGTCTGATCCGTGAAGACGGCTTTATCCCGTTTCAATCCTATGAAGGATATTCACCGACTTATATACGGAATGAAAACCATCAAAAACTGGACGAAAATCCATTGATTGAGGATCTGTTAATGAACCGTGTCAAACCGGACAGGTATCATCTGAGCCTGTATGGATCTCTTGTAAGACATGACTTGAATGATATCTCCCGGTTCCCCAAAGAAGATCACTCTTTTGTTCAGCGTATATCCGATAAAGGCAGATATTGCACACTCATCATGATTCCAATTCGTTCGGGCAAATCACCATCAGGCTTTTATCAGTTAAACAGCGTGGACAATAAAATAGTACCGGATGAGATGATTCATTTCCTTGAAGACTCGGCCATGACCCTGGGCTCAGCCGTACAGAGAATTAAAATGGAAGAAATCCTTATAAAACACCGGGATCATCTGGAGGAACTGGTTGAAGAACGAACGTCTCAACTCCGAAAAACCAACAAACAGCTCGAAAAAGAAATCCGGCTGCATCATGAAGCGCAGGAGAATTTTAAAACAAGCCGTGCCAGTTTTCACAATATTGTAGAAAAAAGTGAAGAGGGCATTATCGTTCTGGATCAGAACCAGATCATTCGCTTCATCAATCCGGCCGCGCAGCAATTTATGAGTGAAATCCTTGAAAAACCCCTGAACGCTGCTTTTCCCTACACCCTTAAGAAAGACCAGTTTGTTGAAATCAATATCCGAACCCAGAATGACGAAAATGGCACCGGTGAAATTTACGCCATTGATACCAAATGGCAGGGCGAAAAAGCTACACTGATAACCATCCACGACATCACAGAACGGAAAAAAATTGAAATTCTTAAAACCGATTTTGTCTCGCTTGTATCGCATCAGCTGAAAACCCCTGTCGCGGAGATGAAGGAATTTGCAGAAATTATGCTGCATGGGATGATGGGGCCATTGTCGGAAAAACAAAAAGCCGGTCTTCAGATCCTGCATGAGGTAAGTAAAAGAAGCTACCGTCTCATTTCAAAATTGCTGGATGTTTCCCGTCTTGAAAGGGGTGTGGTGACAGTTGATCTTAAGGCCTGCAAACTGACTGAAATGTTACAGGACGTTATTCAGAACTATGAATCCCAAATTAAGGAAAAGGGTCTCTCTCTGAAAACAGATTTCTTCAAAGAGGAAATCAAAGTCATCACGGACAGAGATAAAACCGTGGAGGCAATCAGTAATATTCTGGATAATGCGATCAAATTTACCGATAAAGGCAAATTACAGATTAAAACACGTGTCAGCAAAAAAACTGCTTTTGTTGATGTTATCGATGAAGGGATTGGTATCCCCAAATCACAAATGGATAAATTATTTAAAAAAGATCAGATTCTGAGCGGTGCGCCGAAGATTAAGGGGGGATGCGGTCTTGGCCTGTACATTGCCAAAGAATTCATGAAACTGCAAAATGGTGATGTAATGATAAATACCCATGTAAAAAAGGGAAGTCACTTTACATTTGAACTTCCTTTGAAAAAGGCATAACGCTTAAAAGGAGCAAGGCATGGCAAAGGACAAAGCCATACATGTATTGATTATCGAAGACGAACCCGGATTCAGGCTGATATACAGGGGTGTCCTCGAAAATGCCGGATTCGATGTGTCCGAGGCAAGGGATGGCAAAACAGGGGCCGATATGGCCGTAAAACTGAAGCCGGACATCATCCTGCTGGATCTGGTTTTACCGGAACTGAACGGGTATGAGGTCCTGAAAAAAATTCGGGCCGACAAAAATACAAAAAACACACCGGTCATTATTTTTTCGGTACTTGGGACTGAAAAAGATATTCAGAAAGGCTTCGAGCTCGGAGCCAACGATTATCGGATAAAGGGCGCCAATTCTCCCATTATGATTGTGGACAAGATCCGCAGTCTTTTGAATAAAGATGAACTGGATATGGACGCTGTTGAACCGTAAATCAAGGATTCAGCCTGCATAATTTTTCTCATTGATACACTTTGGGTGAAAATTAATTATGGAGAAAAACATTATTCATATGGGTAAAGCCCGAATCATGATCGTGGAAGACGAAACCATTGTCGCTAAAAACATTGAGGAGAGGCTCACCCAGATGGGATACAACGTATGTGCTTCCCTGACATCAG
>Ga0272441_10006198_pt1 | contig 20201 bp, 12 predicted proteins | sample SSMProp6N_FD_193582 | JGI IMG/M metagenome (GOLD analysis project Ga0272441, IMG submission 193582) | Marine sediment archaeal communities from Little Sippewissett salt marsh, Falmouth, MA, United States - SSM-Prop-6N | ecosystem: Environmental > Aquatic > Marine > Wetlands > Sediment ...
GTGGAGCTGACGTCTATGGTTTTAACCGATAATGTTGGTGACATTACAAGTTATTACTCGATTCCGGCCAGTATCCTCGAACCGGGTGAGTATATCATCATATGGGCGGACGGCGAGCCGGAAGAAGGCGAACTACATTCACAATTCAGACTTGATGCGGACGGTGAGGACCTTGTACTCCTCCATGATGCCGTTATAGTTGATATGGTTACATTCCCCGATCTGGATGATGATATGAGTTGGGGGAGGTGGCCGGATGGCGGACCGGTATGGACCTGCTTCTCGGAAGCCACGCCCGGCCAATGTAATGACTGCGGTATGGACGCGGATATACCGCTGGCAAGTACCTTCTTTCTGGACGATGCCTATCCGAATCCATTCAGTGATTTTACGACTGTTAGATTTACAATCCCGGATGAGTATAGAGTTCTCCTTTCGGCCTATGATCTTACCGGGCGTCGTATCGCAGTGCTGACCGACGGATTGTTCAATGCCGGAACAACGACCGTATCATGGAATGGAATGACGGATTACGGGCGGAAAGTACCCGCCGGCACCTATCTCCTCAGGATGGAAAGCGGCGATTTCGCTTCCACGAAAAGAATCGTTGTTCTTCGATAGATGTTCTTTCCAAAACAAGGCACCTATGGCACTATTCTAATATTAGAATAGTGTCGATTATAATCAATTTACCCGTGAGGTGAACCCGGGGGTTGTTGGAGTATATCTATCGCGGGGCAGGGCACACTCCCCATAGTAGTCGATTGCAAAGAACGTCTTACGGTAATTCGTTATCAGAGGAAAGCGATTCCGCTTCAATGCCATCCGCGTCCCCGTCCTTGTGTTTTTGTTTATCGGCATAGACGCTTGCGGCCTCTTCGAGACGCTCGATTTTTTCTCTCTGTTTATCCTCGAATCTATAAACAGCTTCCTCTAAACGCCGAATCTGCTCACCATGCTCTTCTTCGAGCCGACGTTGAATATCCTGTTGAATTTCCAGTTTACGATCCACATCCTGCTCTAACCGTCGCGCCGCCTCTTCAAGCCGTTGTATGTTTCCGGCCTGCTCCTCTTCAATACGGCGCTGAATTTTCTCCTGTATCTCGACCCGAATGGATTGCTGTATCTCAAATTCATGGGCAGCTTCTTCGAGACGGCTCATCTTCTCCGCATGTTCCTCCTCAAATCGACGACGAAGTTCGGGATCCTGTTCAAAATCAGATCCATACTCTTCCTTGAACCGATCATGTGCCTCGTCAAGTCGTCGTAATTCCTCAGCATGCTCTTCCTCAAACCGTCGTGCCGCCTCTTCAGCCAATCTGGCGTGTTCCTCATGTTCTTCAGCGAGTTTTTCCGCAGCTTCCTCCAGTTGCCTGATTTCTTCTGCATGTTCAACCTCGAACTGTCGGATCTCCTCATCTGATAAACGCAGCTGTTCCGCCTGTTCTTCCGCAATTCTTTCCGCCGCTTCCTCCAGTTGCCTGATCTCTTCGGCGTACTGAGTCTCGAATTTCCGGGTTGCTTCTTCTATTTCTTCAATCAATGCGGCATGTTCTTCCTCAAACGCTTGTGCCTCCTCATCGGAAAGACCCTTCTGACCTTCCGGATATCGGGATTCAACATTCGTGGCACCAACAGATTCCTCTTCCGCAACAACGGTTGATCCAATGTCCGCGGTGTCGCCTTCATGTTCTTTATTTTGTACCGCGATTTCCGTTCCATGAGCCTTCATACTCTGTCCGGCCCGTGAGCAGGAAATGGTCGGAAACATGCAGGTTGCAATGATCAAACAGAGTACGAGATAGACACCTGCAAGTGCGGTGTTTCTGTTAGGATTGGTTTCCGGTTGCCGTAACAATCTGTGTATTCGTTGCCCTATTGATGATGTACTAGAAAGTGCGGATGTAAATGGGGACATGGAAGGTCCTCCTTTTGAATGCTGTGCGAATTGAAGTATGCAGCGCGCCAAACCTATGTTGTTGCCAGTACAGGCCGCCGCCATCTGATCACAAAGAAACTCAGCGATGAGTTCCAGGGAATGAAGGGAACGCACAAGGAGGGGATTGAAGAAAAAGACGGCCCTGAGGATTCGATATACAACCCGCCACAGAGGATCACGGCGAACGATGTGTGCAGTCTCATGCGCGAGCAATGCCCTTCGTTCTCCATTCGGTAAAACCTGGAGCAGACCCTTGGGCAGACAAATCTCACTGTGGATAATTCCGAAAACCACCGGGGACACAATCCCGGCTGATTCAGTCAGATCCGGAGCCTTTTTTACTCCCAGAATCCTGCTCAGCCGAACCAGCTCCGTCGGGGGCTCCAGAGTAATACGATTCCGGAGAATTTTCGACATCGCACGCGCGCCCCGAATGAGCCGCAGCAATCCTATCGTTATACCGGCCATCCAAACAGCAAAAACCAGTCTAACGAGCACCAGATATTGACCATGACTGGGTGTATATGATTTCCGGCCTCTAGCAGACTCGAAGTGTGATGATGAAGGCGACTTTACATGCTCCTCCGTGACCAAATCGGTAATCGGTGCGCCGGTATGCCGGAATACCATTTCCAGAGGTCGTTCATTCTCTGGAATAGCCATAGGTATCGAGACCTTCCAGGATGAAATACCGGACATGATTTGAATGCTTGCAGTAAACAGGGCGCCGAGAACAGCCGCCCTCCATACCGTTTCCCGAAGAACCAGGTTGTGTTGTGCGATGAATCTACAGAAAATCCAGGCCAAAACGAGAAAGAGGGTACTATGCGCTGTGAACGTCAGCACCCATTCAAGAAGCCTGTAAATGACCGGATTCAACGGATTAGCCATTATCTTCCTTTTTTCGGTATTCTGTTATCGCGAGTTCAGACACCAGGTCTCTCAGTTCATCGGGATCAACTTCCCTGTCCTCAACAAGATGAGTGACCAATGCGGCGGGATCGCCGTTGAAAAGACGATCAACAAGCTCCCGAACCATAGAACGCTTTACCTTGTTTTGTGTTACAGTGGGACGGTATACGAACTGCCGACCGTCTGTCCGGTGTGTGACGACACCTTTGACCTCCATCTTGCGTAGCATTGTGGCCACAGTCGTAAGAGCTAGACCGCGATCGGGAAGTAGTATACCATGAACATCGTTCACTGTTGCTTCCTCACGATCCCAGAGTATCCGCATAATGGCATACTGGAGATCGCCCAATGCCGTTTTCCCCATCCTTTTCTCCTTGGTTTTTCGAATGATCATTCAAACTACTACCAAAGTAATACTACCTTGGTAGTTTGTCAATGAATATCAAGGCTTTGTTTATAGAACGTTCTGATCAGGATAGATACGCTTCACGTTCTCGTTTCACTGCAGCGGTTTCTATCCGGGGAAGCCCGATTAGGTCTGATACTCGGCTCCATCGTTCTACAGCCCGACTCAAGGTAACTTCCCGATAGAGGATAACTAGTTTACCTTCGTCCGGATGCACGAGCGAAACAGTATACATTCTTCCCGGCATGGGGAGATTGTCCGGCTTGTATCGTGGTTTGCTAGTAAGCTTGATTCCATTATAGCGCGTAAGTGGTTCTCGCCACTCCTCGCTTTTTATTAAATCCCGAGTTGCCACATAAACCGTCTTTTCATCGATTTCAATCCGCTTTCTGAAAACGAGAATATGCAAACCACCATATATGAAAATCACTCCTGACAACGCCAATACGAGATAGATGGAGGAGGAGGGAAGTCCGCGCCTGGGTAATTCGGTCAGAAACACGAGGATCAAAAGCCCGGCAGTAACGATCCCGAGGATGAGTTCCACCATGCCGAACCATGGACTCCCTTTCTCGTCTATTTCTATGGGTAAATCAGACATAGTCACCAGGTAGACAATCCTTTGTTTTATGAATTTTTCATATTTCCTAAATTGAGTATTTTATCGTAACGACCTGTTTCGGCGAATTCAGTACGTAGCTGGAGACAAAGAAGAGGCTTACGAGTCACGACATTGGATTCCTGTTTTTCAGAATTCCTTCTCCTGCATTCATCAATCATCATTTATTCCATGTCTCCTCGAAGCCGTTCTTGTCACGGCGAAGCCGGAGTAGATGAGAATCGTTCAATTTAAGAATTTACCAATTGACTTCGCACGAGAGAAGTCTAAAACCTTGTATCGAAATACCAATATTCTTGAGAAATCCACACATCAAGCCGTGGGGAATATGCAAACAGGAGGAGCCATGGGAAGAACGAACCTGACCACAACCGTCGGATGTTTCATGATTTTATTCTGCTCATTCCATATTACTAATGCGGATATTCCCCAGATTATAACATATCAGGGAAGAGTTACTGATACAACGGGTGATATCGTTCCGAATGGTGATTATGATATGAAATTCGTTATCTACGATGATCCAACTGCTGGCGCTATTCTCTGGAACAGCGGCACGCTAACAGTTTCCGTAACCGGAGGTATATTCTCTGTTCATTTGGGCAAAAGCCCGCAACCACCCATTAGTTTATCCTTTGACGAAGATTACTGGATCGAAGTTGTTATAGATGGCGATGATCAAAGTCCACGTACGCAACTTGGCTCAGTTGGATATTCCTATATGTCCTCGGGAATCGTCCCGGGCACTGAAATCACCGGATCCATATCCACTGGAACGAATGCCGCCTTGAAAGGCTCGAATATGGCAACGTCAGGCTTTAATCACGGGCTCTATGGGGAATCAATATCAAACGGCGGAACAGGGGTGTACGGCTTCGCAATTTCAACCACCGGACCTAACTATGGTATACTTGGCGAGACGAATTCATCCTCAGGTCACGGAGTCTATGGGTACGCCAGCAACACCTCAGGTTCAACGTTCGGAGGATATTTCCGGGCGATTTCAAACGACGGTATCGGCGTGTATGGTGAAGTTTTCAATCCAAATGGGACCACATACGGAGGACGATTTCGCAGTAGTTCATCGCATGGCACCGGAATAAAGGGAGAGGCGACATCGCCTTCCGGTTCCACATTCGGCGTATATGGAGAAAGCGTCTCCACAAGCGGAACAGCGGTATACGGACTGTCCAGCGCTTCGACGGGGTTGACCTATGGTCTATTTGGAGAAACATATTCACCAGACGGGATTGGAGTGACCGGTGTGGCATTCGCCACTTCGGGTTCTGCACAAGGCGGATATTTTTATTCAAGCGCTCCGGATGGCGATGCGATTTTTGCCGGAGCATACGGACTCCATGGTTCGGGAAACGGGGGATACTTTTACAGCAACAACGACACCGGAGCGGGAGTATATGCTGAGGCCGTCGATGCAGATGGAGTAACATACGGTGTATATGGATCGGTTACGTCCACAAACGGCTATGGTGTATACTTCTCCGGCGGTTTAGCCGGAACCGGAACCAAAAGTTGCGTTGTAAAGACATCGAAGGGTCCGACACTCCTTTACTGCCAGGAAAGCCCTGAGTGCTGGTTCGAGGATTTCGGACGGGGGCGTCTTGAGAATGGGCATGTTTATATCGAATTGGATCGGATTTTTTTAGAAACCGTTTCCATCAACGATCTCAATCCGATGAATGTATTCATACAGCTCCGGGACGAATGCAACGGTGTCTATGTGAAGGAAGGATTATCCGGTTTTGATGTTATTGAACTGCATGATGGCAGATCATCCGCTTCTTTCGTCTACCGTGTTGTCGCGAAAAGAAAGGGGTTCGAATCAAAACGATTGAACACCTGTAACGCTGCTGAATCCGACGCGTATCTCTATCCGGAACTTCGCAAAGATCCAATTGAACCATTCTCGAAACGCTGACGTAATACAAGGATACATATGTAGCTGTAGGAAAAGACCAAACTTTCAAATCATGCCGGTTCCATTCCCTCGATGAATAGAGTCTGAGCGGAATCTGAGTGCTGTTTTCTACCTTGATGGGGATGAATCAACCGGGAAAACTTCCATTCCCGGCAAGGCGGACTCGAATCCCAAGGAGAGGATCATGAAACAGGTATCTCGCGTTGTCCTGTTGCTGCTACTCTTTCATGTAACAGCCGGTATCGCTGATATGGAAGATCCCTATCACGTTGCAACAGTGGGTCGCTGGGCTGACGGGCCATGTAATGCCGTAGCAGTTGATGGGAACTGGGCATATGTCGGCAACGGAGGCTATGTTCAGATTTTCGACTACTCAGATCCGGAAAATCTTGTTGAGTACGGTCGAGTTACAACACCATCGGTTGTCTATGATATTGCCGTTGAAGGAAACTATATCTACACCGCCGACTTCCATGGGGGGACACAGATCATTGATGTCTCCGATCCCATGAACCCCGAAATCATCGGGTCTCTCAACATCGGTAATCAGGTCGAGTATCTTGCAGTTTCAGGATCTATACTCTGTTTGATCGACTGGTTCCAGCATGTTATTCTTATCGATATAAGCGATCCGGCAAATCCCGTTGAACTGGGTTCGCTCTATATATTCGCAAATCTCAATGAAGCCGTGATTCGGGATAACTATATTTATCTCGCCGCCGGTTCGCAGGGATTTATCATCATAGATATCAGTGATCCGACCAATCCAGAGGAAGTTGGTATACTCGATTTTGAGGGCACATCATATGGTATAGCCGTACAAGGAGATATCGCCTACGTAACGAGCTACATACCTGGATTATCAGTGGTGGATATCTCTGATCCAACAAATCCGACTGAGATTTCAAATCTCGATCTCGGAGGAAGCTATTTTGCCGCCGAACTGCAAGGCGATTTTGTCTATGCAGTAGGATACAAACTGGCGATAATCGACGTCTCCAACAACGAAAATCCGGAATTGGTTTCCTCCACCAGTTTGGACGGATGGGAAGTAAATCTCGCCGTGGAAAACTCCCTCGCGTTCGTGGCTTCGAGTTTTGGGGGACTACATCTCGTGGATGTATCGGATCCCGAGGTCCCCGGTGTCGTGAATACCATCGATGCAGCGGGATTTGCAAACGACGTCGCGGTATCCGATGGCATCGCGTTCGTCGCCGATGATGTCTCCGGACTCTACTCTCTCGATGTCTCCGATCCGGCGAGGCCCGAGGAAATAGGATATTCTGATAGTGAGGGCCACAGCTACGAGAGTATTACCCTGATTGAAGATATTGCCTTCGTGGGAGCAAGCACCGGCGGTCTGAGAATTTTCGACGTGGCTAATCCCGAAGACATGACCCTCATTGGAGAATACGATTTCTCAGGTAATGGATACGATGTAGCGATCAGAGATGGCCTCGCATACGTCGCCGGATACGGAGGAGGGCTTCACATCGTTGACATAAATGATCTCAGCGATCCGGTGGCTGTTGGACAAATCGACACCGAGGAAAACGCTTTGGCCGTGGATCTCTACGAATCGTATGCACTGGTATCAACATGGGGAGGCGGGCTGCGGATAATAGATATCTCGAATCCCGCGTCGCCTGTCGAGGTGGACTCGATCACCACTGATTCATATATACCCGATGTGACGATTGATGACGATCTTCTTTACATTGCGGAAGGCGGCAACGGGATTCGAATCATGAATATCGCGGATCCGCTCAATCCGGTGGAAATCGGAGGACTCGATACCATTCGATACATCAGGGAAGTCGCCGTTCAAGACGACATGGCCTACGCTGTCGGCTATTCCAATGGATTCTATATTCTCGACATCTCGGATCCCGCCGCTCCTGTTGAAATTGGATATCACGATACGGGAAACTACGCACGGGCGGTGACCGTCTCGGGTGAAAACGCATACGTAGCTGATGAATCCGGCGGTGTACATATCTTCCGATACGATCCGTCTCATGTCTCCGACGAACGCATCTCCGTGTCGCCGCACGCGCTGACACTCACGTCGCTGTGGCCGAATCCGATCCATTCCACCGCCACTGTCTCCTACCATGCAGATCGTTCATGTACGGTTCATATGTCGGTGTACGACGCGGGAGGAAGATTGCTCAATCACGTATTCAAGGGAACCGTGGAGGCAGGTTCTCATACGATCCAATGGCGAATCGACGATACTGCTAACGGAATATACTTCATCCGGCTTTCGTCTGAGATCGGTAATGATACGAAACGCTGTATCGTAATCGAGTGATACGGAACAACAGCTGTGAATGCCGGGCGGGATCATGTGACCGATCCCGCCTTTGATTAATCCATCTGATCTGCCATATTAAAAAGCACAATCTCACCCTGCCGTATTGGCGGGACGTCCTGGCAAAAACAACTGAACAGATAGGAAAAGGATTCGGAAAACGGAATCATCATGCGTCTGTCACACAGGAAAAGCACGCGGGAATCAAACACTGTTTTCTGGCTGATAATAATCGTAATGACTGTTGGAATAGGAGGCTTGGGTCTTTCGCTGCGCTCGATCTATTCACGTGTTGAGACCATCGTCAGGATCGCTCAATCCCGATATGCCGGTGACACGGCAGAGGCGCTTATGTCGCTCATAGAATCCGATAGCGAGACGTATCGTGATAAAAACAGGGCTATCTGGGCATTGGGTCAAATCGGCGACACGCGGGCACTTCCCGTTTTACAACGTCTCAATACCGGAGAGGTGCAGGAAAAGCCTTATGACCCATCTGCATACATCGTCCTGTATTCCGTGCGGAAAGCGATTGAACAGATTCAAAGTGATTTTTCCCTGACAAGGTGGATGTATGGAGGTCTTGGACAGAGTCCGCATTCACCATAAGTCACGAATTTAACTTCATTGTTGAACGATACCCGTCCCACCTGTAACATTGCTGCCTGTTTTTGATTAAATAGCCGACCCCCTCATGGAAACCTGTGCATGATTTTCGCCAGCGGTGTTTTTCTTTACTATTTCCTTCCCGTTTTTCTCGCGCTCTATTATCTGAGTCCGCGATACTTGAAATCGTATGTCATTGCAGTGGCAAGCTACATCTTCTATGGATGGTGGCGTCCCGATTTTGTCATCCTGATGCTCATCTCCACGGTGGTGGATTACACGTGCGGTGAATATATAACAAAAGCACATGAAGCGGGGCGAAAGGGAAAACAATGGCTCATCGTCTCTCTCGTTGTAAATCTCGGTCTCCTGGGCTACTTCAAGTATGTAAACTTCGGAATTGATTCTCTCAATATCCTATTAGATTCGTGTGGCATATCACCTGTCAGATGGATGGATGTGGTCCTACCGGTGGGTATCTCTTTCTACACCTTTCAAACCATGAGCTATACCATCGACGTCTACCGCGGCACCTCGCCTCCCGTGAGAAATTTTCGTGATTTTATGTGCTATGTTGCCATGTTTCCGCAACTGGTGGCCGGACCCATTGTCAGATACAATACCATCGCCGATCAGCTCCACACGCGTGATCACACCACAGAAAAATTCTTCCGAGGCATACTTTTCTTTCAATGTGGATTGGCGAAAAAAGTGCTCATCGCCGACACCCTCGGATACGTTGCCAACCAGGCATTCGATGGTACTGTCCAGAGTATGATTGATTCCTGGATGGGCGTGGTAGCGTATGCATTTCAGATCTTCTTTGATTTCTCCGGTTACTCCGACATGGCAATAGGACTCGGGTTCATGATGGGTTTTCGTTTTCCCATCAACTTCAACCAGCCCTATCGGGCTGTGAGTATCACGGATTTCTGGAGAAGATGGCACATATCGCTCTCCTCGTTTCTTCGGGATTACCTGTACGTGCCCCTCGGCGGTAATCGAAAAGGGTCTGTTCGAACATATGTAAATCTCTCGATTACCATGCTTCTCGGTGGTCTCTGGCATGGTGCGGCATGGAATTTCATTGTCTGGGGGGCGTATCAGGGCTTCTGGCTTGTCATAGAAAGGCTCTTCGGCAAACGTTCTTTATATGGAAGAGCCCCTCGCTGGATTCAAATCGGTCTGACGTTCGTCGTGGCGTTGTTCGGCTGGGTTTTCTTCCGGGCTCCTGATCTCGCTGCCGCAGGTGCATTCTTCAAGGCCATGTTTGGCCTCGGCCCCTGTCCGTTGGCGTCTCTCGGATTGGAGATCAGGCCATTGCATTACATAATGGCCGCGACCGCCGTTTTATGGACATGGGGTGCCCCTTCAACACAGGTACTCATACCGCGAATCCGGGCTTCACATATTCTTCTTGTACAAATAGTTTTTATCATCACTATCCTGCATATGCACTTCCAGGATCATGTGCCCTTCCTCTACTACCAGTTCTAATCCACGGGAATCCCGCGCTGACGGTCTCGTCATCGTAAACGCCGGTCGCAGGGCTCCTTCCGCCATTGCATGGATCGTCATCACCTTCTTCCTGACGATCATCGTCGGTACCGGCATAATCGACAGCATCTTTCCCGTTCCCCTTCCCCGTCTTACCGGTCTCGAGCGGAAGCTGGAAGAACAGCGAATACAAAATGCCCGTATTGTGGATGGATCGAAAGCGCGTCTCATTGAACATCATCAACGACTCCGGTCGAGGATTCGGGCCATGGTTTCACCGGAGTATTCTTTCGCCCTCCACCGATGGCTTCATGAAGTGAAACCGTCGGTCATATACGGGAAGGACGGATGGCTCTATCTCAGGAGTCGCGTCCTTCCCAAACAACAGATATCTCAGAGGGCTCTCGTGCGTATCGCAGATGATATTTCGCACGTGTCGCAATTGTGCGCTCAGGCCGGATCTCGTTTTATACTTCTGCCCATACCACGAAAGGCCGTCCTCTGCGCCGCGTACCTGCCTGAGTGGGTTCATGCGGATCTTTCCATTGACAGTGTGTTCATCTCCCTTCTTCAGGAGCGGGGTATACACACCGTGAACATGATGGAATTCATTCGAGCGGACGGGAATACTCCGCCCTACTACAAACGGGGCAGTCATTGGACGCAACCTACTCAGCTGACCACAGCGAAGGTGGTCTGTGAAGTCTCGGGGATTCTGTCACGAGCCGAAGAGCGAATCACTGAAATCGTCCCGCTCGGTGAGAGAAGCGAAGAATTCGGAGTACTCGGATATGCGGGTATAGCGACAAATCGGAGAATAGAGAACATTCTGAAGGCAACGACCTCTCCGAAGTATAAAGTACAACGTAAGACAGCGGGGCCGGGTTCTCTCCCGAATACGTACGAAGATCGTTCGGTCTTCCTTTTCGGAACAAGCTTTTCTGCAGGAAGTTTTTCTACATTCATTCAGCATTTCTCGCGATATTCCATCACGAATATGGCTCATAGGGGTACCAATACGTTCCGGCATTTCAGTGCGTTTCTGAGAAACATGAGATCGTCATCCGAAACAGGTGTACTTCCTGATATCATAATCATCGAATTCCCCATACACCAGTTATTCGAACCGTTGCAGAAAGAATTCTCGGAATTACACGCACTCCTGCAACCCGAAGACGTGCCTCCTCTTCCATATTCGAATATCACCATCACCCCGGAGTTTACCTCGGGTCATGACATTTACCCGACACCGATTCCCGCAGCCACGCTTGATAGCATCCCTCCACAATACTCCGCTGATGGATCATTGAGTATCCTGGTGAAGGGAGCGCTGTCCGGTGGTAACGCCACGCTCGTCGCGCGGTCACAGAATGGAACATCGAGGGTACGATGGAAACAGGGAGTGAAGAAAATATTCATTCCGATTATCGGTAAAACCCCGGTGAATCATGTAACGGTATCCATCAGGTCCCTGCGAAATCAGGAAGGAATCGTGCATGCGCGAATAGACGATATTCTATTGTTCCAATCCGAAAAAAGATCCCGTCTCATCAGGCACATTGAACCAACAGACACTCTAGTTCATCAAAACATCAGAAGAAACTGAGCATTTCCCCCGCCGAACTCCTCAATGGCAAGGACATGGCTGATGGAGAGCCCGATCCACGCCGATTTTGAAAACGCGTATCCGTATCCAACCTTGATCTTATCCACATAACCTCTCCCTGTTTCAACACCGGAATCATCCTCGTATTGCCATTCATGGAATGAACCCATATACCCGATTTCGATTGTTCCAAACGAACGTTCCCACTCAACAAAACAATACGGTAACGTTTCAGTTCGTTCACATAACAGGAATCGATCTCCGGTTGATATCGCGTCATGCCTGGCGAAATATGAGCCGGTCCGCATCAGGAGCTCGGGCGTGAGGTAATGAAGAACCGTGAGATTCAACCACCACATATCATGGGAGTACTCATATATGAGATCATCGAGTCTATATGTCTTGCTGTCATAGAAATCCCACGTAAAGGCGGAGCACTCCATGATCGTGGTTTCCCGTAACGGGATATAGAGACGGGCATTCATCCACCTGACGGTAGATTCATGGGCATGAATATCCGGAGAACGATTTTCATCGGGGAACATGCGATCAAATCCCTGTGAATAGCGTCCCTCGCTGAACAGTCTGCATTCACCGATGGATTGATTGATACTCCAGAGAAAACCATATGGACGCCTGATAGTTATACCACCCCTGTCGTTTTTATCATCATAGAATTCGTCCTCATCCAGAAACGCCGCCCGAATATATCGCCTCCTCGTGGAATCCGAGTATGCGAGCCCACATTGTATATCGGCATCTTCCTTGTCGAATGCCAAATCACCGTAACAGAACACGGACAATCCCTTCCAGAGGTACTGTTCCAAACCAATAAAACGGGACGAGATTTCGGAATCGATGTGATGGCTTTGATACCGGTGATCCGTATAGTGGAACCAGAGTTTTCCCACTAGATTTTGATTCACGGTGATTCGAAAATCGCTGAGGAGTTCGGTGAGCGTAACGCTTCCGAAATTCGATCGTACGCTGTTACCGCTGAACAGATCGTCCTCCCATGCCATCCGCCACAGGGGTGAAAACTCGTAATTGGCGAGAGGGTGAATCAGAAGAAGGGTGTCTGTAAGATGAGATCCGTAATCGATGTCGAGTGACTGCGCGATGAGAGGAGATACCAATAGAATGAGTAACAGGCTTGATCGATTCATGGGATTCCCTTTCGAAGAAATATCGAAAGCGGAAACAATACACTTCGGTTCACCAGAGAAACCATATCACGGATAACATCACTCATCCGCAACAGGAGAACAACAATGAAATGGAGTCCGTGAAACAAATCCGTGAATCATATTCCCGAAAAACGTTCTGATTCGGTATATGATCGTTATTAACGAAAGAGTTCGATCTCCCGCGAAATTACTCTTGTGTTGATGCTATTGTATCGCATCGAGTATCTGCGGGGCGGGAATAGCGCGAATAATCCGTACACGTGTTAATCGGGAGATTTGAAGCATGTGGTGGTGGGACGACTTCGACCATCCAGATGAAGAGGGGTATGTTCGCCATCAGAACATACGCGCCTTGACGCGCAAACTGCTTCCTCTTCTCAATATGAAGAAAACGGTACTCGTTGGGGCCGGGGTCATCATACTTCTCGGACTGGCTGCGGAAATCGCCGCTCCGCTTATTCTCCGGCACATTCTGGATGTAGACGTTCCGGCTAATGATCCTGACGGTGTCATTCGAAGTTCCGTACTCTTTGCGGGTTTATTCATCATCGCCATGATCTGTGGATATTTCGGCGTTGTCTTGATGTCGCATCTCGGACTTACCGCGGTTGCGGATCTCAAGAATCGACTCTTTGCACATCTTATGGCACTTCCCATGTCCTTCTTTGATCATCATCCTCCCGGGCGGCTGATGGCACGTGTGGAAGCGGATACCGAAAGACTTCGAATGCTGTTCTCGGAAGTATCAGTGGCAATGCTTCGCAGTGGATTGCTGCTCATCGGATCGCTGTCCGTTATGATGCTTACAAATTGGAACGTGGCACTCTCCGCCCTCGCGATCATCGCCCCGTTAATACTTATCACCGCGGTTTTCCTTCGATGGATACGAAGAATCTACCGGCGTGTACGGGCCTTGGTGGCACGTCTCCTCGATTTCCTGACGGAATACGTTCAAGGCGTTCCGGTTGTACAGGTATTCGGCAGTATGGATGACGTGATGCATCGACTTCACATCCGTAACCGCGAAAAATACCAGGTAGAAGTGAAAGCCGCTATGTGGGAGTATGGGTTTTGGGGTATGTTCATGGCCGTGGAAGTCATCGCCGTCATGGTCATAGTGAGAACCGGATGGGGTCAGGTATTGACCGGAAAGATGACCGCCGGAACGCTCGTACTTTTTCTCGAATATGCACGTCGCCTGTTTTTCCCCATCATAATGGTAGCCGAACAGCTGAGTTTCGTGCAAAGAGCCATGGCGTCGGGCGATAGAGTTCTCGGTATGCTGGAGGTCGAACCCGCGCGTTCTGAGGAGCGTGGATTTAGAACACATATTCCTTCAACATGGAACTCCATTGATTTCAATAATGTCAGCTACACGTATCTGGGCTCCGATGTACCTGCGATCAGCGATCTTGCCTTCAGTCTGCCACGTGGTCGTTCGGTTGCCCTGGTTGGTGTTTCGGGGGGCGGAAAAACGACTATCACCAACCTTCTTATGCGATTCTATGATCCTACATCCGGTTCCATCACAATAGATGGTATCGATATACGGGAATTCGATCCCCGCTCATGGCGACGGAGAATCGGTCTGGTACTCCAGGAAGTGCACCTGTTTCCGGCAACACTCGGCGAGAATATCGCGGCATTGGATGATACCGTAATGCGCGAGCAGATGGATACCGCCATGAATCTGGTGCAGGCATCTCACATCGTGGATCGATACGAAAGAGGGTATGACACGCAGATAGCCGAGGGGGGCGGGAATTTATCAATGGGAGAGCGGCAACTCATATCGTTTGCCCGCGCCGTGGTACGAGATCCTGATATCCTTATTCTTGATGAAGCAACCAGCGCAGTTGATCCGGAAACCGAGCGTCTGATACAGACATCCCTCGAACATATGATGAAAGGACGGACCGCTCTGATCGTGGCACATCGACTATCGACGATTATGAACGCCGACGAGATTCTCGTTATTCATGCCGGGAAACTCGTCGAGCAGGGTACCCATGCCGAATTGTACGACAAAAACGGGGTTTATCGAGATTTGTTCGATCTTCAGTTCAGTATACGCAAAAAGGAGGACGTTGGCTGATATGGAATCCTCGCGGTCTCTGAGCTGGCGTATCAGGTGGATGTCTCGGTATTGGAAAAAACATCGCGGTATGCTGTTGGTGTTGCTCATAATGACGGTGATCTCCACAACCGTGGCACTGGCGTACCCTCTCATATTCAGAACGCTCCTCGACCGAATCACATCAACCGGTGACTCGGGAGATGATAAATCGATAGAGAGTCTACTCGTCGTCCTTGGATTCATCGCATTTGGACGCATCATTGCTGCGTTTTATCCCGCGCTCCGTGCGAGGATGAATCTCCTCTTTGAGATGGCGATACGAGAAACAACGTTCAGGCGGATACTCGAGAAGGACCATCGCTTTTTTACACGATTCCGCACCGGCGATGTCGTTACACGGTTATCCGACGATCTGGCCGACTATCCCAAGGTAACATGGTTCATGTGTTCAGGGGTTTTCCGCGCATTGGACTCCGGATCGAAACTGATTTTCTGTGCCACGGCGATGATGCTCCTGAACTCGCGACTGACCTTGCTTTCACTTGTTCCCCTGGCACCATTATTCATATTTTTCTACGTCGTCAGGAAAGCGCTCTATGAGGCGTTTGAAGCGCAACAGAAATCGATATCCACTACAAACTCAATGCTGGAATCAGTCTTCAGCGGAATACGGATTGTAAAAGGATTCACCAATGAGGACGGCCAGTCACGACGCCTCAACGACATACTGCGACCCAGAGTCGATGTGCAACTCCGTGTTGCGAAGCTTCATGTTTTATTTCATTCTCTGGAAACATTGGCCAGTCATATGGGTCAGGTCATTGTTCTTGCAGCCGGTGGACTCATGGTCATCAAGGGCAATCTGTCGGCGGGAACCCTCTATGCTATCTTTGTCTACCTCGACATGCTCGTTTATCCGATAATGGACCTTCCGAATCTTTTTGTTACGGCTCGACAGGCGTTCGTCTGTATAGACCGTATCGAAGAGATAGCATCATTTCCGGTCACGGTTGAGAGAGGGAAAGGAAAAGACAATATCGAGGGATTCAAAAGAATCGAACTTCGTAATGTGAGTGCATCGTATGATGGCGGAGCCAATCCCGTTCTTCACGGCATCAACCTGACCGTTCATGCCGGCGAGATTATTGCCCTGGCCGGCCCCGTAGGATGTGGCAAATCAACGGTGTTGAGAATACTCGCCGGCCTGATGAAACCCGAGCATGGAGCGGTGATATTCAACGGTATTCCGCTGGATCAGGTGGATTGGGATGCATATCGTCGCCTGCTTGGCTATGTACCGCAGGATACGCTTCTCTTTTCGGAAAGCATCGCCGACAATGTATCCTGCGGGAGAACGGTGGATTCCAGTGTAATTTCCTCGGCTCTCGAAGTGGCACAAATTCGTCACGAGATCGATGCCATGCAGCACGGGATCGATACTGTACTGTCTACAAAGGGACATTCTCTCTCCGGTGGACAACGGGGTCGTGTGGCCATTGCAAGGGCCATTGCGGGGAATCCGTCTCTTTTTCTGTTCGATGATTGCACCGCCGCATTGGATGCCAGGAGCGAAGATGGATTCTGGAGAAACATAATTGATTCACATCCGCATGCCGGATTCGTCGTGGTTTCGCACAGGATTGCCACCATACGAAGAGCTCAGAGAGTCGCGTTTATCAAGGATGGTGAAATCATGGCTGAAGGATCACATGAAGAGCTCATCAAAAGATGCGACCAATATGTGGAGTTTATTGCCCGCGAAGAGCTGCGAGAACATCTCGGTATGGGTTGATTCCCCCGCTGTATACGCTTCGATGGTATGTCACGAACATCTATAACCGGAGAAAGGAATCGCTCGGATTCATGAATGCCACCTTACACGACGCAATGCTCATACTTCAATTGATTCTTTCACTGTGCATGGCACACAACGTATCATCAACGGAACTATCCGCCCAACCGGGGACCGTTCTTATTGAAACGGCCACAGATACACTGTGTTTGGAGAATACCGAGATCACCGGATCCCCCTTTTACCTTGAGGGACACGGTTCATTCACCACTTCAACAGGATCAGTAATCAGTGGTCTCTGGGGAGGCGTATCGCTCCCGGGAATACTCACACACCTCGGAGAACTCAGACGAGATGACTCGGTTGTATTCGTCGCCTCTGACGGCTATGAGATGACAAACAGCGGTGAGGATATACTCGATGAATCGGACGGAATCTGGATTATTGCCTATACCAGAGACGGAATCCCGTTCTCGGAATCGTCAATCAGTAATAGAACCATCAAGGTCGGACCAACGAAACCGAATATTCTCGGGCACACGTCGGTTCAAGATGTTACCACAATTCGAATCGACGGGATTGATTTTCGGGATTTCACCCTGACGGTGAGTGGACTTCGTCAGGAACACCTCGACCGGCAGACTATCCAGAGTTGTGTCGGGTGTCACGGTGTCGAAATCCCTGCACATATCGATGAACAGTTCACTCAGTACTCGGGAGCCCCCCTCCATCGTTTTCTCGCATATGCGGACGATCCCCTGTTCATACCTCACGCTCAGGATATGTCCATCAGGTCGTACAACGGTAACCGGGCACAGAGTGGCTATCCCGTCCGGGTATATGCGGCAAACGGAAAAATCATGTCCCTTGATTCGAACATGCTTCATAAAAATGATGGATTTATTCTTGGGTACTACCGGGACTCTCACGAAATTCCTGAAAATGAGGCACCCCTTGTTCTTATCGGATATGTGGCGGGTAATGACGGGGAAAGGCTGATGTATCTGCCTAATGTTACCGGTATTGAACTTGCAATTGACTCCGACGAATGATGTAGACACATACGTTGTGCTCAGGCGTGTCAACCGCTCTACTCGAAGATCGTTTCATTTCCGAATCGCCACACCTTGTAATGTTCCATACTATCTGAATACGCAGACGTCTCCTGATTCGCTATACTCAACCGTCAACCGGGGGTGTTATCTTGACATCATACGGTAAATGATGTGAAAGCACGTCCCATAATCGCGTTCTATTGAATGGTTTTGCAATAAAATCGACACATCCGGCCTCGAGTGCCTTGTGTTCGGTTTCAGGTTGAACCGAGGCGGATATCGCGACGACAGGTAACGATGCGTTGTTCGGATCGGATAGTATTGCTTTCGTTGCCTCGTATCCGCTGCAGCCATGCAGTTTGATATCCATGATCACAAGGTCCGGACGACGATGTTTGACCAGTTCAATCCCTTCCTCACCGCTGGTTGCCTCTCTGATGATAATGTCGGTGCCTGAGAGAAAACCGCGTATGAGATCACGACTACTTCTGACATCATCAATCACAAGTATTTCCGCGGGACGGAAAACCAGCTTCTTCCGCTGACTGGTGTGCATCTCGTCGGGCGACAGTTCCCCTGCAATGACCACATCCCGAAAAATCACATGAAACACGCTACCGATACCGACCTGGCTTTCGACCTCTATGGTGCCGCCCATGGCTTCAACGAGCCGTTTCGTGATGGCGAGACCGAGACCGGTGCCTTCAAGCGTGGTATCGCCACCGTTTCGCTGGCGAAACGGCTCGAAGATCGACGCTCTGTCCTGTTCAGGAATACCGATCCCGGTATCCGAGACGGTTACATGTATATCCAAACACGAACCATCCTTCGAACGTTGACCGGCATACGCGGCTAGTGATACGGATCCCTCCCGCGTAAACTTGATGGCATTTCCTACGAGATTGACGATGATCTGTCGAACACGGACGTCATCCATGAGAACGGAATCGGGGAGAACCGGATCCACATCATACTGCAACGATACTCCATTTGATATCGCCCGGTGCTCGAGCATCTGATGTATTTCCCTGAAAATCGACTGTAACCGTAATGGTTTCGTGCTGATTTCCAGTCGCCCTGCTTCGATTTTCGAGAAATCGAGTATGTCGTTGATAATCCCCAGCAGTGATTTTCCCCCTGCGGTGATAGCCGCTGCGTAGCTTTTCATATCATCATCTCGGATTTCCTCCTCCAATAATTCGGAGAAACCGAGAACGGCGTTGAGAGGCGTCCTGATTTCATGACTCATATTCGCAAGAAACTGACTCTTGGCCTTGGTGGCGGACTCGGCTTCATCGCGGGCTTCGAGGAGCTGCATCTCCGCTTGTTTACGATCGGTGATATCCATGATTTGTAGAAGCATCTGCGTATTGCCGGATTTCGCCGGATATGGGGAACAGAAGGCTTCAGCCCAGCCCAGGGATCCGTCTCTGTAACGGAATCGGAACTCAACCCTGGCTTCTCTCCTCTCCCTGCGAACCTCATGAAGCGTATCTTCAAGCCTGACTGAGCCATCAGGATCCAGAAATTCCAGTAATCTGTGCCCTTCGGGAGTATCATCCGCTCTGCCGACCATGTTCAGGGCTCGACTGTTCGCATACCGGATATTCAGTTTCTCGTCCGCGACCACGATGGCGGTAGGAGAGTTCTCAATCATCGAGCGATATCGATCTTCGCTGAGCCGCAACGCATGTTCCGCCCGCATTCCGCGAACTCTCCAGCGGACGAGGAGCTGGAGTAGAAACACCAACAGCAGTCCCAATCCGAATTTGAATACACTCGTCTCATAAATATATGGTCGTATTTTTATCTTCAGAGGCGCGGACAACTCTGATTTCTGTCCCAGACTATTCCACGCTGAAACATAGAATCGATATTCTCCGGGTGGTATGCGCTCGTACACCGCTTCATGTTTTCCAGTTGGTTCGCAGAACTCGTGTTCCAGACCATCGAGCTTCCAGGAATAAGTATTGTGCTCTTCACAGATAAAATCCGGCAATGTGAACGATATACGAAACGATCTCATACCGAGATCCGGAATGATTTTCTCCGTAACGGACATCTGTTTCGAACCACAGGTGAAACCGGATATGCGCGGTATTGAATTCGAGTCCTTGTAAACCGCCTCGTGAGGATCGTATATAAACACTCCGTTGGGTTGTGCGGCGAGCACACCATGTCCGGGAAGTAGGGATACGGAGATAACCGGGCTTTCCGGGAGGCCAAAATGTAAATCAAGCATCATAGACCGGGAT
>Ga0272441_10006199_pt1 | contig 20200 bp, 13 predicted proteins | sample SSMProp6N_FD_193582 | JGI IMG/M metagenome (GOLD analysis project Ga0272441, IMG submission 193582) | Marine sediment archaeal communities from Little Sippewissett salt marsh, Falmouth, MA, United States - SSM-Prop-6N | ecosystem: Environmental > Aquatic > Marine > Wetlands > Sediment ...
ACGGGCTCGGGCTTGGTTCACTCAATCCACCCACTCCCCACTACCCACCGGGAGGGAGGTGGGTAGCGCGAATGCTACGATGAGCCCCTACAGGAGGCCTCCATGGCGAAAGCACGCACATTGGTCGTTGGCGTCGGGTGTTTGTTGGTATTGCTGGCCGGAATTCTGGTCATTCTGGTGGCCCTCGGTCTCAGCACCCCGGGGCTGTCCAGGGAGTCGGTGCTCTCGGTCCGGATCTCCGGCCCCATGCCCGAGATCGTGGCCGACGATCCCTTTGCCAGTTTGGGTGGCACACGTCCGGTGAGTCTTCGGAACCTGCACGAGGCGCTGACCCGCGCGGCCGATGATGACCGTATCGTGGGTGTGCGCCTGCGGTTGGACGGTGGGCCGGGGGGGTTCGCTGCGGCGCAGGAGATTCGCGACCTGATCCAGGAGGTGGGTCGCGCCGGCAAGTGGACCGCCGCCTACTTCGACACCGCGGGTGAGTTCCAGCCTGGCAACCAGGTCTACTGGTTGGCCTCTGCGTGCGACGAGATCTCCATGAACCCGGCCGGCGACGTCAACCTGGTGGGCATCGCCGCTCGGACGCCCTTTGTCCGGGGGACCTTTGACAAGCTGGGAGTTCAGGCCGAGTTCCCGGGACGGGGCGACTACAAGACGGCTCGATTCATGTACACCAAGACGGACTACACGCCGGCGCACCGGGAGATGATGGAGTGGCTGGTGGGGTCGCTGATGGACCAGATGATCGGCGGTATCGCCGAGGCACGCGGCATGGCGCCCGAGGAGGTGCGGCGCATCGTGGATGTGGCGCCTCTCTTGGGTCGGGATGCCCTCGACGCCGGGCTGGTGGATCACATGGAGGACTGGGTCGAGTTCTCCGAGCGGATCGGCGAAAAGACGTCCAAGAAAGCCGAGGTCGTCGGCGTGCATTCGTATTTGAAACGTTCCGGATCGCCCGTCGCCGCGCCGAAGATCGCGGTGGTCACAGGTGTGGGATCGATCGTGCGCGGGAACAGCGGCAAGAGCTTCAACCCGATCTTCGGCGGCGACATCATGGGTTCGGAGACCATCGCTCGGGCCTTTCGGGACGCTCGATCGAACCGCGGTGTCCAGGCCGTCGTCTTTCGGATCGATTCGGGCGGCGGCAGCGCCGTGGCATCCGAGATCATCCGCAAGGAGATGGTGCGCACCGCGGAGAAGATGCCGGTGGTGGTCTCCATGTCCAACGCCGCCGCCTCCGGCGGGTATTGGATTTCGTGCGGCGCCCAGAAGGTGATCGCGGACCCCGGCACCATTACCGGGTCCATCGGCGTCTTCGCCGGCCACATCAACGCCGACGAATTCTGGAGAGAAAAGCTGGGCGTGACCTTCGGTCGCACGGACGCCGGCCGAAACGCCAATATCTACGGTGAACTCGAGAACTGGAACGACGATCAACGGGCCATCGTCGAGCGTATGCTCGACCGCATCTACAGCGACTTCCTCGAGCGGGTGGCAACGTCCCGAGACATGTCCGAGGACGACGTCGACGCCATCGCTCGCGGTCGCGTGTGGACCGGGGAACAGGCACTGGCGCGCGGTTTGATCGACCAGCTCGGTGGCTTTACCGATGCGGTGGCCATGGCCAAGGAGCTGGCCGGCATCGACTCGGATGTGCGGGTTGAACTGGTGGATTACCCGACGGTGCGGCCGTGGTGGCAGGAGATGGTGCGGCCTGCGGACGACGAAGTGGCCATGGGCGCAATGCTCGAAGACCTGGAGCGGGCCTGGGAAACCGGCGTACTGGTGGCGCCGGGCGCGGTGTGGATGCCGCCCGTTTACGTCGAGTAACCCGGGACTGTTCAGTGGCAGTTGACACACGCGCGGCGCCCGTGCTGCCATGACTGCGGTGATCACTCCGGAGAATTCCAAAGTCATCGTCGCGCGCGGTCCGCGGGCCGCGGAGACTGAGCTCCTCCGGCTGGTTGGCGACCACGCGCCCCGGAGCCTTGAGGCTCTCGGCCAACCCCTCAGGATTGTGGTGCCCTCGGCAAGCTTGCGGCTCCACGTCCTGGCGCGGCTCGTGGCGGACGCCCGCCGGCCTCTCGTGGGCGTGGTGGTCCAGACGCTGTCGGCGGCGGCGCAGGAAGTGGTGGAGGGAGTTGGAGAACGCGTTCGCCCAGCCGGTGAGTTGATGTCGATCCTGGTGCGGCGTCTGGCCTCCACCGATCCCGTGCTGGGGTCCACCCTCGCCGGACTCGACGACGGCTACGGCATCGTCGAAGCCGCGGTGCGAGACCTCCTGGATTCCGGTTTTCAACCCGAGCACGCGGCGGCAGTGGCCGACAAGCTGCGCGATCTCGATGGCATTCTGACCCCCGACCGGCTGCTCCGAGTGGCGGGTGTCGTGAAGGTGGCGGCCGAGGTCGCCGGCAAGCTCGGGGATCTCGGGGTCCTGAGGGTAGAACAGCAGCCGCAGCGCGCCGCCGAATTGCTGCGGGTTCATGGCCCGGCCGTCCTGCCCTCCTCCGCGGTGATCATCCATGGTTTTGCCGACGCAACTGGAGTGGCCACCGACTTCATCCAGACGATGATGGCCGTGATAGGCGGCGCGGTCGTGATCGACCGGCCGCCGGATCCCGTCTCCGCCGATCGGGACGACGCCGGCGGCGTGTTCCTCGATCGATTTTCCTCCCACCTCGGGGCGATGGCCGTGATACGGGCCGAACAGGAGCCGGCGCCGCCGACGATAGAGCTCTTCTGCGCCTCCACCGCCGACATCGAAGCGCGGCAGGTCGCCCATCGGGTGAGGGCGCTCCTGGACACCGGTGTGCGTCCCGAGGGCATCGGAATTGTCGCCAGAGAGCTGGAAGGAGAAGCCGTGGCCGCGAGACGTCACCTGATGCGGCTCGGCGTGCCTTTTTCCGGCTCCCCGAGGGGGTTGCTGGCCGGAGGCGAGGTGTGGCGGGGTGCTCGCCGGCTCGCTGAGCTCCTGCGCCAGGGGACGGAACTGCCGGCCGAGCTCTGGCTGGAAGCACTCGATTTCGATGGGACGAGGTCCGATCTCGGACTCGCTCTGCGGACCCTCGGTGTGGTTTCCCTCGCCGATGCGGCCGGCCTCTGCGCGACCATGAACCCGAGGTCATCCGTGACCCTGCCGTTTCCAGACGCGGAGGAAGGCGAGGCTCGCCGTGGGCGGACGCTCGAAGGGTCGGAGGTGCTGCGGCTGGCCGCGCGAGCCGAGGATGTGGTCGCGACCCTGACCGGTTGGCCGAACAGTGCTGCTGCGGCCGAGCACATGGTCCATCTCCAGCGGGTATTGGAGAGTCTTGGGTGGTTGCGGGAGGTCGCGCCTGCCGAGCCCGTTGTCGCGGCTCTGGACGGACTCGTGGCTGAGTTGCCGGTGGAGATGGAGCTCGAGAAACGGGAATTCGTGGAGGCTGTCCGCCGGCGGCTGGCGGAGGTGGGCCTGGAAGCTGTGGGCGGGGCAGGTGGCGGCGTCCAGCTGCTGTCGGCCATGGAGGCCCGGGGGCGCACCTTCGAACATCTGTTCTTGATCGCCCTCAATCGTGGCCGGTTTCCGAGGATCGTCGAGGAGGACGCCCTACTGCCGGATACGGTGCGTGGCCACCTGGCGGCCGAGGTGCTGCCCGAATTTCCGGTGAAGGCGCGCGGGCTCGACGAGGAACGCTATCTCTTTGCTCAGCTGGCGGCCTCGTCCGATCATCTGACGTTGTCCTGGCGTGCCACCGAGGACGGCTCGCGCGTGGCACCGTCGCCCTTCGTCGAGCGGCTGCGGCGAGAGCTCGGACTCGAGCCGGGTCCATGCCCGACGATCCTGGACGCGACCGGTGACCTGTCCCCACGACCGGTCTTCGAGCACGCCATCCTGGCGGCGGACGGCTACAGCCGCGAGAGCCTGATGGCGGTTCTCGCAGAGACCCTCGTGGAAAGCGGAGAACGCGCCGGGATCGAAGTGACCGAAGCGATGGACTGGTCGGCTGCTCGGACGGATGTGCTGCAAGCCGTCGACCCGCCCGAACCCTCCAATCAACCGGGGCCGTGGGCGGGCCTGGTGGGCGACGTCGTGATGCGTCCCGAAAGCTCGATGCCGGCGGTCACCGGGCTCGAGGACGTGGCTCGGTGTCCATGGCGAGCGTTCGTTGGACGACGGCTTGGGATCTCCGAAATGCCCGACCCCCGCCTCGGGCTGCCGGACACTCGTGGGTTGGTGTTGGGCAGTGTGGTCCATGAGGTGCTGCAAAAGGTGGTGGATGAAGCCGCGGACCGCGATGGAGATGTCCTGACCGATCTGTCCGGGGTGAGGAGCCGTGGTGTTCCGTGGCCGGATTCAAGACGCTTGGACGAGATGGTTGCCGCGGCGGCCCACACCGTGGCGGTCCGCAATGGGCTCGCAGCCACCGGTGTCACCCCATTATTGGCGGCTCAGGCTCACCCGTTCCTGGAGGTTGCGAGAACACTGGATTGGTCCGACGGAGTAGCCCCTGGTGTTTTGGCGGCCGAGGTCAGTGGCGAGACCAAGGTGGACGGTGCGATCACGGTGCGGTTTCGGGCCGACCGGGTGGATCGGCACGGCGACGACATGGTGCTGGTGGACTACAAATCCGGCAAGCCGCTGTCGAACGCCGTGAAACCGGACACCAGAAGGCGGCACCTCCTGGCGGAAGTTGCCAGGGGCAGGGTTTTGCAGGCGGTCGCGTACGCTCTCGCCACAACTCCTGCGCAGGGCGCCGAGGGACGGTATCTGGCCCTGCGGCCGGACATCGGTGATGCGCCGGAGGAGGCGCGGAGCACCGTCGTGAGGTCGGATGACGACGAAATCGCGGTCGCATTCGGTCACGCCGTCAACACCATCGTCACAGGATGGCGCGTCGGCGGGCTGACGCCGCGGGTCGAGGAGGCCCACAATCCAGGCAAGGTGCCTCCGGCGTGCAACTGGTGCCCGGTGGCCCAGGCCTGCCTCCGCTCGGACACCGGCTACCGTCAGAGGGTCGTGCAATGGATGCAGAGGGAAGTGCAAGGGGAGTCGGAGGCCGAGCGCGCGGCCCATGACCTGTGGTGGCTGGGAGTCGAACAGCCGGACAGGAGTGGACAGTGAAGGACGACCGCGATCTCGCATTGGCGGCCGACGCCGATGCCAGACGGCTGGCCCAGACCGAGTTCGAGCGGCCGCTGGTGATCGAGGCAGGAGCGGGGACCGGCAAGACCGCTCTCCTGGTGGCCCGGGTCGTCGCCTGGTGTGTTGGCCCGGGTTGGCTGAGGCATGCGGACCGGGGCACGTCCGATGCGGTGGCGCGCCGGGTGGTTGAGCGGATCGTGGCCATCACCTTCACCGATGCAGCGGCGGCCGAGATGGCCGAGCGTGTGGCTCGAGCACTGTCGGACCTCGCATCCGGCAAAACGCCCGTGGGGGTCGACCGGCCGCTCCTCCAGGTGGAAAACGATGCCGAGCTGGCCATGCGCGCGCGGGCATTGGCTGATGAGGTCCACCGTCTGCAGGCCCAGACCATTCACTCGTGGTGCCATCATCTCTTGCGCGCCTTTCCTCTGGAGGCAGGGATTCACCCCCGATTCGAGGTGGACTCGGACGGAACCAAGGTCGAGGAGATGGTGGCCGAGGCCGTGTCGGACGGCCTTCGCGCGTTGTCCGAGGGCGCCGATTCGACGGATTGGGAGACCTTGGCGGTCGCCGGAGTGATGCCCGTGGATCTCGCCGAAGCGGCACAGATGCTCGTGTCGGGCGGCGTGTCGACCGATGTTCTCAACGACGATCCGTGTGCTCCGGACGCGGTGGCGGTTGTTCTGGCCGAACTGAATGGCGCCCTGGATGCGATGACCGCGGCCGGCCTGGATGCGTTGGCTGGAGCCGGATCGAAGACGGGACGGGTCGGAGCGGCCCTCGTTCGTCTCCGCAGCGATCTCGCCGCCGCCACGGCCGAGAATCCGGTCACGGTGGCGCAGGCCCTGGATCGGCTGGAAAACGAGGTTCGGGAGCGTCTCAGGGACTGGGCGAAGGGCAAGCTCACCAAGACCGAGAGCGGCCTCGCATCCTCCGCGGTCGCACTGACCGAATCCTCGGCTGTCCTGTCGCCGCTGCTGCAGGGGTTGCGAGGGTTCGCGCCGGCGGAAATGGCCGCTGCCAGGCGGGTTCTCGCAGGGATCGTCGGAACGGTGACCGGCCGATTGGCGCGCTCGGGGACCGCGACCTTCGACGATCTGCTGCGGCTCGCGGCCGGTCTTCTCGAATCGTCGGACGGTGTCCGCCGGGAGGTCCGGGCGGGCATCGATCAACTCATGGTGGACGAGTTTCAGGACACCGACGACACCCAGTGTCGGATGGTGCGGTCGCTGGCCCTGATGGGTGAGGAACCCGGTCCCGGGCTGTTCATTGTGGGCGACCCCAAGCAGTCCATCTACGGCTGGCGGCGTGCCGACCTCGCGGCCTACGACAGTTTCATCACCGAGGTGAAAGGAGCCGGGGGACTGGTGCGGCCGCTGGTGCAGAACTTCCGGTCGACCCAGACGATTCTGGACGAGGTGAGACGGCTGGTGAAACCAACGATGGTAAAAAAGGAGGGCATACAGCCGGTCTTCCAGCATCTGGAGGCCACCGACGATCGACGTACCGACATCGGATTCGCCAAAGGGCACTGGACGCCGGTGGAACACTGGGTCGCGCGGCCCGCGGCGCCCGAAGGCGATGGTCTGCAGCCGAAGGTCAAGGTGGACGATGCCAACGCCATCGAGGCGGTTGCGGTGGCCGACGATATTTCCCGGCTGCTGGACGACGGCGGCGTCGAGCCGAAGGACGTGGCCATCCTGGTTCGCAGCACCACCTCGCTGGAGCCCCTGCTCGATGCCTTGCGATCGGCCGGCGTGCCATTCGAAGTGGCCCGTGAGCGCCAGTACTACCAACGGCGGGAGGTGGTGGAGACGGCCGCCCTGGTGCGATCGGTCATCGATCCGGCCGACCAATTGGCCCTGCTCACCGTGCTGCGATCGGATGCGGTGGGCGTCCCGGATGCGGCGCTGGCGCCGTTGTGGGACGCGGGCCTGCCCGCGGCCATGGCCCGAATCGACGCCTGGGACTCGGACTCTCTCGTCGAACTCAATGCGTGCATCGACCGCGCGGTGGTTGCTGTCCCGGAAGACCTTCCGGGGCCCGACGCCCTGCCGCGCTGGCCGGTGGCGCTGCGGATCGCCGCACGAACGGTTGGGTTTCTCCGGCAGGCCATCGGCGCCCAGCCTCCGGATGTGGTCGTGGAACGTCTGCGCACGCTTTGGTTGAACGAAGCGACCGCATCTGCCCGATTTCTTGGGCGATTCAGGCGGGCTCGGTTGGAACGATTCTTCGCCGAGCTCGAGGGAGCGCTGGGGTCGGACGACGGCAGCTTGGCGTCGGTGGCTCGTATGCTGCGCCGGGCGGTGGACGAGGGCAGGGAACCACGAGCTCCCGGAGACCCCTACGTCGCCGCGGACGCGGTGCACGTGATGACGATCCACGGCGCCAAAGGGCTCGATTTCGAGCACGTCTATCTGTGCCAGATCCACAAGGGGGACCCCGGCGGTTTCGGCGGATCGAAGGTGGAACTCCGACCGGGGCCGGACGGTCTCGAGTACCGGCTCTTTGGCTGGCCCACCCCTGGTTTTGGTGCGGCAGACCGGCTCCGGCACGAGAGGGAACGGGCCGAGAGAGTGCGCCTGTTGTACGTGGCGACCACCAGGGCGAAGAACCGGCTGGTGGTTTCGGGTCGGTGGCAGTCGGATGGTGAGCCGGTTTCGGCGGAGGAAGCCGGCAGCTTCGAAGATCTGGTGGGTCATCGAGTGCCCCTCGGCGGCCTCGAGGATCAGGTGCGCGAGTCTGACTGGCGGCGGTCCGAGAAAGATCGGCCGGTCCAGTGGGTGCTGCCGGCCCTCGACCCGGACCGTGGTGGTGCTTCGGGAAAGACATCCTCGTCTCGTGGCCCGTACGACCTCGGCCGGGTTCGCCGGGAGGCCGACCTGCTTGCGAGGCGTCGCACCGAGGCAACGGCGCGCTCGGCACTGCCGGTCTCGGCGGCGGCGTCATCGCTGGTCCGTGGTCCGTCGGGGGCGCCGACCGGCGCCGACGAGCGAGCTCTGGGGCAGGCTGCCGCTGCGGCGGGCACAGCTGTTCATCGGTTGTTGGAGACCATCGATCTCGAATCTGATCTGGCGGCTCAGATCGAACAACGTCGGGATGAGGTACTGGACTGGGCGGCGGCGGAGTCTGAAGGTTCGGCCGACCTCGCTCGGCGACGGGCCGCCGAGGTATTGGAAGGGTTGCTCGCGGGTCGCTGTCTCGCAACGCTCGCCGCCAGGGCGTCGGACGTCGTGGCGCGTGAACTGCCCCTGCTGGTGCCGGCCGGTGGACATGACCCCGCCGTTTCGGTAATTCTCGGAGTCGCCGACCTGGTCTACCGGCGCAACGGCCGCCTGGTGGTGGCTGATTACAAGACCGATGCTCTGCGGGATGACGCCGAGATCGCCGCCCGGGCCGAGCACTACCGCCCCCAACTGGATCTCTACGCCAGGGCCGTCGGTCAGGCCCTGGATGTCGCCGAACCACCGGTCGCGGAAATCTGGTTCCTGAGCGCAGACCGGATCGTGGAGCTGTAGAGCCGGTCGTTCCACCGCAACCTGACCCACCACGAGCAGGTGGCGGATCCGATGTCGTGACCGGCCGCCTGTGGCCGGCCGTCCGCCCTCGCGCGATCGCACTGTCCGGAATCGGGCAGCAAAAAGCCCGGCGTCGCCGCCGGGCTGTCTGCGTTCTTGAGAGGTGGAACCTCAGCCCAGGGGTTCCGCATCCATCAGGTTCTTCATGGTGATGCCGATCTCGGCCGGCGTGTCGGCCACCGCGATGCCGGCGTCCTCGAGAGCCGCGATCTTGTCCGCTGCGGTCCCCTTGCCGCCCGAGATGATGGCGCCGGCGTGCCCCATGCGGCGTCCGGGAGGCGCGGTCTGGCCGGCGATGAAGGCCACCACCGGCTTGGACACGAACTCCTTGACGAACTCGGCGGCCTCCTCCTCGGCGCTGCCGCCGATCTCGCCGATCATCACGATGCCCTCGGTCTGGTTGTCCTCTTCGAATGCCTCGAGGCAGTCGATGAAGTTGGTGCCCGGGAGGGCGTCGCCGCCGATTCCAAGACAGGTCGACTGGCCGAGACCGAGACCGGTGAGCTGTCCGATGGCCTCGTAGGTCAGGGTTCCGGAGCGGGAGACCACGCCGATGGGGCCCGGGATGGAGATATGACCCGGCATGATGCCGAGCTTGCACTCGCCTGGGGTGATGATGCCCGGGCAGTTGCCGCCGATCATCCGGGTCGGAAGACCCTGGAGGATGCGTTGCACCCGGATCATGTCGCGGGCCGGGATGCCCTCGGTGATGCATACCACCACCTCGAGACCGGCGTCCGCCGCCTCGAGGACGGCATCGGCCGCGAACGGCGGCGGGACGAAGATCAGCGATGCGTTGGCGCCGGTGGCGCCGACGGCGTCAATGACGGTGTTGAACACGGGCACGCCGTCTACGTCCTGGCCCGCCTTCCCCGGGGTGACGCCGGCCACGATCTGGGTGCCGTACTCGCGGCACTTCTCGGCGTGGAATCGGCCTTCCTTGCCGGTGAGGCCCTGGACGACGACCTTGGTTTCGGAGTTGACCCAGATGCTCATGACGTCCTCCCCACCGCGGTCACGACCTTTTCGGCCGCGTCCGCCATACCTTCGCCGACGATGAGGTCGAGGCCTGATTCGGCGAGCACCCGCCGGCCTTCCTCCACGTTTGTGCCCTCCAGCCGTACGACCAGAGGCACGCTGAGGTTGACTTCCTCGGCCGCCGCGACCACACCGCGCGCGACCATGTCGCACCGCACGATGCCGCCGAAGATGTTCACCAGCACGCCCTGTACGCTGGGGTCCGACAGCAGGATCCGGAAGGCCGCGGCCACCCGTTCCTGGGATGCGTCGCCACCCACGTCCAGGAAGTTGGCCGGCTCGCCGCCGTAGTGTTTGATGATGTCCATGGTGGCCATGGCCAGGCCGGCGCCGTTGACCATGCAGCCGATGTTGCCGTCGAGCTTGATGTAGTTGAGATCGTACTTGGAGGCTTCGACCTCGAGGGGCTCCTCCTCATCCAGGTCGCGCAGCTCCGCCAGGTCCTTGTGGCGGTACATGGCGCTGTCGTCGAAGCTCGCCTTGGCGTCGAGGGCGACGACCCGGCCGTCGGTGGTGGTGACCATGGGGTTGATCTCGAACAGCGACGCGTCGGTTTCGGCGTAGGCCTTCGCCAACGCGTGCATGAACCTGGTGCCGGCTTTGAAGGCATCGCCCTCGAGGCCGAGACCGAAGGCCAGTTGCCGGCTGAGATAGGGGTGAAGCCCCACGTCCGGGTCGAAGTACGCCTTCAGGATGGCGTCCGGATTCTCTTCCGCCACCTCCTCGATGGACATGCCGCCGAACTTGGACGCCATCATGACCGGGAACCCCTCGGATCGATCGAGCACGATGCCGAGGTAGAGCTCACGGTCGATGGGCAGCGCTTCTTCGATGAGCACTCTGCGGACCAACCGGCCCTCGGGACCGGTCTGTTTGGTCACCAGGGTCATGCCCAGGATCTGTTTGGCGTGCTCCACCGCCTCGTCGGGATTGGCGGCCAGTTTGACGCCGCCGCCCTTGCCGCGGCCACCGGCGTGGATCTGCGCCTTCACCACGACCTTGCCGCCGAGCTCGTCGGCGGCGGCCCTGGCCTCGCTGGCTTCGGTGATCAGGATGCCCTTGGGCACCGCCACACCGTAGCGGGCGAGGACCTCCTTGCCCTGATACTCGTGGACCTTCATATTGCCTCCTCTGTGGGCTTGGACTCGATGCGACGAGTCGGTCGGTATTGTGCACCTTCTTTCACAAGGGGGCAAGGGCGACCTCGTCCCCTCTCGTCCGCTGCGGCCGATGCGGAGTGTGGGGCTTCGGAGGGCGACGACCCGGGCCTGTGTCGACACCGGCCGGGGTAGGGCCTTGAGTCGGGGGTGGGCCGCTACCCGGGCGGTTCCGGGGTGCCGTGCTCGATCTGGCGCTGGTATTCCGCGCTGTCGAAATGGCCTCGCGACTCGGCGATGAGCCCGTCGCCGCCGATTGTCCAGACCTCGTAGCCGCTGATGTGGACCCGGTGGCCGGTGCCGCCAGGGCCGGTGTTGGTCCCCACCAGGGTCCACCGGTACTCGGGGTGGTCCCCCTGGATGACCAGATCATCCATGATCACCCGCATATCCGGGAAGGCGGTCATGAATCCCTGCGCCACGTCGGTGATGGCGGCGCGTCCGACGGCGGGCTCGGCGTCGTTGACACGGAGGGAACCGCTCGGCGAGAAGAAGGCGGCGACGCTGGACGGGTCCTGGCTGCACCACGCCGCGGTGTATCTTTCGGCAAAACCGCGAAGGTGATCCGGTCTCGACATGAGTTCATCCCCCTTTGTTCGTGAGCGGGTGTGTGAACAACACACACTCAGGGCACCCAGGATACCGGCAACGGCCAGCCGCCGCATCGGACTTATAAGCGATCTCCGTCAAAGGGATCACCGGTGCCGGTCTCACGGCAGGTCTTGAGGCTCGGCATGGCGAGACCCCATTGGTCATCGCAGCCGGCGAAGACGCCGGTTGCGGTTTCCCGATTGACGCGCGAGAACCGAACGATCGTTCTTCCATCCTCGGGTTCATGAGAAGGGACAGAGGTCGTCCCACCCGTTTGTCCTCACCTTCGATGCACCCCCGCTCGACCCGTTGGTCGTCCTCGAGCTCCACGATGCGCATCGCGTTGCGGCATCGGTCGCCGGAGCTGAATTCGGCGAGCTGAGTCGGCCAGTTCACCCGGTTGATCCGATGCACCGCCGGACTCGACCGAGGCGGGATCGGGAGACGTCAAGCCAGTCGCGCAGCCCCCAAAACGATTGAGGGTGACTCGCTAAATTCTCAGGAAGGGCGTTGTTGCCAAGAATGATCAGATGAACCATAATGTGGTGCAGGAAACCACTCATCAGCACGTGCGGACCGATTTTCGGGAACGGGAGTTTTGAGCCCGGTGTCGGAAGATGCGATGCCTCCCTCTGGAGTAGCGGCAGATGCCGAAAGGGTGGGGTCATTCGAGGTTATCGAGGAGATCGGTCGGGGCGGCATGGGCGTGGTCTACCGCGCCCGAGACACAAGGCTGCAACGGGAGGTCGCCCTCAAACACCCGAAACCGGAGCTGGTCTCGCGTGCCAGCCTCTTGGATCGATTCCTGGTCGAGGCGCGGACCGCGTCTCAGCTCATGCATCCAAACATCACCACCGTCTTCGAGGTGTTCGAGCGCAGAGGTCTGCCGTGGATGGTCATGGAGTTGGTCGACGGGGAGAGTCTGCGATCCCTGCTTTCGAATCGGCGTCCACTGGGTTTCGAACAGGTTCTCCAGCATGCCGAGGGCTTGGCCGACGCCTTGCGCGTGGCGCACGTCAACGGCATTCTCCACCGTGACATCAATCCCAACAATATACTGGTCGGTAGCGATGGCCGTGCGCGATTGAGTGATTTCGGGCTCGCCCGCGTTTGGGAAGAGCCCGCTTCCGAGCCGGTGTCTTCCGGGGAGTCGATCTCGTTCAGCCCGAAAACGCCGTCGGAGACCACGACCCTCGCGGAACAAACTGCGGGCGTTGTTGGTACTCGGGGCTACATGGCGCCCGAGCAGGTCCTCGGCAAGGGCTCGGATCCTCGAAGCGACATATTCAGTCTCGGCCTGGTCTTCTATGAGATGTGCACCGGAAGGCCGGCTTTCGCTGGCGCCGACGAGGACGACTGGTTGGATGGTCTGCTGGATCGAGAGCCCGAGAAGATCTCGAGGATCAATGACGATGTTCCGTTGGAGTTCGAGGACATCGTGCGCAAGATGATGGCCAAACGTCCATTCCAGCGCTATCAGAGCGCCAGCGAACTGTTGATGGACTTGCGCGCGCTGCGAGCCAGGCTCCAGTCCGGCTCGGAGTATTCGGCGGCTTGGCGTGCGCGTGCGAAAGCCAGGAAAAGGGGGTGGTGGATGGGTGGGGGGATTGCGGCGATTGTAGTCCTCGTGTCCGCCGTTCTCGGCCTGTGGTTTTCGAGATCGGAAGAGCCCCCACCGCGGATCGGGCCGAACCACCGCCGCCTGACCACTGCGCCCGGATGGGAGGGTGAACCGGCACTCTCGCCGGACGGCAGACTCGTCGCCTTCGTGTCGGACATGGCCGGAAACCCGGACATCTGGATCGTGAGTACCGCCGGTGGCGAACCGATGCAGCTCACCCACGATCCCGGATCGGATACCGAGCCAAAGTGGTATCCGGATGGCACGACCATCCTTTTTACATCGGATCGCGGCAGAGGCAGCGCAGCTTGGAGAGTGCCGGCATTCGGAGGGACCCCCGTGAGGGTTTTACGGGACGCCCGGTATTCAGAGATCTCGCCTGACGGCCGCCGCGTGGCGTTCAGTAGGGCGGGTCCCAACGGGCGGCTGCGGATCCACGTCGCGACGTTGGATGGGCGGGAGGACACCCGGGCCATCACCACGGACGAACACGGGTATTGGGATCATGTCTATCCCTCGTGGTCACCCACAGGGGATCTGTTGTGTTACTCGGACAAGGGGAATCTCTGGCTCGTGCATCCCGATGAGGGCTCTCCCTGGCCTCTGACGTCGGGCGGTGCGGGAGATCGTAAACCCGCGTGGTCGGCCGATGGGAAGACCATCTATTTCGCCTCACGGCGGCCGGGCACCCAGATGGCTCTGTGGCGGATCGGGGTCCAGGGAGGTGAGCCCGAGCGATTGTCGGCTGGGACGAGTGCCGAGAATGAGCCGTCGCTGGACCGAACGGGCAGGTGGCTCGCCTACTCGGCGTCCCAGGTCCATACCGACATCGCGGTGCTCGACCGCCAGACCGGCGTCGAATCCGTCATCGCGGCGGCGAGCTCGGACAACGAGATGGCTTTTTCTCCGGATGGTTCCAAGTTGATCTTCACATCGGATCGGGCGGGATCCTGGGATTTGTGGGTGCAGGAACTGCAGGTCGGAGAGCCGTCGGGCGTCCCGAGGAGGTTGACCGATCTTCCTGGGGCCGTGGGTCTTCCCACCGTCTCGCCCGATGGAGGGTGGGTGGCATTCCACCGATTCGTCGATGGTCCGGGAGATATCTGGATCGTCCCCTTCCTGGGCGGCCAGCCCACCAGGCTCACGACGGATCCCGGGAACGATGCCCAGCCCGAGTACTCGCCCGACGGGTCACGGTTGGCGTGGACGTCGGACCGGAGCGGGTCGTTTCAGGTCTGGGTGGCACCGTTGGAGGAGGGTCGACGGGTCGGAGAATCGACCCGTCTGACGTCGGGAGATTCCATCCACCACCTTCCGTCCTGGTCCCCCGACGGCGACTGGTTGGCGTGCATCGAGGAAAGCGGGTTCTCCCGTGAGGTGGTCGTGCTGAGGGCGGACTCCGCGGGCGAGGCGATCCAGGTCACACGCGGCGCCGACGCCATTCGAGCGGTCTGGGATGCACGCAGCGGCAATCTGTTGATCAGCGGCACCTGGGGCACCAGTCGGATCAAGCTGCGGACGTGTTCGCTCATCGACGGGAAACCGGTGTTCCACGAAGCGGAGACAGACCTCGGACCGTCGGATAAAGAACTGGGCCTGTTCGCGACCGGCGGGGGTGGTCGCTTCCTGGCGTACACCACCATCGAAAAGAGCGGCGACATCTGGCTGGCGGAGCTGATTCCGGAAGGGAGGTGACCTCCGATTCCCGTGGAATCCCAACATTGGATCGTTGAACCGAAAGGGGTGTGAAGAAGTGGGTAAGAAGGAAACGGAGCGGCAGGGACAAGTCGTGTAGAGCCGGGACGGACACCGGATGACGCTGGTCATCACCCCGCCCGATCAGGGAGATCCCCCGTGGACGCCTGAAGAGGCAAAGAGTTGGCTGATGAGGATGGTGGAAGCGGCGATCGATCACGATTTCGATGCGATGGAGGATCCTCCGGACCGATTCAGCATGGTTTTGGCGTTATGGCTAACGGACTTGGATTATTGCGGCTAGGGGCGTGGCGGAAAGTCAACGACACGTTGACACTCTCGAGGTGATCCTCACCCGCGCCTGCAACTTGGACTGTGGGTACTGCTATCAGGACCACCGACGGGCGGGAGCCATGGGCTGGTCGGTGCTGCGGGCCGCCATGGAGCTGCTGCTGCATTCTGACACCGAGGTGCTCCATCTCGCCTTTGGCGGCGGCGAGCCGCTCCTGGAGCTGGATCTGATGGCGCGGTCGGTGGAGTACCTTCATGCGCGGTTGCATTCGGGCCGGGGGGTCCGCCTGTCCACGTCGACCAACGGCACGCTGATGGACCGAGACGCAGCGGCGTTCCTCTCCCGCTACGACATCACGACCCAGATCAGCTGGGATGGGATCGGAGAAGCCCAGGACCTTCGAGCGCGCGGCACCTCGAGCAGGCTCGAGCGAGGGTTGGAGGTTTTGCGCGAACACCATTCGAGTTTCCTGCGTGACCGATGCCGTGCGTCCATCACGTTGACATCGAGCAACCTGCCCTACCTTTCATCGTCCTTTGAGTTCTTGTTGGCTCAGGGTTTCTGTGAAGTGAGGGTTGCCCCGGTGGTGACCGACGACCCGGGTTGGAGGAAGGGAACGATCGAGGTACTTGCGGATCAGGTCGCCGAGATCTTCGAGTACTCCCTGGATCGGTTCAAACGCACCGGAGAGATCCCATTCGCCCATTTTCGGGTGGGAGACGGGGACCGCACGCAGCCCTCGGGCCCGCCGGCGATGTGCGGCGGCGCGACCCTGAGCGGCCTGACCGTGGATGTAAATGGGCAGGTCTATCGATGTCCCATGCTCGCCGAGCCCCTGCAACGATATCCGGCGGGCGCTTTGAATGCATCGTACGAGCGGCTGCGGCTCGGCGATCTGCGAGCTCCGGATTTTGCGGCGAAGATGGGACGTTTTCCGGTGGCGGCGCGTGAGGAGGGTATCTTCAGCGGAAAGCAGCGGAAGTACTCCAACTACCGTGGTTGTGACGGTTGTCGTTTCCTGTGGCAGTGCTCGGTCTGCCCTGCGAGTCTCGGTCGTGGTGCTGACGCGACCGACGTCGACCGGGTACCCGACATGCACTGCGCCTTCAATTTGGTGGTTTTGGCGGCGCGCAGGCGCTTTCTGTCGGAGACCGGCACGTCCGTGACCGCCTCTCAGGCGGAACCTCGGCCCGGCTGATGATGGGAATAACTCATCGCCCAGATGCTGGGGTGGGGGTCGTGCGGTATGCCCACGTGTCCGGAGAGCGGCAGATGGTGAGTGGTGGGTCCCCGTCGCATTTGGGCCGTGCGGGTCATGCCAGGAGAGCGGGTGGTCTCTTCATGACTCGACTGTCGGTGGATTTCCGCCGTCCCCCGACAGCCCATTCAACCGTCTGACGCGATTGAGCCTGCGGATGATCTTCTTCGGGTTCCCAAAGCCGTACTCTTCAACCTCGACCTGCATCCCGTCCGCGGGGTCGAACACCGCCTGCATCGCGGCGATCCGGCCATTGCCTTCAAAGGCCAGGTAGCCATTCGGGTTGTCCTGAACGACCTTGATCCACGACACCGAGGGCAGGAACCGGGCGAGAATCTCACAGGTCAGCGCCCCGTGGTCAAGCAGCTCGTTTCGGTGGGCCTCCAGAATCTCGACCCGGCGCCGGGTGGCCTCGATGGCGTTTTCGCGATCGAGGGTGTGGATCTGGCGCAGGGCGAACAGAGGGACGCTGACGATCTCCTTGTGGGTCCTCTTGCGGTGAATGTCGAGAATGGCCTTGGCCATGACGATGTCTTTGATATCGAGGTCTTCGAGCTCCGAGGTCTTCCCCGCCAGATACCGGCCCATCTTCCGCAACTCGCCGAGGGGATTCATGGCGCCATTGTAGCCGGAGTGGGGGCATGGGAACGCCGGGAGCATGGGCGCTCGCATCGACTATCCGTCAGGTATCAGTCCGTCCGCAACGCTGTGCTAACCTCCGGCGTCGCCATGGAATGCGTGATGTCTCTGGCGATGTGATGACCCGATGACAGACCACCCGACGTCACCATCCAATGACCATGAGGCCGGCGCACTCGGCCGGGCGCCTTCGGCGCTGCGAATCCGCGTGATGCTGGCAATCCTGTGTCTCATCTGGGGCAGCACCTGGATCGTGATCAAGGGAGGGCTTCGCGACCTGCCGCCGTTCACCTCGGCCGGCGTGCGGTTCCTGATCGCGGCGTTGGTGATGGTGGCGGTAGCCGCGCTCCTGAGCCGTCGCGAGGGTGGGTCGGCTCCGCCCCGCTGGCTCACCATGGTGCAGGGCACATTGAACTTCGCCATCTCCTACGGCGTGGTCTATCACGCCGAAACCGTGCTTTCATCGGGGCTCGTGTGTCTGCTGTTTGGCATCTACCCCATCCTGCAGGCCGTCGCAGGTCATTTTTTTCTCGAGGGTGAGAGGTTGCGACCGACCCAGTGGGCCGGGTTCGGGTTCGCGGTGGTCGGTCTCGGGGTGTTGTTCCGCACCGATGTCACGGCGTTCGGAAGCCATGGGGTGCCCACGGCTCTCCTCCTGTTGGCGAGCCCCATCTCGGTCACGGTGGGCACGACCTTGGTCAAGAAGTACGGCAGCGGGGTGAGCTCGACCCTGCTCAATCGGAACGGGATGTTTGTCGCGGCTGGTCTCTTGCTGGCCACGGCGTTCACGTTTGAACGTGGAGCCTCAGCGGCCTGGACCCTGCCGGCCGTCGGCAGCGTGCTCTACCTGTCACTGATGGGCACTGTGGTCACCTTCACCCTGTTCTTCTGGTTGTTGCGATACGCTCCGGCCCATCAGCTCGGCATGATCGCCTACGTCACACCGGTCATCGCGCTGATTCTGGGTTGGGCGGTGGGGGAGGAGCCCATCACCGTGTTCACACTGGGTGGGGCCGCGCTGATTCTCGGTGGAGTCCTATTGGTGGCCCGACAGACCCGGCAGGGTTCCTGACCTCGGGTCCTTCGGGGTCGTCTGGTGCTCACCGGCCATCGTGACGGACGCCCCGAAAGCTCAGGTCTCGAGCCGTCTGGCGGACCCGGCCGAGGGGGTCTCGGCGTCAACGTTGGTGGTCTATTCAGCAATGGCGGAATGTGATCCAGCATCGTCGTTGTGCGCCAGCGCGCGGGAATGTCGAGGGCCCTGATGAAACAAAGGCAGGGTCGGAGCAGTACATCCTACATCTCGATGGGAGGGCGAGTCGTGAAAATGAATGACCTCGATCGACGGGATTTTCTGGTCGCCGGGTCGCGCCTGGGAGTTGCATTGTGCGGCGCGTGTTTGTGTCCGGTTTTCCCGGCGTTTGGCGGCTCGACAGAAACCGAGCCGGAGAAGCCCCTGGATCCGAAAAAGCTCAATTACTGCGGTTACACCTGTCCGGGAACCTGCAAGTTCAGGCTCGGGACCCTCGAGGACGACGTCGAGCTCAAGAAACGGGCCTTTGAAGCGTGGAAGATCGAGGAACGGTACGGCATCGCATTTGACCCGGAGACGGCCGTGTGTTGGGGCTGTAAAGCGCCGGACAGAGCCGAGGGCGTCGTGGTGGCCAACTGCGACGTCAGGGCGTGTGCCCGGGACAAACGACTCGACAGCTGCATCGAGTGCTCAAAGCTCGTCGGCTGTGACCGGGATCTGTGGCGACGATTCCCCGACTTCAGGTCGCAGGTGGTCGAGATGAGAACCCGATACCTCGCCCAATCCTGACCCGGCCATTCCGGGCGATGAGTGGGTGCTCTCTTGACCCGGGAATCACGAATCGCTGTCGAGGAGTGTGTTGATCAATGGAAGACGACATGACAGTGGAAGAGACCACACCCGATACGTGGGGCCGCAAGATCTTCGAAGTCCTTTTTCTCAGACGGGTCAGCGTCGCGATCATCGCTTTCGTGTTGTTGGTTGCCATAAGTTCGTTGCCCAACCTCGGCGTCGTCATCGGCTGGGGATTCCTTCTGCTCGCGTTGCTGCTGTGTATCCGCCAGCGCAGCTTTGCCGAGATCGGATTTTCCCGGCCCGAGAGTTGGCCGAGAACTTTGGCTTCAGGTCTGGGTCTGGGAGTGCTTCTGCAGACGGCCTTCGTGGTTGTGATCGATCCGTTGGCGGAGCATTTGGCCGGCTCCGCGGTGGATATCAGCATGCTCGACCCCATGCGGGGCAATCTGGTCAATTTCATCATCATGCTGGTGGTGGGTTGGGTGATCGGAGGGTTTCTGGAGGAGATGCTCTTCCGCGGCTACCTCCTCAAACGGCTGAAGATCGTGTTCGGTGACGGTCCGGTCTCGGTGGCCACGGCCGTGCTATTGCCTGCCGTGGCGTTCGGGTTGGCGCACAGTTACCAGGGGCCGGCCGGGATGCTCAGCACCGGTCTGATGGGGCTGATGCTTGGCGTGATCTTCGTGCGCAACGATGACAACATCTGGTTGCCGATCCTGGTCCACGGTTTTGTCGACATGGTCGGTCTCACGTTGATCTACCTTGACGCCGACAGGTGGATGAGTCACCTGATCTTCTGATCGACCCATCGGGCCGTCGAATCACGCACTTCGAATTTCGCATTCAGCCGAGAAACGACTCGGCTGTCACGCCCGTGCCTTGGACGATCTCGTCGAGCGTCGTCTCGGCGCTCGCCCGTTCGATTTCCGACGCGGGCATGTAGGCCACCAGCCAGACCGCGGTGGTCTCCGGCTTGACCGCCACCCGGATATTTCCGGTGATTGGAGAGTCCAACGGACCGTCATCGTCGAGGAGCACTGGTTTGTTTTCTAGATTGAACGGGCCGCGGAAGGACTCGTAGCTCTCCCCGGCACGCCCCGCGCGCCACGTCATCCGGTGACCGAAGCTCCCCTCGACCATGACGCAGCACGGCACCGCGAGTTCCGCCGACAAACAGTTGTTGATGTCCACCAACGGGTGGATCTCGGGGAACGGACTGCCCTTCACCAGCCGGCGCAGCAACGCCTCGGAGGCGGGCCGGTAGCGGGTGGGGTCGCACCCCGCCTAGCGAAACAGACGCCGCAGGGCAGCCGCCGTGGGGTGAGCGCCGATGGCGGTGGTGTCGGCAAACCGCGCCCGGGCCAGGTCGGCCACCTGGTCG
>Ga0272441_10006200_pt1 | contig 20198 bp, 19 predicted proteins | sample SSMProp6N_FD_193582 | JGI IMG/M metagenome (GOLD analysis project Ga0272441, IMG submission 193582) | Marine sediment archaeal communities from Little Sippewissett salt marsh, Falmouth, MA, United States - SSM-Prop-6N | ecosystem: Environmental > Aquatic > Marine > Wetlands > Sediment ...
GACTCTCCGAAAATCCACACATAGGTATTTTTAAATAACCATCAGCTTGCTCTAAAACCTCAGGGCTTAATCCTTCTTTTTCGGTCCCAAAAAACAAAGCCACTTTATCTTCCAGTTTAAAATCCTCCAGCAATGTGGAATTGTTATTAGGAGTGGTAGCAATAATCTTGTAACCATCGCTTCTCAAATTACCTATACAGGATTCTACAGTAGTATATCTTTCTATATCTACCCATTTTTGGGCTCCCATTGCTATATTTTTGTCGAGACGTTGTCCAAATCGGTCTTCAATGATATGCGCTTTCTGAATACCAAAAACGTCACAACTTCTTATTACTGCACTGGCATTATGCATCTGAAAAACATCTTCAATGGCCACAGTAATATAATTAGTGCGCTCGTTTAAAACATCATTGAATCGTTTTAGGCGTTCAGGTGTAATATAAGTTTCCAAATAGGAAAGCAGATCAAGATCTATCATTGCTCTAATTTAAGAAAAATGTATCTTTATAATAGACCCAGAATCATGCAAAAAAAAATTGTTGTACTTACAGGAGCCGGAATGAGCGCAGATAGCGGACTTAAAACTTTCCGTGATGCGGGCGGACTTTGGGAGGGACACGACGTGATGGAAGTTGCCTCCCCCTACGGTTTTGCCAGAGACCCTGCCTTGGTATTGGATTTTTACAACCAAAGGAGAAGGCAGTTGTTAGAGGTGGCACCTAATGCAGGGCATAAAATGCTGGTGGAACTTGAACAGCATTTCAATGTCACCATTATAACACAGAATATAGATGATTTGCATGAGCGTGCTGGCAGTTCTCATGTTCTCCATCTTCATGGTGAACTGTTAAAAGTGCGCAGTACTGGTGATGAAACATTGGTTTTGGATTGGAAAAATGATCTAAACCTGGGTGAGACCTGCTCAAAAGGATATCAATTGCGTCCTCATATTGTTTGGTTTGGCGAGGAAGTTCCACTATTATCTGAAGCTGCACAAATTACTGTAACGGCAGATATTCTTATTATTATTGGAACATCAATGCAGGTATATCCGGCAGCGGGGCTTTTGAATTACGCAAAACAGGGCATACCTATTTATTTTGTAGATCCAAAACCAAGTATAAATGCTATAGATTTTGAAAATCTCACAATTATTCAATCTACTGCAGCAAAAGGAGTTCCTACCTTGGTAAAGGACCTAGTCCGTAAAGAGTTTTAGTGCGCCTTGCCCATTCGAGAACAGCTTCACCTTGTTCCTTAGAGAGTCCGGCTTCCTGGTGCATCCAATGGTATTCCTTCAGAGGCATTTCTCCTTTTTCAATGACCTCAATTATTTCTTCTAATTTGCGGTCCTTTTGCCCTTTGTTGTAATTATCCCAATCAGACAAATTTAGAGCTGCTTTAGCATCTTTGATATGGGCTGAAAGCCACCACGAAACTGGTGCAATATTGTTGTACCATGGATATTCTGTATTGTTACTGTGACAATCATAACAACTATGAGTCAAAATGGTTTTAACATTTTCAGGAGGATTGGTTTCATTTATAAAACCGGCTAAATGATTGCCCTGATTGATATTCTTTTCCGGTCTGAAAAATTGGATGGCAACAAAAAGAAGTAATAGCAATTTTGCTATTTTTTTTATTACTTTCATTTGGGGGTACTTTTGTCTGACCAAAATACAAATTTTTGTGACCAAATCTGAATTATTCAAATCATTAAATTATGTAAACGGCACCAGGGATAAACGCATTGAAGTAACCCAAATAGTGCTTGATAATCCACATTTAATTTCACCTCTATTAGAAATTTCTTTTGAGGATAATGTGGATATTTCATCAAAAGCCTGCTGGATTTTAGAATTTGTCGCCAAAAAAAACATCCAATTAATACTAACTCATATTGATGCTTTTACTTTGGGCATCTCTAAAGTGCAATTAGATTCGTCTGTAAGGCCAGTGGCTAAAATTTGCGAACTTCTTATGAAGGCTTTTTTTTCCAAATCAAAAAATGAAGTTCAGTTGAAATTAAAGGAATATCACCTGGAAAAAATAACTACATCGTGTTTTGATTGGCTCATAGGGGAACATAAAGTAGCTGCTAAAGCCTACTCTATGACGAGCCTTTATTTATTGGGTGACAAATTTGAATGGATCAGACCCGAACTCCGTATGATTTTAGAGCAAAATTACAGCCTGGGAAGCGCTGCCTATAAAGCAAGGGCCAGACAAATTCTTGCATTAATCAAATAGAAAAACAAAAACCTAAAAAGGGAGGCATAAATAAATTACCCAACTCACCTCAAAAATTTTAACTATCCTCCCAATATCCTTTTAATCTCCCAAGCATATAAGTATCTTTACATCTTTCAAAAAATTTAATCAATCCTAAAGCCTATGTCGTTAAATCAATTAAACGCCATTTCTCCCATTGACGGCAGATATAGATCCAAAGTCGATTCCCTTGCAAATTTCTTTTCGGAAGAAGCATTAATTAAGTACAGGGTTATGGTTGAAATTGAATACTTCATAGCGCTCTGTGAATTAGACCTACCACAACTCCCAAAATTATCTCAGGATAAGGTCAATTCCCTCCGTGATATTTTTGAAAACTTTAGTGTGGATGATGCTTTGGCCATTAAGGAAATTGAGCAAACCACAAACCATGATGTTAAAGCAGTGGAGTATTTTATTAAGGATAAGTTCGATGCACTGGGGCTGGAAAAAAATAAGGAATTTATCCATTTTGGACTTACTTCTCAGGATATTAACAATACAGCCATACCCTATTCCATCAAAGAAGCTATGAATGAGGTATATGTGCCCCTGTTTATGGAATTTACAGCGGTTCTAAAGACATTAGTCAAAAATTGGGAAGATGTACCTATGCTGGCCCGAACTCATGGACAGCCTGCATCACCAACGCGTTTGGGTAAAGAAATTAATGTTTTTGTGGTGCGCCTCGAGGAACAGTTTAACCTTCTGAATGACATTCCAAGTGCAGCAAAATTTGGTGGAGCCACCGGAAATTATAATGCCCATAAAGTGGCTTACCCAGATATAGATTGGCAAAATTTCGGACAAAAGTTTGTCCAGAATAAATTGGGGTTATCTCATTCCTTCCCTACCACTCAAATTGAGCATTATGATCATATGGCTGCTTTATTTGACACTCTTAAACGTATCAACACCATAGTAATTGACCTGAATCGGGATATGTGGACTTACGTTTCCATGGATTATTTTAAGCAAAAAATAACCGAAGGAGAAGTAGGTTCTTCAGCGATGCCCCATAAAGTAAATCCAATAGACTTTGAAAATTCCGAAGGTAATTTAGGGATTGCCAATGCCATTTTTGAACATTTATCTTCGAAGTTACCTATTTCACGTATGCAGCGCGATCTAACAGACAGCACGGTACTTCGTAACGTGGGAGTTCCGTTTGCGCATACCTTAATTGCTTTTAAGGCTACTATTAAAGGACTAAATAAATTACTGCTGAATAAAGTTAAATTTGAAAAAGATCTGGAGGACAATTGGGCGGTAGTCGCTGAAGCTATACAAACCATCCTCAGGAGAGAAGGGTACCCCAATCCCTATGAGGCACTAAAAGGTCTCACCAGGACCAATGAAAGTATTACAAAAAAATCGATTGCTGAATTTATTGATCAATTGGAAATAAAAGAAGAAATTAAGACCGAATTAAAAAATATTAGCCCCAGTAATTATACCGGTATTTAAAAACGACTCTTATATAACCAGTTCTATGTTATAGTGCCTTTAATATAACTTCAATACTAGTTAGTGCTATTCTTTTTTAAGTATTTGTAAATGCGGGTAAGGTATTTCTATTCCGGCTTTATCCAGCGCAACTTTACAACCCTCTACTGTTCTAAAATATACATCCCAGTAATCCTCTGGTTTAGCGAAGGGTCTTACCGCAAAATTTATAGAACTGTCAGCCAATTCAGATACATTTACTGAAGGCGCAGGTTCCTTTAGCACCTTTTCATTGGCAGTAAGGACGCTCATTAATACCTCTTTCGTCTTTTTTATATCTGCACCATAATCCACTCCAATTTCAACATCTACTCTAATTTTACCTTCAGCCGTGTAATTAATGATATTACCATTGGCCATAGCCCCATTAGGAACAATCGCTAATTTGTTTTGGGGTGTAATAAGTTTTGTGGTGAAAATCTCAATTTCTTTAACGGCACCCAGTACTCCCTGTGCCTCTATTAAATCACCTATTTTGTATGGCCTGAAAATCATGATTAAAACACCCCCGGCAAAGTTTGATAAGGATCCCTGCAAAGCGAGCCCGACAGCCAAACCGGCGGCAGCAAGTACAGCGGCAAAGGTGGTTACATTTACCCCTAATTGAGAGATAACAATAATAATCAGAAATATTTTTAAAGCCCAGGAAGCAAGATTTAAAAGAAACCTCTGTAAAGACTCATCATACTTACTTTTAGACATCGCATTTCTGGAAGCCCCGATTATCTTATTTATTACCCAGGAACCAATTACAAAAATGAGTATCGCTCCAATTAGTTTGGGTCCGTAAGTAATAATGAAGTCAATTCCTTTGTCAATCCAAATTTCTGCGTTTTCCATAGTGATTAATTTTTAACGTTATTTAGATCAGGAAGATATAAAATAGCCCAGAGAAATTTAAATCGAATGAACACTTTTAAACATATTTTACATTTTGATAACAAAAAAACCCGCCCGGATTGATTCCGTGCGGGTTTTATTTATTGAAAATATTTAAGTTATCCTTTAAGAAATTGGCCTATTTCACCAAGTCCTTCGCCTGAATAATCAGATTTTTGTATTGCATTCATAAGTTGAATAATATAAGCCGGGTTCATATCCTTACCCAGGACCCGAATGAGAGCAAAACCTTTGTCATCGCTGCTTCCGTAAATAATTACCTCATCTATTGCATCTTCATCACCCAGATATTTAATAACACCCTTTCCGTACTCAGAATTCAATTTCATGAGTTCAACAAAATTATCATTCTTTAAAATAGCATTTACTTTTGCTTTTTCTACTTCATATTCGGCTCCATTTTCGCTCGTCTTCTTAAAAGCTAATAAATTCAATTTCTTTAAGGATTGTAATGCTTGTTTTTGTGTTTCTGATAAATCCTCATTCTCCAAATTTAGTATGCTTGTTGGAACATCCAATGAAATGAAATTTGGGTTTTCCGAATTATCCACATAATATTCCTGGAGACTCTGATGGGAAGAACAGGCGGAAAGCACCAGGAGGGCAATTCCTGCAATAACTGTTATAAGTTTTTTCATTTTTTAGATTTTTATAATTTATCAAAACCATTGGTAATGGCAATTAACCGCCTTCTAAGGCGGTTAATTAACACTTTCCTGATCTCCTATTCTGATTTGTCCTTTTTCTCTGCTTTGTTTAATTCTTCCGGTAAATTCATCTTTTTTGTAAGTGAACCAATTTTGGTAAGATCAATATCCCCGGTCAATGTAAGAAGAACAGTTTCAATCTTTCTGTCATTTATTTCCATATCTGTATTATCGATACCGGTGACAAACATTAATAGTTCGCTTACATGATCTTCGTCTTTGCCGTTTTTCACATAGAACTTAACATTGGTTTCTTTGTCCTTTACCCTCATCAATTCTTCCAAAGAAGAAGATTTAAGATACTTATTAACGGTTGCCTGCATATCTGCAGAAACTGCTTTGTCTTCCGTAATGAATACTTTAAGACCACTTAGGCTTTTTGCAATATTCATAAAATCCTGAGCTTCCGGATCATCCACATCTACATCCATCTTAACCAAAAGGTTAAACATGTTTTTATTAACCACTACAGAACTTACCGCATCTGAATCCTCAAATTTATCAAAAATAGACTGGGAGAAACCACTAAGCGGTAAAACTGCCATTGCTGCTATTAGAATATACTTTTTCATCTTTTAAATTTTAATTGTTGTTGTAAATTTTTTGTTTTGTTTGTTCAAATTCATTTAAATAGGCTACTTTTTCGGTACCACGTTCCAAATTCTGTGCCAACAGGTTTAATGCCTTCTTTGTTTCATTATAGGCATACTCTGCTTCCTTTTGTTCCCGGTAATCATTACCGAAAAATATTCCAAAGGCTATAACTGCTACTGCTGCAATAGAAATCCATTTGTGGTAAGATACCTTAGGTTTTAATGGAACCTGCTTAGTAAACCGTTCGTCTTTGGCTTTGGAAAAGTAAGTAAACATTGGTGCGTATTGTTCCAGATGCGGTTCAACCGAATCCTGTGAAAAATAGTCTCTCAATTGTTCCTCCTCCGCCACCGTGGTAGTAGCCTCGAAGTACTTTTCCAATAATTTTTCAATTCTATCCAATTCCATAACTATGTTTTTGCATTAACTTGTCTCTAACTGTTTTTCTTGCTCTGGAAAGTGCTACTCTTACTGCTGTAGGTTGCATTTCCAGTAAATCTGCAATTTCTTTAAAATCGTATTCCTCAACGTCTCGCAATTGCAATACCAATTTTTGTTGTTCGGGTAATTCCTCCATAATTTTTTCTACCCAACTTACGCTGTCTCTTGCCTCCAGCTGTTTTTGCAATGAAGTGTTCCCATCTTCGTAATTGCTATGAACCAGTTTCAGGTTACTTGATTGTTTCGACTTTAACCTGTCCAAACAAAAGTTCTTGGTCATTGTCATTGCAAAAGCTTCAACATTCTTATAGCCTTCAATATTTTTATTCTTGGACCACAACTTCATCAGTATTTCCTGTGTGGCATCTTCAGCCTCTTCTGCAGAAATCAGCAATCTTTTTGATAATCTGTATAACTTATCCTTAAAAGGCATAACCACATTTAAAAATTCTGATTGTGTCATTGTCGGTTGATCTGTTATTGTATGAACCATTCAAGGTGTTTTACATAAGCAAGACGAAGTACATCGAATTTTGTTACAAAAAATTTTATTTTCCTGCAGATGTAAGTAATTTGCACCCTTTAAAGCTACTAATTTATAGAACATTATATTCGTTCAATACGGAGGTAATAGTGTTAATGAGTATTAAAATTGGAATGATATTTGCGCGAACAACGTAAATTGCGAAAAAAATTAGATGAAAAAGTTTCTCCTTTTATTTTTGGGAATTGTCTCTCTAAGTATTTCCTGCAGTAAAGATGATGACATAGGTGTAAGCGGCCCCGGAGGTGACTCAGTAAGTGTTCAGGATTTTATGTGGAAGGCCATGAATATCTGGTATTTCTGGCAAGCGGATGTAGCTGACCTGGCGGATGATAGATTTACCACCAATGAGGAGTATAGTGCATTTTTAGTCTCAGAAGTGGATCCTGCCGATTTTTTCGATAATAAACTTCGGTTCACTGAGGATCGCTTTAGTTTTTATAGTGACAATTATAAAACACTAACAGACAATTTATCGGGAATTTCGCGCAGTAATGGTTTGGAGTTTGGATTGTTTTTATACGGTGATAATGATACGGATATCTTTGGATATGTCCGCTATATTGTTGCTAATTCCGATGCTTCTACAAAAGATATCTCCCGGGGAGAATTATTTACAGGTGTGGATGGCCAAAGTTTAAACGAAAGTAATTACAGAGATCTTTTATTTGGCGAAAATGCTACCTACACGTTAAATATGGCGGATATCTCGGATGGAATAATAACTCCCAACGACAAAAGTGTAGAATTAACCAAACAGGACGGATTGGTGGAAAACCCGGTGTTTATTGTAAAGTCTTTTGATATAAATGGCCAAAAAATAGGCTATCTGATGTATAATGGCTTTACAAACGAGTTTGATGAAGTGCTGAATGACGCCTTCGGACAATTAAAGACTGATGGGGTTACAGATTTGGTACTTGACTTGCGCTATAATCCGGGGGGTTCTGTAAATTCTTCCCGATTACTATCAAGCATGGTTTTCAGTACCAATACCAATAATGTATATATCAGACAACGCTGGAATGACAAATTACAGGAGGTTTTTTCTGACGAGGATTTAACTGACTATTTTGCAGACAGAACAGGGGCAGGTACCGAAATAAACACCCTAAATTTAAACCAGGTTTATGTATTAACAACCGGGAGTTCGGCCTCAGCTAGTGAATTGGTAATTAATGCCTTAAATCCTTATATCGAAGTTATCAAAATAGGTACTACGACCCGTGGTAAAAATGAATTTTCTCTTACTATGGTAGATGATCCAAACCGGGATGGGGCTCCATTTATTTATACTCCATCCAGAGAAAGTAAGATTAACCCCGATAATAGCTGGGCCATTCAACCATTAGTAGGAAGAAATGAAAATTCTGTGGGCTTCTTCGATTATACCGAAGGATTTGCCCCGGATATTGAACTAAAGGAGGATTTAGAAAACCTGGGAGTCCTGGGGGATGTTAGTGAACCATTACTGGCCAGAGCAATTGAATCAATTACAGGGATTTCTGGGAAAAGAGATTTTACAGTAAAGACGCCTGTTGAGCTTTTTACAAGTTCTAAAATGTTTTTGCCAATGAAGGACAATATGGTACTGGATAAGCCTCTTCATCTAAATCTTGACTTGAAATAATCAAAGCTTAAAGTTTTAAACTCAACCCTAACCTGAGGTTCCGCCCTCTTGTTGTAAATCCTATTACCTCGGTAAAATTGGTGTTAAACATATTTTCTACGTTTAAAAAGAATTTTAGTTTGTTTGCCATTACTTCCCGTGATATATAAAACCCAAAGGTTGAAAAAGGATCGAGAACCTCATCATCAAATGTATTAAAATCCGTATCCAGTCTTTTCCCTATATAAGAATACGTAAGTGATGTATAGGTCCTGGTTGAAAAGCTATAGCTTAAAGCTGCATTAAAACTATGCTTAGGGATTCTTATGGCACTATCTCCTTTTCTCTCGGTAAAAGTGTAGTTTGCAGTCAAATTCATTTTTTTAAGCGGCGTCCAAGCTAATTCGGCCTCAAAACCCTGTACTTTAATAGTATTTGAAGCATTAAAATATTGTGATAGCGTATTATCAAAAAATACAAAATTGTCTTCTTTTCTATTAAAATACAAAGCACTTAACCTTAATGAATCATTTGCTTTATATTCCAGACCTCCTTCAGCAGTCCTGTTAGTTTCTGGCTCCAACAATGGGTTCGCTCCAAACATGCCAAATAACTGGCTCAGCGAAGGTGTGATATACGAGGTGGCATAGGAACCCATAAATTTTAAATAGCCCTCATCTATTCCAAATGAATAAGATGGATTAATATTATATACCAGGTGTGAACCATATTCCGAATGAAGGTTAAGTCGCAGCCCGGCATTTATATTAATCCCAAAAGGTGAAACATAAACCAAATTTGCATAAGGATCTATCAGTGAGAATTCCTGAGTTCCTTCAGCTTCAGCTCTATCAAGATTATAGTTAACCCCTAAAATCGTATAAATGCGATGGTCAAAGGTATATCTGTTAAACAGGTCAACTACATAATTATTCCCTTCAAACATAGAAGGAAATGCACTCCTGTTATCTGACTTATAGTTTGTAAATGAACCGTTTAAATTTAAATCGCCTTTTTCATAAGACCATTTGGAAGATAAACCCAAACGTTTTTGCTTCGTAAGAAAGTTGTAGGGAGCATCAATTAGGCCAAAAGATTCATCATAAGCGCTGTTCAAATTAGTTTGATTGGCGTAAATAGTAAGATTTATTTTATCATTAAATGCATACCCCAATTTTAAATCCATATTATATCTTGAAAAAGGGTCTTCCTCATTAGCTTCCGTAATAATTGATGATAAACCATTTGTATACACATTGGAAAAACCCAGAGAATAAGTAAAACTCTCAAGAGTACCAGCAATCGAGGCGGTGTTGCTAAAATCTGCAATGTTATAATTCTGTTCGAATGAAGTTTGGTTCGTCCCAATACTGGATTGAAAATCACCGCTTATTTTTTTATCCGAGACCTTTTTACTTGTTATATTGATCACGGCAGTAGCCGCACTCATTCCATACAACGTACTAGAAGCTCCTTTAATGATTTCAATTGATTCTATATTCGAGGTGGCAAGCAATCTAAGATCATACTCCTGAGAGAAAGATGAAGGGTCAGAAACTCTTATCCCGTCAATCAGGATCAAAACCTGTCTGCCCCTTCCACCTCTTGCAAAAACACCCAATACCTCACCTTGCCTGCCCCTGCTCCCGTTTATTTCAATGCCACTTTTGGAATTAATTATCTCTGCCACAGTTTTTCCCTGGTTGTTTTCCAGTTCTTTAAGGCCAATCTTAATAACCGTTTTACCTGAGTTTTCCCTTTTTATAGGAAATCTGGAATCACTGACCACCACCTCATCCAATTCCTGCAAATCCATGGTATCCCTTTGGTTCTGGGCAGAAACCTTTGTTAACAATACGCAAAGAATGCAAAAAAGAGAGCCTCTTTTTATCATTAAAGTCAAATAATTTTCCGGGAAAATTGTACAGCTGTTCCTATACGTAAACTTTTATCCCGAAAGTTTAACATTGTTTGTTGAATTGGGCAGGTCTCCTGACTTACGTCTTGCCACCAACCTTCCCGTGGATGTTCAACATAAATGAACACAAACAGTGGTATTGAAGTGGTAACAAGCATTCCTTAATAAGGAACTAAGCTTACAGTTGCGGGAACAGTACCGGATTTGAACCGGATTCCCTTTTAATTTCATTTCTATATAAAGAAGTGAAAACCAAATTTCGAGGCTAATGTAGTATTATTTCTCTAGTCAGAGTTACTTTTCCTTCCCAGTTTTATGATAAGCCAGAGAATTCCTATAATAAAGTGAAGTATTACAATTCCTCCTATGATATATACTATGATATTAGAATCTCTTCCCATATGAGAATTTTTAACAAATTTAGAAAGTAAACAATTTTAGAAATGTGACTTTTGTTACCTTGCGGAAGTGTTTATGAATTCATTCGCAATTAAATATATAGCATTACTTGGTCTGATTCTGGCCCATGTTTCATGTAAAAAGAAAAGTGAGATTTCTTTTCCCGAAACCTTAAATAGGGATTTGGTTGCCATCAATTATGCTAAAGGATTCTCCATCGAGAAATGTGCTTCGGGTATAACCATAATCAAGGTATTTTCTCCCTGGCCTGGTGCAGAGGACGGTTTTACCTACGCTTTAGTACCCAAAGAACTTAAAATAGTACCTTATCCAAACAAAAAAGATTTTGATGCAATTATAAATGTTCCCGTGGAACGAATTATTGCCACCTCTACAACGCATATACCAGCTTTGGAGAATCTGGGAGTTATTGACAAGCTCGTAGGTTTTCCTGATACGAGGTATATTTCTTCAGAAGTTACCAGGAAAAAAATAGATAAGGGAAAAATAACAGATTTGGGGAATAACGAGTCTATTAATACTGAAATGGCCATAAACCTTAATCCTGATCTAATAATAGGTTTCAGTATAAATAATCAGAATAAGGCCTATGAAACTCTTCAGCGTTCAAATATTGCGCTTGTTTACAATGGAGATTGGACAGAAGAAACACCTTTGGGTAAGGCCGAATGGATTAAATTCTTTGCACCTTTCTTTAGTTTGGAGGAAAAGGCTGAAGACATATTTAAAACTACTGAATCAAATTATTTAGCCGCCAAGGATTTAGCAATGAAGGCAACCAACAAACCAACAGTACTTAGCGGTGCCCTTTATAAAGATGTATGGTATCTCCCAGGCGGGAAAAGTTGGGCAGCCAGCTTTATTAATGACGCCAATGCAGATTATTTATGGAGCGACACAGATGCAACAGGAAGTCTTTCATTAAGTGTAGAAAGCGTGCTTGCAAAAGCAGGTAACGCTTCATTTTGGGTATCTCCTTCTCAATTTATAGCCTACAATGAATTAGATGAGGCAAGCAGGCATTATAGCCAGTTTAAAGCTTATAAAGAAAAAAAGGTATACACTTTTGCAAATACAAAGGGAGCAACCGGAGGTTTGTTGTTTTATGAATTGGGCCCTGCCAGGCCCGATTTGATTTTAAAAGACCTTATATACATTTTTCATCCCGAATTACTTCCGGGACACCAACTTTTCTTTTTTAAACCCTTACAGTAGTGCAAAGATCAAATACATACCTGTTTCCTTTTCTAATCTTATTTTTGGTTTTACTTTTTTGCTTTGTACTTAACCTGAGCCTTGGATCTGTAGCCATTCCGTTTAATGAGACTTTGAAGAGTCTTTTTGGAGGAACAGTTGAAAACGAATCCTGGCAATACATAATATGGAATTACAGGATACCAAAGGCCTTTACCGCTATTTTGGTGGGTAGCGGCCTGTCCTTAAGTGGTTTGTTAATGCAGACTCTTTTCAGAAACCCATTAGCGGGCCCTTTTGTACTGGGAATAAGCTCAGGTGCAAGTTTGGGGGCGGCACTTTTAATCATGGGGTCTGCGCTATTTTCTCATTGGTTTATTTTTGAAGTTATCAATGACGTTTCCCTGGCGATTGCTTCAAGTATAGGAAGTTTTTTAGTTCTTTTAGCTGTAATTACAGTAGCTTCAAGAGTTAAGGATACCATGGCGCTGCTAATTATTGGATTAATGTTTGGCAGTATCACAGCTGCCCTTGTAAGTGTCCTTTCTTATTTCACTGATGCCGAAAGACTGCAGCAATATATCTTTTGGGCATTTGGAAGTGTAGGAAATTTATCGGGGTTACAACTGGCTGTCTTAACTGTATTTATACTTGCAGGTATTATATTGAGTGTATTTTCCATCAAATCACTCAACGCCTTATTGCTGGGAGAGAATTATGCACTTAGTCTTGGTGTACACTTAAAGAAAACTCGTTTCATAATTATTATTGCGACAGGTTTACTCGCAGGTGCGGTAACAGCTTTTGCAGGTCCTATTGCTTTTATTGGGCTTGCGGTACCTCACTTAACCCGTCAAATTTTTAATACCACAGATCATAAAATATTGGTGCCTGCAGTACTTGTTTACGGTGCCATACTTCTGTTACTTTGTGATTTGATTGCTCAATTACCCTCATCCTCCTATGTATTGCCATTAAACGCTATTACTTCGGTTGTAGGTGCACCTGTGGTCATATGGCTATTGGTACGAAAAAAGAAAATGATATTTTAATCACTTATAAAAACGCTCAATCATTTCGACAAAGAATAAGCATATCATCTTAGAAGCCCAGAAGTTCATCTTAGAAGCCCAGAAGTTGGCTATTGGATATACTTCAGGTAAAAAACAAACAGATGTAGCTAACCATATTAGTTTTGGACTGACAAAAGGTGAGCTCGGGGCAATTGTTGGTATAAACGGCATTGGCAAGTCAACACTATTGCGAACTTTAGGACGATTACAGCCCAAATTATCCGGTTCAGTAATCATAAACAATAAACCCATAGAATCTTTAAGGTCAGATGAGCTCGCATCCCTTGTTAGTATAGTGCTTACGGAACCAATTGCATCAAAAAATCTGACGGTATCACAACTTATTAGTTTAGGAAGACATCCTTATACCAACTGGATTGGGACTTTATCTGCTGACGATCAATCTAAAATCCTAAACGCTATTGAAATTTTAGAATTGGAGAGTTTAAAGAATAGTAAATGTTATGAACTTAGCGATGGGCAATTGCAAAAGGTCATGATAGCCAGGGCATTGGCCCAGGATACCGAAATTATACTTTTGGATGAGCCCACCACACATCTGGATCTCTATCATAAAGTGCACATATTAAAACTATTACAAAGAATTGCTCATGACACTAATAAGGTGGTTCTTTATACCACCCACGAAATAGACCTGGCTATCCAGCTTTGTGATAAAATATTTATTATGAATAAGACGAATAATACTTTTGGGGCTCCCTGTGAACTTATCGAAAGTAAAAGCTTTGAGGATTTATTCCCCAAAGACACCATTACCTTTAACCCGGAATCAGGTTCATTTAAGATTAATAAGTAAGTTAAGTTACAGCTGAAAATTTAATGTTAAACAATTATCTTTACTTACCAGAATCAAAAATCTATGGAAACCTATTTGGTTTATACTATACTTGCCTTGGTTTTTTTGGTGGCCGGTTATTTTTTAGGTAACTACATCCAAAATCTTAAAACTAAATCGAGTAACAGCACCCTTTTAGAACGTGAGCAACAGCTTAGAAATAATCTTACAGAAATGGAGAAAAGGTTAGCGTTAGGTATTGAAGAGACTAGTGAATTACGATCGCAAAAGGAACAATTAGGGATTCAGATCAGCCGATATGAAGCCGAAATGGAAAACCTGCAACAAAAAAATACAGAGCAGAAGGCAGATGTAGAAAAACTTCAGGAAAAGTTTACCAAAGAATTTGAAAATTTGGCCAATAGAATACTAGACGTAAAGTCTGAGAAATTCACCAAGCAGAATAAAGAAAATATTGAAAATATTCTTAATCCCTTAAAGGAAAAAATTAAAACGTTTGAAGACAAAGTTGAGAAGAGTCAAAAAGAAAATATTAGTATCCACTCTTCCCTCAAAGAGCAATTATTAAATCTGCAAAGCCAAAATCTAAAAATTACACAGGAAGCAGAAAACCTTACTAAGGCTTTAAAGGGCGACAGCAAAATGCAAGGAAATTGGGGGGAATTAGTGCTGGAGAGAGTTCTTGAAAAATCAGGCCTTGAAAAAGACAGGGAATATTCAGTTCAGCAAAGTTTCACCAGGGAAGATGGCAGCAGGGTTTTGCCCGACGTAATAATTAATCTCCCTGATGGTAAAAAAATGGTTGTGGATTCCAAGGTATCACTTACGGCCTATGAACGTTATATAAATGCCGAAGAGGAATTTCAGGAAAAGTTTTTAAAGGAACATATAGGTTCTATAAAGAACCATGTGGACCAGTTATCGTCAAAAAAATACGAAGATCTTTATGAAATGGAAAGCCCGGACTTTGTTCTGATGTTTATTCCTATTGAACCTGCTTTCGCAATTGCAATAAACAATGACAACTCCATTTACAATAAAGCTTTTGAGCAAAATATAGTTATTGTTACACCTTCCACCTTATTGGCAACACTTCGCACAATTGATAGCATGTGGAACAATGAGAAGCAGCAAAGAAATGCCATTGAAATAGCAAGGCAGGCGGGAGCTTTATATGATAAATTTGAAGGATTTATTTCAGATCTGACCAAAGTGGGCAAAAAAATGGATGAGGCAAAGTTTGAGTATAAGGGTGCCATGAATAAATTGGTAGAAGGTCGAGGGAACATCATAACAAGTATTGAAAAACTTAAAAAAATGGGGGCTAAAGCGAAAAAATCTCTACCGGAAAAATATCTTGAGCGAGCCCAGCAAGATGATTTTGATGAAAAACTAAATTAGTATACATGAAAAAAGCTTTATTCATTGCAGTTACCGTTATAATTTTGGCTTTTGCCTCTTTCTTTGCTTTTGTCTATTATGTGCCCTATAGCGAAGGTGTCCGATCTGGAGAGCTCATAAAAATTAGTCATAAAGGCGTAGTTATGAAAACATGGGAAGGCGAATTAAGCCAGGGGATTTCAGGTGCCCAAATATTTAAGTTTTCCGTATCCAGTAAAAAGAAAGATGTAATTGAAAAGCTGAAAGAATATCAAGGCTCCTACGTTAAACTGAATTACGAGGAACGCTATACTACATTTGCCTGGTGGGGTGATACAAAATATTTCATTACCGAGGTGAAACTTGAAAAATCACCACATTTTAATAACTGATTTCTTAAAAAAAGACTTGTTTTGACCTTAGTTGAATTTTAAAATCAACTTAATTCAATAAATTTTGCAGCATCTGCATCCAAAAACCAGTTTAGACCGCCTGACCTTGGCTCAACAAGAGAGGCAGGATAAGTATTATAGTTTCCCTCCTTCTCTATTATCTCCAATACTTTTTTCGCCTTATTAGCACCTGTTACCAAAAACGCAACCTCTTTGGCATTATTTATAATGTTACCCGTAAGAGTCACTCGTTTCTGCCCCGTTTCAGGGTGTTCTGCAACCTCACAGTACGCTTTAGAATTCCATAAGTTGATCTGGTTTGGAAATATAGAAGCAGTATGTCCATCATCTCCAAGTCCAAGGATAACAAGATCAAATTGTGGCTGCATATTGAATTTTGGTAGGTTTTTTTCCAATAGATCAGAATATCTTGTAGCTTCTTCTGCTGGTTCATTCTCACCCTTAATACGTTGTATGTTACCTAAAGGAAATTCTATTTTAGAAAATAAATACTCATTGGCCATTTTATAGTTGCTTTCCTCGTCATCGGGCGGAACGCAGCGTTCGTCACCCCAATAGAATTGAACTTTAGACCAATCTACCTTATTTTTAAAATGTTCTGCCAACTCCTTAAAAACCTCCTTTGGAGTGCTCCCGCCGGACAAGGCAATATGTGAAATAGTATTTTTGGCGATAAGATTACTAAAGTATTCTGAAAATAACCTTGCTGTTTGCTTTTTTGATTCTGCTATATTGACTTCCATCCTTTAGGTTTAACATATTACGCAGAAACCAGGATCATCTGCAAGGTTTTCCCCCGGATTCCGCCAGCTATAAAGACCTTCAAAAAGTTCGTCAGCATTTTGAGGACCCCAGACTCCCGAGGAATAGCCATAGGTTTTAACATCTTTCCCGTTCTTCCAGTATTCTAAAATTGGATCCACAAACTCCCAGGCTGCCTCCACTTCATCTGCCCTCGCATATAAGGTTGGATCTCCTTGCATTGCATCCAACAAGAGTCGTTCATAAGCACTCATTACATTGGTTTCTGACAGGCCGGAATAGTAAAATTCAAGATTCGCTCGTTCAACCTTAAAACCTTGCCCCGGCACCTTAACTCCGAATTTTATTAAAATACCCTCATCCGGTTGTATTCGTATAATCAACTTATTGTCTTTATCAATAATTCCTGATTCACTAAAAATATGATGATGAGGCGATTTAAAATGTATCACTACTTCGGTAACTTTTGTAGGCATTCTTTTTGCAGTTCTCACGTAAAATGGTACATCTTTCCACCGCCAGTTATCGATGTAAAATTTTAATGCCGCATAGGTTTCTGTAGTAGATTCAGGATCTACTCCTTCTTCTTCTCTATAGCCAGCTACCTTTTCGCCCATAATATCCGATGCCAAATATTGCCCTTTAATAGTATTTTTAAAGAGTATTTCCTCATCTCTCATAATCCTCAGAGACTTCAGGGCTTTTACTTTCTCATTCCTTATTTCTTCCGCTTTATCATCAATAGGGGGTTCCATCACGACCAATGAGATAATTTGCAAAAGATGATTCTGGAACATATCCCGTAATGCACCTGATTTATCATAATAACCACCTCTTTTTTCTACTCCTACCGTTTCCGCGTTGGTTATCTCAACATGATGAATATAATTTCGGTTCCATAAAGGCTCAAATATGCTGTTTGCAAATCTGGTTATCAAAAGGTTTTGTACTGTTTCTTTACCCAGGTAGTGATCTATCCTGTAAATCTGTGGTTCTCTAAAATATTTTTGCAGTCCTGTATTTAGATTCTTAGCGGTTTCGTAGCTGTAACCAAATGGTTTTTCTACGATAATCCTTTTCCAGCCCTGCGTCTCATCTGCTAATCCCTGTTCTGCGAGATTCATGGCAATGGTCTCATAAATATTTGGAGGAGTTGACAAATAGAACATATAATTGTTTTCCGTACCATGCTTTTCATTAAGTGAGGAGATACGTTCTTTTAATCTGCTGTAGTCAGAATTGTAATCCTTTCCAATATCTGTATAAAAGATTTTATTAGCAAAGGCCTTTATATAGGCTTCGTCATGATCATTAAGCATTTCCTTTAAATATTTGCTTTTGGTAACAACCTTCTCTCTAAATTCCTGATCACTTAAAACACTTCTGCTAGTACCCAAAACGACAAAGTTTTCGGCAAGATGGTTTCCCTTATAAAGATCAAACAACGCCGGAATAAGCTTTCTTGAAGTAAGATCACCTGAAGCACCAAAAATTATTAGCATTTGATTTTCCACTTTGCTCATAGACAGTTTAGTTAATTAATTAGTAATTCTACTTTGGAAGAAAATGCAGACAGACACTAAATTCGATATTTTAAATTATTTTTGAATCTCGCCTCTGGCTAAGATATAATTTATTTAATTCTCCATTAGAAGAAATTTACGGTATCCATCCTAAGTCGAATAAACATTTAAAACCACACTTATGCAAAATACTACATATGATTTTGGACTGGTCGGCCTTGGGGTTATGGGTCGCAATTTTATTTTAAATGTCGCAGACCACGATTATACAGCTTTTGGTTATGACCTTGATCCCGAAAAGGTGAGTGCATTGATAAAAGAAGGAGGAGATAAAGCGAGGGTAAATGCATCTGGTGACATTAGTTCTTTCGTTGCTTCCCTATCGCTACCCCGCAAAATTATGTTACTGGTGCCTGCAGGAAAGATTGTAGATGCTGTGATTGAAAGTTTGCTTCCCTATTTATCACCAGATGATATTATAATTGACGGAGGAAATTCTTTTTTTACGGATACAGATAGAAGAGAAGCATATTTGCAATCTAAAGGAATTCATTTTTTTGGTGCAGGTGTTTCCGGTGGAGCAGAAGGGGCAAGAAAGGGCCCTAGCATTATGCCTGGCGGCTCCAGAGCTGCATACAAGGAAGTACAGCCTATTTTTGAAGCTGTGGCAGCCAAATTTAATAATGAACCTTGTGTAGCCTATATGGGTCCGAAATCTGCGGGGAATTATGTGAAAATGGTGCACAATGGAATAGAATATGGATTAATGCAATTAACCTCAGAATTTTATGATCTGTTGCAAAAGGGAGGACAGTTAAACAACAATGAACTACATAAAGTCTACGCTGAATGGAATAAAGGAGACTTGCAGTCTTTTTTGGTGGAGATAAGTGCAAAAATATTTGAGAAAAAAGATAATTTGGGTCAAGGTCAGTTAGTAGATAAAATTTTAGATAAAGCCAAGCAAAAAGGTACGGGTAAATGGACTTCTCAAAATGCAATGGATATTGGAATTCCGATTCCTACAATAGATATTGCAGTTAGCATGCGAGAGATTTCAGCATTAAAACAAGAAAGAGTATTAGCGTCAAAAAAGTACGAACGGGGGACAATCGACCTGGAAAAAAAGCAAATACTTATTGAAAAAGCGGAAAAAGCTATGTTTTTTGCATTTATAATTACGTATGCACAAGGAATGCATCAATTAAGAGAAGCTTCCAGAGAATATGGTTATGAGCTTAGACTGGCAAGTATTGCCAAAATTTGGAGGGCCGGATGTATTATCAGGGCATCGTTACTCGAAGATATTGCGAAAGCGTTTGAGGAAGACAAAGATTTAGCAAATCTTCTTTTGGCACCTTCATTTGTAGAAAAAATACAGGATTCTGTAGGAGCGGCAAGAGAACTGGTGGTTTATGCAGCAGAGAATGGTATTCCTATGCCAGGGCTTTTTAACTCACTTAGTTATTTTGATGCTTATACCTCTGAGCGACTGCCTTTAAATCTTATACAGGCTCAGCGAGATTATTTCGGATCACACACCTACGAACGAACCGACAGAGAGGGTATTTTCCATACCGATTGGAGCTAAATTTATGAAACCCATTACGTACTCAAAAAATACAGCAAGTAGTTGATAAAAAGAAAAAACCATTCTTCAACTTGTGAAAAAGATAACACAACTAACCAGCATATCCTTTAGCTTTACAATTGAAAAAATAAAAATAATACTAGTGCAAACAAGCCATGAAAATTTAGTCTATGTTGAGCTCTAAAATTAATCGTATATCACTGAAAGCGTGTAGTTTTTACATATTCCTCCTACTGGTTTGGGGCGGAATAGCTCAAACCAAGCCCGTGTACATTCAGGAAATTACGGGCATGCATAAGGTAAAACCCGGAGAAATTTGGTTATCACATGAGCACATTTTGGTGGATTTTATTGGGGCAGATAGTATTAGTTCCAGTTCCTGGAATAAGGTAGATGTAATTAATCAGGTGCTGCCGTTTCTTCTAGAACTTCAGAAATTCAATGTGAAATATTTTGTTGATGCCACACCACAATACCTGGGCAGGGATGTACACCTGTTAAAGGAACTTGCAGACAAGACTGGCATAAA
>Ga0272441_10006201_pt1 | contig 20195 bp, 17 predicted proteins | sample SSMProp6N_FD_193582 | JGI IMG/M metagenome (GOLD analysis project Ga0272441, IMG submission 193582) | Marine sediment archaeal communities from Little Sippewissett salt marsh, Falmouth, MA, United States - SSM-Prop-6N | ecosystem: Environmental > Aquatic > Marine > Wetlands > Sediment ...
CACCGGCAACTTGGATCCCGAGAACAAAACCAGGATTTTGGATCTGCTGTTTGCCGCCGTGGACGAACACGGTACGACCCTGCTGGCGGTGACGCATGATTATGAACTGTTGAAGCGGTTTGATAGGATTGTCGATTTTAAAGAATTTCGAGTTTAGATTTTCGAGTTTAGATTGCGGATGAAACAATGTTTTGGCTCGAATTGATCAAGGAGCTGAAAATTGTTGATGATCCCTTTATCGATGATCTGATTAAAGAGAGTGACGAAATAGTTGCGATCATTGTTTCATCTATAAAGACAGTAAAAAAGAATATTTAAATTCAAAATCCAAAATAGAAAACTGAATATTCCAAAATCTAAATTCCAAAATCTAAAATCTAAAATCTAAAATCATGTTGGAAAGCTTTTACCTTGCCTGGAAATACATCGCTTACAATCGCATCAAGACGGCGGTGTTGGTGGCCTGTGTCACGCTGATAGCGTTCCTTCCTTTTGCCTTGCAGCTGCTGCTCGACGAAAGCGAACGCCAACTCATGTCGCGGGCCGTATCCACACCGCTGGTTATCGGCGCCAAGGGCAGTGCGCTGGACCTGGTCATGAACACGCTTTATTTCGGCGATGAACGTCCCGAAGCCATTACCATGGCGGCGGTCGAGCGGATCTGGGAAACCGATCTGGCTCTACCGATTCCCATCTATGCCAGGTTCAAGGCCCGGGGCTTTCCCATCGTTGGCACTTCCCTCGACTACTTTGATTTCAGGGGGGTGCGCATCGCCAAGGGACGCTCGCTTGCCATCCTGGGCGATTGCGTCCTGGGGGCCCGGGCGGCCGAAGACCTGGGCCTGCAACCGGACGATCACTTGGTCTCTTCCCCGGAAACGCTCTTCGATCTGGCCGGGGTCTACCCGCTCAAGATGAAGGTGGTGGGGGTCTTGGCCACAACACACACCTCCGACGACCTGGCCGTTTTCGTCGATCTGAAGACGGCCTGGGTGATCCAGGGTCTGGGCCATGGGCACCAGGATGTCACTCAACTTAACGATCCAACGCTGGTATTGAAGCGCTCGGAATCCAATGTGGCCGCCACGGCCAAATTATACCACTACACAGAAATCAGCGAGAAGAACATCGACAGCTTCCATTTTCACGGCAATACGGATGTCTACCCCATCACCGCGATCATCGCTGTGCCTACCGATGAGAAATCAGGAACGATCCTTCGGGGCCGCTATCTGGCTCAGGAGGAGACCCAGCAGATCCTGCGCCCGGATGAGGTGATCGACGGCCTGTTGCAGAACATCTTTCGTATCAAGAACGTTTTGGATGCCGTCGTGTCGGTGGTGGCCCTGGCCACCATCATGGCCATTGTCCTGGTGTTTGCCCTGTCGCTGCGACTGCGACAGCGGGAGATTCAGACCATTTTTAAAATCGGCTGCAGCCGGCTGACCATCGCCAAGCTGCTGGCCGCCGAGATCCTTATCATCGTGGCCTCCAGTGGTGTCCTGTTCGGTATCATGCTGGCGGTTGTCCACCAGTTCACCAATGACTTGGTTAGATTGATGTTTATTGGATGAAGCGATTTTTGATTGTTGATTGCGGGTTTTAAATTTAATGAATTCTATCGAATTTAAAAATAGACAACGCGAAGCGATACCGACAATCTAAAATCCAAAATCTAAAATATTAAGGCAGGAGGAGCTCATGTCTCACCGTCCACTCACACACCGGTACGTTGTGCTTTGCCTTGCATTGCTGCTTACCGGAGCGATGGCCAATGCCGAAGACAGCCCCTTGAGCGTGTACGTGGTCAACTACCCCTTGAAATACTTTGCCGAACGCATCGGCGGCGCCCATGTCAATGTGATGCTGCCTGTGCCGGCGGACGTGGATCCGGTGTACTGGACGCCGGGGATTGCGGACATCGGCGCCTATCAGCGGGCGGACCTGATCCTGCTCAATGGCGCCGGATACGCCAAATGGGTCAGGAACGTGAGCCTGCCGCGCGCCAAAACCGTGGATACATCCCGGGCGTTCAAGGACCAGTACATCACCGTCAAGGAGACCATGACCCACAGCCACGGCGGCAAGGGGGAGCACGCCCACGAGGGGCTGGCCTTCACTACCTGGATGGATCTGTCCCTGGCGGTCAAACAAGCTGAGGCGATTGTCGAAGCCCTGGTCCGCAAGCGGCCGCAGCAAAAAGATCTTTTCCGGGCCAACTACCGATTGCTGGAAAATGACCTGCTGGCACTCGATAGCCGGATAAAATCGATCGTCTCACCAAACAACACTGTCCCGATCATTTTCTCTCACCCGGTCTATGAATATTTTGAAAAAGCGTATGGCTTAAACGGCAAATCGGTTCATTGGGAACCGGACCAGAAACCCTCTTCCGCTCAAATCGCCGAGTTGAATAGAATCCTGGAAATGCATCCGGCCCGGTGGATGGTGTGGGAAGGCGACCCCGGTGTTGCTGCTGTAGAAAAACTGAATGCGATGGGTGTTCAAAGTGCCGTATTTGATCCTTGCGGCAATGTCCCTGCGGAAGGTGATTTCTTTTCGGTCATGCAACAAAATGTGATGAATCTCGAAGCCGTATTTCGAGAGTAGAAAAAACGCATTTGACAGGTTGTCAGACAAGCTCTTAAGCAATCAATTATACAAAGAAGATGAGGATGTGGTAATGAAAAAAAGGGCTAAATTTTACACCAGCATTGTTTTCGTATTGGGATTGATCTTGGTTTCCGCAGGTATCGCAGCCGGTGATGTGTGTAAAGGGTATGGACCTCAAGCACCGCGAGATATAGACAATCCTGCCGGAGAGAATAAGTCTAACTATTCATTGGCTCCTAACTATACGGAAATGAATCTTTGTGATCTTCATTTCCACGTTAATGCAGAACACAAGGCGAAAGATTTTTCAATCTATGCCGGTGATGGTGTCAACGGCCTTGGCGGTGGTTATAAATGCAATGATAGTGAGTCACTGACAAATTCAGAGTTACAAAAACCCGCAACAAACTTTTGTAAAAATGTAAAGCCAGGAGATACCATTGAGGTTCACTGGGTATATACATCCTGTGAGGTGAAACCCGGAAAAGGGTTAGGTTCTTGCTTTTCTGACAGTTGCATCAATCCCCATCTGCGTGTAGAATCCCAGGTTTTTGCCGTGGTCAACGACTCGTCAGCTCTCAATTTTATGGACTTTATATATGGCGGCGATATAGTAAATGGATACCATCAGGCCAAAGCACTTCCAACTCACACCGGTACTCCTGTCGCGTATTTGGGATCAACAACGGGTCCAGATTATACTGAACAGAAATGTTCCCCTTTTCAAGGAACGTGGAGTGTTCGGCCAAAGTGCGCTAAAATTGACATCAACAGTCTAAGCGAGTGGTGTAAAAATAACGTTTTTGGAGAAAATCATGCGCACGGTGTCAGGAAACTCGTCACAAACCCGAAGCTCTTGGAGCATATAAACGAAGGGGGGTCAAACCTTGATTATTGATTATACCGGCCGATACAAATCCTCGCGATTAACCGTTGTCCCGCCACCAATTTCCGGATACTAAATGAAAGCCTGTAATTATCATCAATAATCAAGGTGACCCTAAAACGTATGGAAAGGGGGTATACATGAGTCAAATAAAGATGCACAGGCGCCTGTTTTTTCAAATAATCATGCAGGGGGCTGTGGGCGTTTCGGCTATCGTGAGCAGGACATTATTTAAGAATTTGATCATCCGGTTGCCGGTCCTGATCGCAGGAATCGTATTGATCGGCTTTTTATCCAGGCCGGCTATGGGCGCCGAGCGGATGGATCCGGAGGCGGACAAGATCCTGCGCTCGATGTCAACCTTTTTGGGTGGTTTATCCGCATTTAGCGCGAAAGCCGATATTGACAATGAGATTATCGATCTGGACGGTCAGAAACTGCAGTTCAGCAGTTCCGCAGAGATCGTATTGGAACGTCCCGGCAATCTCAACGTCAATCGACAAGGTGCCATCGCCGATGTGGAATTCATCTTTGACAGCAAGCTTTTGACGATTTACGGCCGGAACCTCAACGTTTATTTTCAAATGTACAGCCCCGGCACCACTGATACGGCCATTGAAACCCTGCACCATGAGATCGGTTTGGACGCCCCGGGGGCCGATCTTTTCCTTACGGATCCCTATACGGCGCTTTCCGAGGGCGTGGTGAGCAGTGCCTATCTGGGCACGGCGTATATTAACGGTGCAGAATGCCACTACCTGACCTTTCGAGAAGCGCAGGTGGACTGGCAACTGTGGATCAACGCCGAGGGTGATCCGCTGCCGATGAAATACATCATCACCACCAAGTGGTTGACCGGTGCGCCGCAATATGCCGTTCGATTCCGTGACTGGAATACGGCACCGAAGATCAAACCCGGTCAATTCGTTTTCAAGGCGCCGGAAGGGGCGAAAAAGCTTGAAGCCGTCAATGTCGATAAGATGGGAGAGCTTGTCATAGAGGAGGATAAATAGTGAAAATCAAGACTCGGATTCGAAACATCGTATTGGGGTGTTGTGTGATGGCGACCGGCCTTCTGATTGATGGGCCCCTGCCCGGTGGGGGCACGGTCAACGAAGCCGATGCACGAATCGGCAGACCCGCGACGCCGGCAAGTGTGGCCGGTGTCGCCCGGCGCACGACACGGCGGACCATCCGTCGATCGACGATTTACGCCGCCACGTTGCCAAGGGGCTGTACGACCGTGGTCATCGAAGGAGCAACGCTGCACCAGTGCGGCGGGACGTATTACCAGCCCTACAACAACCAGTACGTGGTCGTGTACGTCGATTGACATTTGATCGAGATTCAAAATCTCCGGAATAATCATCGGCCTGATTGTGGCAGCCCTGTTTATGACGGTAGGGGATATTTACGGCAAAGCCTTCAAGGATGTCTTGCCGGAACTTAGGCTTTAATGTAAAGTTTTTGGACTGCGTTATCGGTCGGCGGCGTATTACAATACAGCCTTCTCCCTCTGGCCTTGCCAAAACGGAACCACATCCTTAAGGGCCGCGGCAAGAAATAATTACACATCTTGATTGTTTTTTGGTCCGTCTACCGCGTTACATCCACCAACACATATCCCGATATGCGCCGGCGGATGTGCCTTGTAGACGAACCAAAATTCTGCGCCATCTTGTGTAATTATTTCTCGCCGCGGCCCTAAAATACTGAAACAGAACGGTTGGCGCGTTCGCGGGAGGGCGGGGGCGGCCGAACTTTTGGAACTCAAACCCACTACCTTGGATGCCCGCCTAAAGAAACTAACAGTCAGACGGCCGAGGTATGTCTGTTTCTGTGTTAAGAGACTCCAAAATATTGGCGGAATATCTCGGGGATCATTATAATAGTGATTGACACATAAGCAGTGCGCACTTATAATGTGTAAAATATTTTAGGAGGTTTGCTATGCCTAATATAACCATTTCACTTGATGAAGAATTGCTCAAGTCCGGTAGGCGCTATGCGCAAGAGCACCAAACATCAATGAACGCGCTCATCCGGAAGCTGTTGGAACAGACTGTAAGATTTCAATCTGACGACTGGCTTGAGGAATGTTTTCGATTAATGGATCGTGCCGGCGGCAATTCCGAAGGTCGTAAATGGAATCGCGAGGAGCTTTACAATGCCTAAGATCTTCATTGATACCAATATCCTGGTTTACAGCCTGGATCAGTTTGAACTAGAAAAACAAAAAAGATGTCGCGAGCTCCTAAAAACGTTGACCGGTGACTTGCGGGGTGTAATATCGACTCAAGTAATGCAAGAATTTTTTGTTGCATCAACTACAAAACTTGGCGCTGATGTTCTGATCGTAAAAGATATCCTGCATTCATTTGAACGATTCGAAACGATTATTATTACCCCCCAAATCATTAAAGAAGCGATCGATTGTAGCATCATAAATAAATTATCTTTTTGGGATGCGCTCATCGTCACTGCAGCTGAAGGTGCAAAATGTGAAAAACTTTGGTCAGAGGACTTAAATGACGGCCAGTTGATTCGAGGTGTTCGCATTGAAAACCCATTAAAAAATTAATTTGGATAGGGGCCAAACCTTAATTATTGATTTAAACTGCTCGCCGCTATTCAGTCTTCGCCAACACGAGCGGAGGGGCAAAAGTTCGGTAACCGTTCACAGCGTTGCAAAGTCCGATGCGCTTCAAACCACCTAATTGTAAGCGTTTATAGGGTGCCGTAGATGCAAGGCGTCGGGCGCGCAGACGCCCTTTTGTACTTCAAGTGCCCGACAACAAAGCAGATGCGGTGCCCTGTGAACGCTTACAAAATTCGTAGTCGGTGGGCGCATCAGCGGCAGACGTAATCAATAATCAAGGTTTGATCCCTTACTGAGACTTGGCGATGAAAAAAACGACCCTTCATCTGTGGTTTATCTCTTTGGCGGTATTTTTTGCCGCATCTCCCGCAACGGCCGACTGGATCAACCTCTCCGGGGCCCATAGTGCAGCGAACATTGCCGAGATCTACGTCGAATTGGTGTATCCGTTCGAGACCAAGCCCCGGGAAATCACTTTTGTTCCGCCACTTGAAGCCGGCGGAAAAACCGCCGCTTCCATTGGTTTTATCGCCTACCATAAAGGTGTCCCCATCGTCGATTACCGCTACCTGTCGGAACCTGCCATGCTGAGCCTGGACTGGCAGGACCCCTGGTACAGCCGGTTCGAAAACAAGGCCCTGCAACGCTGGCAGCAATCGGGGATCAAGACCTTTCTGTACCGCCATGGTCGGCGTGATTGTCACCTACCTGACCAAGGAAATTGCTCGAAAGGTCACGGTGGACTGGGACCTGTTTTCGGACAAGATTCAAAAAGTGCCCACCACTGCCGTGGACCCGGCCGGACCGTTCCCCTCCTACGTGACCCCCGATGACAACCTGTTAATCTGGAACAATTTCCTCAAAACCTACCAGATGCCCACAGTGGCCGGCGTGACGGTGGACGAAGCGTTGACCCACATTAAACTGCCCCTGGCGAGTCTTCTGTGCCTGGTGTTTCTTGTTCCCGTCGGGCTGCAACTCAGGAAGCAGCGCCGGAATAACGGGAAAATCGGTCTGCCGATGAGCTTGGTTATCGCTTTGATTGCCGGAAGCATTCTGCTATATCAGTTTCTGAAAGTCGCTGTGGCCCGTCCGTCCGTCTTGGTACCGGAAATGAGCGATAAGAATGCGGTGGCGGTTTTGGAGAGCCTGCTGAAAAATATTTACCGGTCTTTTGACTTTCGTGAGCAAGAAGACGTTTACGACCGACTGGCCACCAGCGTCAGCGGTGATCTGCTGTCCGACATCTACCTGCAAAACAGAAAGTCCCTGGTGGTGACCCAGGCCGGAGGCGCCCGAGCCCGGGTCAAGGAGGTCAAGATCCAAGATGTCAAAGTGAGCCCTCTAAGGGACCGCCCCCTGGGCCTGCTGTTTCACGCCAAATGGACCGCCCTGGGGACCGTCGGCCACTGGGGGCACATTCACACCCGCGAAAACCAGTACGAGGCCAACATTGCCGTGGAACCCGTGAGGGGAGCCTGGAAGATAACGAATCTTGAACTTTTGGAGGAGCGGCGAATCGACCCCTATGCCCAGCCGGTGGCCGGGAATTGACATTTGATCGAGATTCAAAATCTCCGAAATAATCATCGGCCTGATTGTGGCAGCCCTGTTTGTGGCGGTAGGGGATATTTACGGCAAAGCCTTCAAGGATGTCTTGCCGGGATGCGGAAAAACTAGAAGCGTGATGGAAATGGTGATTGAAATGCCGAAATACTTGAAAACAATCATTCTGCTGGCCGCCGTGATGGGACTGACTGCCACGGTGTGTTTTGCCGAAAGGATCTATCACTGGACCGACAAATCCGGAGTTGCCCATCTCACCCAGGACCCGCCTCCCGCAGAAGGCCAACTGAATGATATCATGGACTACACGAGCAGCGACCAGAAACCGGCGAAGGTTGAACGTGAAGCCGGCAGACAAGATGATGAAGAGTACGAGGAGCCGCTGCAGCCGGGAACGGGAGCCTATCGAAGTGAAAAGATGGAGGAAGCGGTTGAAGCGAACAATTATTGCTTCCTTCAGGCACCCGACATCGATCTGTACGTCCGGGTCTGGGAACCGGACAGCTATGGTAGTCGCGGGCCCAAATTATGGAGCGGCGTTATATCGAAATACCAACAGCAGAAAATCGCCTCCTCAAGCGGCCGGATTATCTATGACTATCAGAAAGAATACAAAGGGCCTTTCGGGGGCAACTCATCTTCAAGCTGCAGCGGTGGCGGGGTCATTCGGCTTTTGAGATAAACCGCTCTTCGTAATAGCTGGTAGATGTTATCGAGCTATCGATCAAGGACACACGCCGATACCGAATTCCGCTTGACAAAACCATTTCGACCGACTAATCATACCATTTTTAGGGTCTCGGCGAGAAATAATTACACAAGATTGCGCAGGATTTTGGTTCGTTTACAAGGCACATCCGCCGGCGCATATCGGGATATGTGTTGGTGGATGTAACGCGGGAAACGGGCCAAAAAACAAGCAAGATGTGTCATTATTTCTCGCCGCGGCCCTTAATCCAAAAGTGTCCGTATTGGGTGGTTAGAAAGAAAAACCACAAAAAATAACAAGGGATGAAAGGAGATCAGAGCAAATGTCGAAATTAATTCCACCGCATGGCGGAAAAGGGCTGACCAAGTGCCTGCTCGAGGGCGCTCAACTGGCAGAGGAACAGAAAAAAGCCGCAGGCCTCAAAAAGGTGTCGATTTCTCCGCGCGTCAAGGGCGACCTGATCATGATCGGAATCGGCGGCTTCAGCCCTCTGACCGGTTTCATGACCAAGGCCGACTGGAAGAGTGTCTGTGACAAATGCCTCCTGGCGGACGGTACCTTCTGGCCGGTCCCGGTGACCCTGGATGTCAGCAATGAAGACGCCGAGGGCATCAAGGAAGGCGAGGAAATTGCGCTCTTCGATCCGGAAGGCAACGAGATCATGGCCACCATGAAGGTCACCGAGAAGTTTGCGCTGAGCGCGGACGACAAGAAATTCGAGTGCGAAAAAGTCTTCATGGGCGAAGGCACCCCGACGGCGGCTGAGTTCTGGAAGATTGCCGAAGAAGATCACCCCGGCGTCCAGATGGTCATGCAGCAAAAAGAGATCAATCTGGCCGGCCCGGTCAAGGTCCTCAGCGAAGGTGAGTATCCCAAGCGTTACGCCGGCGTCTATCACCGTCCGGAAGAATCCCGCAAGATTTTCGAGGAGCGCGGATGGAGTGAAGTCGCCGCCCTTCAGCTCAGAAACCCCATGCACCGCTCCCACGAGTACCTGTGCAAGATCGCGGTCGAGGTCTGCGACGGGGTCTACATCCACTCCCTGGTCGGAAACCTCAAACCCGGCGACATCCCGGCCTCGGTGCGGGTGAAATGCATCGATTCGCTGGTGAAAAACTACTTCGTGGATAAAAACGTCGTTCAGGGCGGCTATCCCCTGGATATGCGCTATGCCGGGCCCCGCGAAGGTCTGCTGCATGCCGTTTTCCGCCAGAACTACGGCTGCTCGCGCATGATCATCGGCCGCGACCACGCCGGCGTGGGCGACTTCTACGGCATGTTCGAAGCCCAGACCATCTTCGACAAGATCCCGTACCCCAGTGAAGAAGGCAAGGCCCTGCTGTGCAAACCGCTCAAGATCGACTGGACCTTCTACTGCTACAAGTGTGACGGTATGGCATCTCTTAGAACCTGCCCACACGGCAAGGAAGACCGGGTGCTGCTCTCGGGAACCATGCTGCGCAAGATGCTCTCCGAAGGCGGACAGTTGCCGGATCACTTCGGCCGCGACGAGGTCGTTGAAATCCTGCGTAAGTACTACGAGGGTCTCACCGAAAAGGTCGAAATCAAGACTCACAAAGCCGCAACCGGCCAGTAATAATCAGTTCAAATAAAACAAGAAGGGGGGACTCCCGACGGAGTAACCCCTTTTTTGTTTTTCGCATGTTGTGTTGGGTATTTTGTGTTTGGTGTTGGAATATGTTGCCCGATGACGATAATCCGAACACTAAACACGCATATTAAATGCGCATGACCTTGCGGCGGGCCGCCACGGTGCATGAAAATGACGCACCGGAGTCCGGATGAGCGGTTGAGAACAGCGGCTGACTGTTTGAGCCGTTTACGGGGTCTTAGACCGGACCCAATGCCAATGCCGTATGGAAGCCACAATCTTGGGAATAATTCCAAACCCTTATTTGAAGACAGGACTGGTCTGGGCTTAGACCCCGTTGGCGGCGAGTTTCAGCCGTCTTTCGAAACCGGTTATCCGGGCGGAGGGGCCTACCTTATTTTCATACTAAAACCGAACCGATAAAAAAAGAGGGGCCGGATGATTTCACCGTACCCCTTTTTTACACCCTCTGTGAATAGTTTTGTTACCCGCTATTTCCGATACGTATACTCTGCGTAGGTCATCGCAACCGTCCGGTAGACCAGGTGGGCCAGCTTGGAAAAAGGGGTATAGGCGAACAAGCTGAAAATCAGCAGAAGGTGGATAAAATAGACCCCATAGCTTACCCCGGCCCAACCGGCCAGTCGGGTGAGCTCGGACCCCATCCCTGTGACTCCCAGCAAAAACACGAGTCCCAACAGGTACCAATCCTTGTAGGCACTGTACTGATCGGTCTTTTCCCGCCGTTTTTGAATCAACAGAAAACTGCCCACGATCAGCGCCACGCCGGAGATATTGGCCAGCCACTTCACCGGGTTCATTTGCGAATACGGTCCGTGCTCCTGGAAAACGTACAGGGCCACGAAGAAAACGTTCGTCACGATGAACAACCCGATGAACGAGAACAGCACCAGCAGGTGGGCGGTCGCCCGATCCTTGTTTTCGCCGCATTCGTTGAACCTTTTATGCAGCAAAATGGTGGGAATCGTCCGTATCAGCGCCTGAATGACCCCACCCACGTCCAACGGTTTGTCTTCGGCCTTTCCGGTGAGAATCGCCTGCTGGTGCATGTCATTGAGGAAGTTCTTGAGCCCGAACGCAAACACACCGATGGCAAAGAAGAAGGCTGGAATCATGATCACGTCCACCAGGGTGGTGTGAATAAAGTTTGAATGCGCTATCACGGCGTCTTGGGGGCTGAAATTGAGAAAGGTCGTGTGGAAAGCGGACCCGAAAACGGCATTGAGAAGGAACCCGACGACGATGAACAAAACCGCCGGAATGGCCAGCAGCAAGGGAATTTTGGAAGGATCGTTAACCCAGTCGGCCAGAAATGCCGGTTTCGAATAGACCTTGACGGCATAGGCGCGGATGGCGGCCATCACGTCACCCGGTTTGGCTCCACGCGGGCAAAGGGTGGTACAGTCCCCGCAATTGTGACACAGCCAGACATCGTAATCGGCAACAAGCCGGTCTTTCAGGCCCCAGGACGCAGCGATCATTTCCTTGCGCGGAAACGGCTTGTTGTCCGGCGATATTTTGCAGGCGACCGAGCAGGTGGCGCACTGATAACATTTTTTCAGGTCGCCGCCTCCCAGTTTGCTCACATCCTTAATAAAACCGAGATCTGGCTCGAGCGTGATTGTTTCCGCCATGTTTTACCTCCTGCATTGCAGAAAGGCGGCTGCCGGCAGCAATGCCGGCAACCACCGTCAAAGATTGTGGGTTTAGAACCCTTTGAACGGGTTCGGTCCGAGTTCTTCAACCGACGCCACAAAATCATTGATGATCTGCGGAATCTTGTCATACTCATCAATGGCCAAGGTGAACTGAGCCACACGCTCATTTTCGAGTGCCAGGCTGGCCAAGGCATCACCGATCTTCTTGATGCGGATCTCGGCCAACTCGCTCCCCTTGATGAAATGGCACTGGTAATCGTCGCCGTGCTTGCAGCCCAGCAAGAAGACGCCGTCCATTCCCTGGGAAAGGGCATCCTTGATCCAGATGACGTTCATCGAACCGAGGCAGCGAATCGGAATCAAGCGCACGTCGGCCGAGAAGGACAGACGGTTTAAGCCGGCGATGTCGAGCGCCGGATAGGCATCGTTTTCACAAACCAGGCCCAGTATTCGAAAGGGCGGCTCTTCGTAATCATCCTCCGAGGGCACCCCGATCGCTTTGACCATCGAACCGATGCTGTCGATACTGTAATCGGCGAACCCGATGATCCGTTCCGGACAAGCGCCCATGCAGGTGCCGCAACGACGGCAGCGTGCCGGGTTTGGCTTCGGAGTCCCCTTGGCGTCGTCGTCCAATGCGCCGAAGGGGCATTCTTCGGTGCAGCGTTTGCACTGGGTGCAGCGCTGAAAGAAGAAATCCGGAAAGGTCATGTCTCCGGACCTGGGATGCACCGAGACGCCGCGGTTGACCGACTCGATGCACTGGATCGCCTTAAGGGCCGATCCGGCGGCATCTTCCATGGCATCTTCGACGGTCATGGCGCGCCGTATGGCACCGGCGGCATAGATGCCGGTGCGCTGCGTCTCGTAGGGAAAACAGATGTAGTTCGAATCGACATAGCCGTCGAACAGGTCGATATCCCTGAAGGCCGGTCCCTGGCGGTAGGCCAGGTTGACCACCGGATCGTCCTTGGTGGCCGGCACCATGCCGGCGGCCAGCACCACCATATCGGCCTTGACCTGCAGTTTTTCACCCAAAAGCGTGTCTTCGGCCTCGACGGTGAGACCGTTGCCGTTTTTGGAAACACCGACGACGGAGCCCTTGGTCATGAAGATACCGGGATCCTGCTGGGCGGCCTTGTAAAAATTTTCGGTCAGACCCAGGGTGCGCATGTGCTGATAAAATATGTAGGCCTTACCGTTGTCCGGATAATCTTCGCGAACATAATTGGCCTGCTTCAGCGCCACCAGGCTGGTCACCGCTCCGGCGTATGCAAAGTCCTTGTCGTCCTCTTTGCCGGGGCTCTGGATGAAAACCACCGACTGCGCCGCTTTGCCGTCCGAGGGCCGGGTCACCTTGCCCGCCTTGGCGATGGCTTCGAACGCCTCGTTGGTCACGACATCCGGTAAATCGACTCCCAGGTGAGCGAAGGTCTCGCCCTCGATCTTTGCCGGACGCCAACCGGCCGCCAGGATCACGGCACCGAATTTCTCGCCGGCCGGATCAAGCGTCAGGATATCGTTCCTGCCCTTGTTATACTCCATGTAGCGTTCGTGAAGCTGTTCGGCATTGAGTTCCTTGCCGCTGTCGTCGAGGCGCATTTCCTCCGGCAGCGGATAGGGAACATCGAACTCGATTTTCTCGCCCGGCTTCTTGAATGTCGCCGTCAGGTTGCCGGGCTCGCCGGCCAGCCTCGCCACCATCGTTCCGGTTTTGATCGTGATCTTCGGATGGGCCTGGACGGCCTGAATCTTGTCCGCAATAACCGGCGGGCTGAGCTCCTGATAGGGCGTTCCCAGCGGCAGCTGCTTGCGCCAATTAAGCGCATGACCGCCCAACTCGTTTTCCTTTTCGACGATCACCACCTCATAACCGGCGGCGGCGGCATCCAGGGCAGCCGACAAACCGGTTATGCCGCCGCCGATCACCAGGATCCGGCGACTGAGGGATTCCACCTTGTAGGGCTCGGGCAGGTCGACTTTCTTTATCCGGGCCATGCTCATTTTAAGATAGTCATCGGCCAGCATCTGAACGCGGTCGAAGTGGACGCCGTCGTCCTTCTGCTCTTCGGTCAGCTTCGGAAACTCGGTTCGGGGATGGGACCAGACCACCTGTTCGCGCAGATTCACGCGATCGACGATGCAGCCGTCGAAGCGGAAAACATCGAAGTTGACGCGTCGTGAACATGCCGCGATCACGAGTGAATTGATGCCTTCTTCCGCGATGTCTTTTTGGAGCAGCTCGACGCCGGCTTTGCCGCAGAACATCTCGTGGGTCTGAACCGGAAAGCCTTCTTCACCGGCCACGTCTTTCAGGGCATCGATATCGAGCGACTCTCCGATTCCGCAGCCCGTGCAGATATACACACCGTATTTTTTGTCCATGGTTAGCCTCCTGCTACTTGTTCACCAGGGTTTGAATCGCCTTGAGGGCCATACCGGTCGCATTCTGATTGGATGTCACCACGTCCAGGGGCTTGTTGGCACAGCCAACCGCAAACATCCCGCCCTTCTGGAAATCATTGATGATGAATCCGTCTTCGGTATACTTCAGGTCCGCGGGAAGTTTCAGCTTGGCCATCGTGGGTTGCATGCCCGTTGCGAGCACCACCATCTCGACTGTTTGATGAATCTTTTCCCCGGTTACAGCATTTTCGGCCACCACGGTGACGTTTCCGTTTCCGGCGTCATTGACTTCGGCCACCTTGCCTTTGACGAAAAAGATGTTCGGATCTTCTTTGATATTCTGATAGAACTTTTCGTACCGCAAACCGGGCGTCCGCATGTCGATGTAAAAAACGTAGATCTTGGCCTCCGGGTACTGCTCGCGCACGTAGGTGGCCTGTTTCAGGGAGGCCATGCAACAGATGTAGGAGCAGTAGGGCAGATGGTTTTCGTCCCGTGAACCGGCGCACTGGACAAAGGCCACGCTGTCGGGCCCTTTCTTGTCGGAGGGCCGCTGTACTTGGCCCTTGGTGGGACCGTTGGGGGAAGCCATGCGTTCCATCATCATGTTGGTGATGATATTCGAATAGGTACCGAATCCCAGGTTGTCGATCTTTTTGGCGTCATATGGTTCCCACCCTGTGGCCCAAAGGATCGATCCGACCTGCAGGTTGATCGATTTGGCCGCCATGTCGAAATCGACGGCGTCATACGTGCACGCCTCTTTGACCCGCTGGGCGTCTTCGGGAGAATTTTTCACGGCCGCGTCGATGACGAATCGAGCGGGGAAAGACATCTCCATCGGCAGATAGGCCCCCTTTATCTTCTGCATCCCGAAGTCGAAGGCACTCTCTATTTCCGTCTGACAGGCTTCCGTGCAAGCCCCGCAACAGGTGCAGTTTTCATTGACGTAGCGGGGATTCATTTTAACGCCGACGGTATAATTACCGGGTCCGCCGTCGACCTTTTCGACTTCGCTCATCGTAAAGATTTTGATCTGCGGATTGTCTTTGATCCTGCGGAAATTGATCTCCAGGCCACAGCTTGGCGGGCACAGCTTGGGGAAGTATTGATTCAGCTGTGCGACCCGTCCGCCCAAATATGGATTTTTCTCAACCAGGAAAACCTCGTACCCCACTTCGGCGGCTTCGAGAGCCGCGGTCAAGCCGCTGATCCCTCCGCCAACAACCATGATGCTTCCACTCGCAGGGGCTGCTCCGTTTTCTGTCATGCTGTCCTCCGTAATAGAAGTTTGGAATGAATCAAAAGATGAAACTTGAAACTTGAAACTTGAAACTTGTCAACGCTAAAGTCAGGTATTTCAAGTTTCCAGTTTCAAATTTCCAGTTTCCAGCACTTATTCAATAAAAACCTCCAGGCGTCTCCCGACGCCTGGAGGTTTGGTTATTCAGGACCTATAGCCAATACGGCCTCCGATTAATCAGGGATGATCTTGATGTAGTCTTTCTTGAAGATATCCCATTTGCCGGAATCCGGATCGTACTTGGAATTGACGAAACAGAACCAATTCTCGTCATCCTGTCCCGGATGGTCGGCCTGATAATAGAAACCGGGGTAACGGGTTTCCTTGCGGAACTGGATGTGGCGCAGGTGGGCTTCCACCGTCCAGATACGGTGCTGGATTTCCCAGGCGCGCATCAATTCGTGCAGATCGCCGGCCGCCAGCTTCTCGCAATCTTCGCGCATGGTGGCCAGCAGGTCCATGACGACTTCCAGGTTCTTGCTGGTGGTCAGGTAGTAGGTAGCCGTCCCGCCGCCGTATTCATGGGTGGCCTTCATCAACCGGTACATCATGCCGTTGGGCTTGAGGTAGTTGGGGTTGATGTCGATGGAGGTGGAGAATTTGCTGTGTTCCAGGAAGGTCCGCACCGGTTTGTAGACATGGTCGACCAGTTCTTCCTTGGACTGTTTCAGGGTCGGCTTGAAGTCGGCGTGATCCTTGGCATAGCGAACCATCTGCTTGGCCGCAATCCGTCCCTCGGCATGGGAGCCGGAGGAGAACTTGTGGCCGGAGCAGCCGACACCGTCGCCGGAGGTGAACAGGCCGTTGACCGTGGTCATGCGGTTGTAGACCTTGCCGTTGTCGGCCTTGATCTTGTAAGCATCCGGCACCCAGTCATAGTCCGGGCCCGAAACCCACAGACCGCAGCAGCCCGAGTGCGAGCCCAGCAGATACGGCTCGGTGGGCATGACTTCGGAGTTCTTCTTTTCCGGCTCGGTGTTGGTGGCACACCACAGGTTGGCCTGGCCGCAGGTCATGTCGAGGAAGTCTTCCCAAGCTTCGGATTCGAGGTGCTTGAGTTCTTTCTTGTCCAGGGTCTTCCCGAGTTCAGCCAGTGCGCTAACCGTGTCCATGATGATCGGGCCGCGGCCCTCTTTCATCTCGAAGAGCATCAAGTGGTTCCGCAGACAGGTCGGGGTGATGGCGGCGGTTCCGTAAGGCGCATACTTTTGCAGCTCGGCCTTGGCGGCGTCGCTGGCGGCGAAGTTTTCGCCCAGGCCGTTAAGCGTCTTGGCCTTGAACAGCAGGAACCAGGCCCCCACCGGACCGTAACCGTCTTTGAAACGAGCCGGGGTGAACCGGTTTTCCATCATCGACAGCTCGGCACCGACCCGCATGAGCATGGTGTAGGTGGAGCCGGAGTTCCATACCGGATACCAGGCCCGGCCTTTGCCTTCACCCATGGAACGCGGCTGGTAGATGTTGACCGCGCCGCCGCAGGCGACCATCATGGTCTTGCATTTGATGATGAAGACTTTGTTTTCACGGACGGAGAACCCGACCGCACCGGCGATCTGGTTGGGCTTATTGGCGTCCAGGAGCAGCTCGACGATAAAGACCCGCTCCAGAATGTTTTCGTCACCCAGAGCCAGCTTGGCGGCTTCGGCCACGATTCTCTTGTAGGACTCGCCGTTGATCATGATCTGCCATTTTCCGGTGCGGACCGGCTGGGCCCCGGCCTTCAGGGTCCCCATGGACTGGCCTTTTTTACCGTCCAGGTTCTTGCCTTCGGCGCTCTTTTTCCAGATCGGCAGACCCCATTCCTCGAACAGATGGACCGAATCGTCCACATGACAGCCAAGGTCGAAGATCAAGTCTTCGCGGACGATGCCCATCAGGTCGTTGCGCACCATGCGGACGTAGTCGTCGGGCGAGTTATCGCCGATGAAGGTGTTGATGGCGGAAAGCCCCTGGGCAACCGCGCCGCTTCTTTCCATGGCGGCCTTGTCAACCAGCAGAACTGACTGGCCCTCGCCCATCCATTTTTTGGCTTCAAATGCCGCGCCGCAGGCAGCCATGCCGCCGCCGACGATCAGAACATCAACTTCGCGTTCCTCGACTTCAGGGTCCTTTACGGCCTTAAGTTCACCCAAAGGTTTGTTTGGTAATGCCATATTTCATCCTCCTTGATAGGAAATAGGTAATGATTCATGTGTCATTTTGCGAATGGAATCTGAAAAGTCAGCTCGTGCCTAAACGGTTGCCTTGGGCCTCGGAATCTCGTAGCCGTCTGCTTCCTGTGTGGCCAGCAGGCCGCTTTCGATATCCTTGCCTTTCATATCCGTGTAAGCATTGGCCGTACCTTCTGCAGTGGTCCGGATGGGGAACTTGAAGCGTTTGATAAGGCCGTTTCTGAACTTGCAGGTCCACATGACATCCTCGGTGCCCAGCATCGGCATAACACTGCTTCCCAGCGGGACGAAATCGGCATAACCGCGAACTTCGATTGCCTGGGTGGGGCAGATCTTGACGCAGGAGAAACACTCCCAGCACTGGTCGGGCTCCTGATTGTATGCTTTCATTGCATTCGGTTCCAACACCATCAGGTCGTTGGGGCAAATGTACATACAAGCAGTTTTGTCACCGCCTTTGCAGCCGTCACATTTTTCATCAATTACAAAACTTGGCATTGACTATACCTCCTCGTTTGTTTTTGGATCAATTTCCAACATGAAACATCCGCCAATATTCTGTCCTAAAAAAACCCGGTCCTTAACACCCCCCTTCTTTTCTTCGGCCAAAAATTCTCGGGCCATTTTGGCGCGTCTTGATTTTATGACACGGCATGAATGCCGTTTTCGCTTGTGATGCAACCGGAGCAGCCGGTATCGAAAAAATGGCGCCCAGGCAAAATATATCTTATAAAATCAGTACTATATAGCCTAACCAAAGTAGAATGTTTATCATCCAACATTTTTCTTGTCAAGAACTTTCGAGTAATCAAATATTAAAATAATTCAGCCTTTAAACGCCGCCGCATGATGTTTCAATATATAGTCGGCCGACTTTAAAACAGCACTACATCTTGTGCAAAAAGCGAAAAATGCCCTCATGGAAACGGTTCAACGATTCGGCCGCCGGCCGCTATCGTGCGGGTTGCGGGTTGCGGGTTGCCGATCTCGGCCGGCCGTGTTACAGGTAGCGGCTAAAAAAAGGTCGGCAAATCGTTATGGACGCTAAAATCATACCCTTGACCGCTGAGACGGCATTCTCATTCGACTGCTCGCCGGCGGTGCCGTGCTTCAACGCATGCTGCCGCGATTTGAACCAGGCGTTGTCCCCTTATGACATCCTGCGGCTGAAAAACAGGTTGGGGCTCTCTTCGGGACAATTTCTCAAAACCCACACCATCCGGCACATCGGACCGGAGACCGGCCTGCCGGTCGTCTCTTTGAGATTCGACAACCGAACCAACCGTCAATGCCCGTTCGTCACCCCAGAGGGGTGCCGGGTTTACACGGATCGGCCCGCCTCCTGCCGACTCTATCCCCTTGCCCGCGGCACGTCCCGCAACCGCCTCAGCGGCCGAATCAGCGAGCACTTCGCCCTGATCCAAGAACCACACTGTCGCGGCTTCTGCCAGAAAACCGCGCGGACGGCTCGTGGATGGATGCGCGACCAGGGGCTCGAGCCTTACAACCGATTCAACGATCTTTTCCTTGAAATGATCAGCCTCAAGAATCGCCTGACACCCGGCCCGCTTACTCCAGAGCCGGAGAGCCTTTTTTACACGGCCCTATATGACATCGATTCGTTTCGGGACCTGGTCTCGCAGAAAAGCTTTGCTGAACGCTGGGGCATCGATCCGGCTGATCTCTCGACGCTGGAAGCCGATGACCGCCAGCTTTTGAGATTTGCCCATGCCTGCGTAAAAAAATTCGTGTTCGGGGAAACCCGAAACCGCGCGGGTTGACACATCTTTCGGTTGCACCCCCCCCCGGGTCAGTCGCAACCGCGGCGGAACATATAAAATGGAACTCGACGGCAAAGTTGCTTTAGTGCTCGGTGCGATCAAGGGCATCGGCAAGGGTGTCGGCTTGGCCCTTGCCGCTCAGGGGGCCGGTGTCGCCCTTAATTATTACGACTGGGAGGAGAGCCTGCCGGATCTTCAGCAGAATTTCGCCGATCAGTCGTCACCCTACCTGATCCTCCGGACGAACCTGAACGAAACCGAAGCGATAAAAGGTCTCATCCGCCGGGTCATCGATCACTTCGGTCGCCTCGATATCCTGATCAACAACATCGAGAGAGGGGGCTGGCCCATCGTCCATGGACCCTACGTGCGGCAACAATGGGACCTCGAAATCGACACCTGCCTGCGGGCCAAAAGATGGGTTTTCGAAGAAGCCCTGCCCCACCTGAAGGCCAGCGGAAACGGTGTGGTCATCAACATTTCCTCTATCGCCGGCATCGTCGGCCGCACCGGACCGGCGGGTCCGTTTTTCAACGAGGGCTATGCGGCCGCCAATCGCGGCATTTCCCTCTTGACCGAAACCTGGGCCCGCATAGGCGCCCCCGAGGTCCGCGTGAATGAACTCATGCTCGGCTTCGTTCAAAGCCGGCACGGCCGGGGTACCCGCGGCTGGGGACTGCTGTCCGGCGATCAGAAACAGGCCCTGATCGACCACACGCTGATGGCCAGAACGGGCACCATCTCAGATGTGGTCAAGGCGGTTCTCTTTATGGTTAAGGACGCCCCGTTCATGACCGGGACCGTCCTGCGGTTGGATGGCGGCTACGTTCTGGGAGGCGATCGCGTGGCAGCCATGCCACCGGGTGTCCT
>Ga0272441_10006202_pt1 | contig 20195 bp, 16 predicted proteins | sample SSMProp6N_FD_193582 | JGI IMG/M metagenome (GOLD analysis project Ga0272441, IMG submission 193582) | Marine sediment archaeal communities from Little Sippewissett salt marsh, Falmouth, MA, United States - SSM-Prop-6N | ecosystem: Environmental > Aquatic > Marine > Wetlands > Sediment ...
GCCTTGGCCAGGGCGCCGGCGTCTGACTGGGCGGTCTTGATGATCGCCCACAGGATGATGATGAGCCAGATAACGCCGAAGAAGCCGGAATAGCCGGTGATTTCAAAATGGAACATGTCTCATTCCTTTATCGTGTCATCAGACAGGCTGTATCTAGCCCCTGCCGGCCTAATGATGCATAGCCAGGTGACGCATAGACATATGATGTTTGCCGCGCGGCGTTGCATCCGATAAAAAGCGCCTCATTCCGGCGGGGCTAACCTGGCCACCACAGCCGCGTGTGGCGGGCGAGGCCGGCCGCATCCGGCATTTTATCACGACACGGAAAGGGGCTGCAGCGCCATGGCGTCCTATCAGTATGTCTATGTCATGGACGGCCTGTCCAAGACCTATCCCGGCGGCAAGCAGGTGTTGAACAATGTGCGGCTGTCGTTTCTGCCCGGGGCGAAAATCGGCGTAGTGGGGCTGAACGGCGCCGGCAAGTCGACGCTTTTGCGCATTATGGCCGGCCAGGACACGGAGTATCAGGGCGATGCGTGGGCGGCGGAGGGGGCCAAGGTAGGGTACCTGCCGCAGGAACCGCAATTGGATGACGCCAAAAACGTGCGCGACAACGTCATGCTGGGGGTGGCGGGCCTTACCGCCAAGCTTGAGCGCTACAACGAATTGGCGATGAATTATTCCGACGAAACCGCCGACGAAATGGCGCAGCTGCAAGACGAGATCGACGCCAATAATCTGTGGGATCTCGATGCCCAGGTCGAGATGGCGATGGGCGCGTTGCGCTGCCCGGATCCCGATGCCGATGTCAGCACGCTGTCCGGCGGCGAACGGCGCCGGGTGGCGTTGTGCAAATTGTTGCTGGAAAAGCCGGACCTGCTGCTGCTGGACGAGCCGACCAACCATCTGGACGCGGAATCTGTAGCTTGGCTTGAGCATTTTTTGAGCGATTATGCCGGCACCGTGGTGCTGGTCACCCATGACCGCTATTTCTTAGACAATATCACCGGTTGGATTTTGGAGATCGACCGCGGCAGCGGCATCCCTTATGAAGGCAATTACTCCGCCTGGCTGGCGCAAAAGCAAAAGCGCCTGCAGCAAGAAGCGCGCGAAGACGTAGCCCGCCAACGCACGCTGGCGCGCGAGGTGGAGTGGGTGCGCGCCAGCCCGAAAGCGCGGCAGGCCAAGTCCAAGGCGCGCATCCAAGCGTATGAAGACTTGCTGAATGCCGATACGCGCGACGCGGAAAAGAAAGGCCAGATCACCATTCCCGCAGGCCCGCGGCTTGGCGGCAATGTCATTGAAGCCGACCATGTGAGCAAGGGTTTTGGCGACCGGCTGCTGATCGATGACTTATCTTTCACGTTGCCGCCGGGGGGTATTGTCGGCGTCATCGGCCCTAACGGGGCGGGTAAGACCACGCTGTTCCGTATGCTGACCGATCAAGAACACCCCGACAACGGGGACCTTAAGATCGGCGATACGGTGGTGATGGGCTACGTGGATCAAAGCCGCGATGCGCTGGATGCAGATAAAACCGTGTGGGAGGAGGTCTCCGGCGGGCTCGACGTGGTGGAATTGGGCGAGCGCAGCGTCAACTCGCGCGCCTATGTGGGCTCTTTCAACTTCAAAGGCGGCGATCAGCAGCGCAAGGTCGGCCAGCTTTCGGGCGGTGAGCGCAACCGCGTGCATTTGGCGAAGATGCTGAAATCCGGCGCCAACCTATTGCTGCTCGACGAACCGACCAACGATCTGGACGTGGATACGCTGCGCGCCCTTGAAGACGCGTTGGCCAATTTCGCCGGCTGCGCCGTGGTCATCAGCCACGACCGCTGGTTTTTGGACCGCATCGCCACCCATATTTTGGCCTTTGAGGGCGACAGCCACGTGGAATGGTTCGAGGGCAATTACGCCGATTATGAAGAAGACCGCAAACGCCGCTTAGGCGAGCAGGCGATGGTGCCGACGCGCATCAAATACAAGCGCTTTGCGCGCGCGTGAGCGCCGGCTAGCCGGCCCCTGGCTAACCAGCCTCGGCGCCGGTTTGCGCGAGGCGCGTCTCCGCCCGTAGGCCGTCGAGCAAGGCTTCGAACTGGCCGCCATTGTTGCGGATTTGCGAGGCGAACGTGCCGCGCTGCTCTTGCGCCATCCAGATGCCGGCAACGTTGACGTCAAACACCTTGAACGTGGCAGCGTCCGGGTCGCGGATGAGCCACCATTGCACCGGTAAAGGGGCGGTGCCGTCGCTGAAGACGATATCGCTGGACACAATGACCTCGCGGCCCTTGGAGCCTTTTTCGATCGAATCCGTCACCACGAATTTCTCATCCGAGTAGCTGGACAGGCGGTTGAGATAGACCGCGACGATGAAATCCGCCAGCAGTTCGAAATATTCTTCCCGTTGCTGCGGTGTCGGCAGCCGCGCGTATTGCCCAAGCGCGAACAGGCCAAGCCGCCTGATGTCCAAGGCGCCCAGCAGCAGGGCGCGGAAGCGGGTTTCGGTTTCTTCCGGCGTTAGGGTGTCATCGCCTAGGATGGCGATCGCGCTATCGCCCAAATCGCCAACGTATTGGCGCGCGCTTTCATCAGCGCGTGCGGCGCTGGGCGCTAGGGTGGCAAGCGCCAGACAGCTCAGCGCCATCAGCACGATGCCGGCGCGGAGATAAACCCGGCCGAAGAAGGGTGCAGTGAAGAACGGTGCAGTGAAGAATGGTGTAGTACAGGGGGGATTAGCCGTCATCCGCATGGCCGTGTGGTGTCCGCTAGAGCAAGGGGTACAGCGCCCGGGCGCCTAAGGGGCAGTCGGGGGCTAAGTGCCAACGCCTAAGCCACTGGCTGGCGCCGGTTGGGTTTCAATCGTGTTGTTGCCTTGCGCATCGGGGGCGGGCGCAAGGCTCTCAGGGGGTGGGGTGGTCTGCGGCGCGCCGCCGTTTGGCGCGGCGTCCGGTGCGTCGATATCGGTGTCGAAATCGTAATCGATGTCGGAAATATCCGGTAGCGCTGCCGGGTCAAAGCGGCCATTGGCGATGCTGTTGTTGCGGTTCTGGCGGTACAGGCTGCGCACGGCAGCGTAATAGTCCAGCGAGGTGCGCTCGATATCGTCGAGCGTATCGAGCACGCGCGCGCGCCGGTCAATGCCACCGGCACCCAAGCGGGCAAAGGCGAACGCCGTATCGCCGTCGAAGGAGATATAGGTAAACGGATCAAAAAACCTGTCTACGACGAAGCCGGCAATGTCGCGTGGCGGGCTAGGCCCAAGAAACGGCAAAAAGATATACGGGCCTTCGCCGGAGCCCCATACGGCCAAGGTCTGGCCGAAATCTTCGCTGTGTTGCTGATAGCCCCACCGTTCCGCCGGGTCGAACAGGCCGGCGATGCCCACCGTCGTGTTGATGCCGAAGCGGGTCAAGGTCGTGCCGGCGCGGCCCCATTCGCCTTGCAACAGGTCGTTGGCCAAGATCACCGGCGTATCCAAATTGTCCAAGAAGTTGCGGATCGAATCTTTCACCACCCGCGGCAGCACGATGTCATAGCCTTGCGCCAGCGGCTTGATGATCAGCGGGTCGAGCAATTGGTTGTTGATCGCGAAGAAATAGCGGTTCAACGGCTCGATTGGGTCATTGGCCTCTTTGAAGGCGGCGACCGCCGCCGTATCGGCAGGGGCCGGCCGCGTCGCGCAGGCGCCAAGCGTGAGAAAAACCGCCGCCATTACGCCGACGGCAATACCGCTACGCATTATTCTGCCCATCCCGCGCATGACGTCATGGGCTTCTTCTGTAACCACGCTTGTCCGCCTCCACCGTTACCCAGCACTTTTGCGTATCCCTGCCAAAGACTCAAACATGCGGCATGTCCGATTACATAAAAGTGTATATCGGCCGCAATAACGCGGCAGAAATGTCACACATACCGGCAGGCGCAGCAGAACGGCTCATGCTGCGCGCGGCTAGGCCCAAGTCAGCTATCATAGCGCGGTAGAAACCGCCATAGTCGGGCTTCGGGTGCGGTAGCGGCGGCGGCCAATGTGGCGCAAAAACCTCACTACGCCTGGGTCCGGCGCCCTTGCTGGTAGGAATCGCCCTCTATTTTCATACGGTTATGGTTTTTTGCCGCAGCGCTGCGCCGGCGGCATTGCGTATCCGCTTTGGACATGCACATATCTTTATATTAAAGTCGGCTGCGGATCGCGGAAAGGCTAGCGCCCGCCCGCCTCGGGTGGAGAGTGCGTCATCGAAACGCTGCTACAGGTGCTTAGGGCTGCCGGCGAAACGACACGGCTTCGCTTGCTGGCCATATTGGACGAGAGCGAGCTATCGGTTTCTGAGATCACGCACGTGTTGCGGCAAAGCCAGCCGCGAATCAGCCGCCATTTGAAATTGCTGGCGGATGCTGGCCTGATCATACGGTTTCGCGAGGGAAGCTGGGTTTTTTACCGGCTTGAGACGCAAGGGCCGCGCGGGCATTTGGCGCGCACTTTGCTGGATTTTTTGCCGCCAGACGACCCGGTGGTCGTGCGCGACCGCAGCCGTCTGGCCGATGTACGCCGCGAGCGGGCGCGGCAAGCGGCGGCCTACTTCAAAGCCCATGCCGCCCAATGGCATCAGGTGCGCGCCTTGCACGTCTCCGAACAGGACGTGGAGGCGGCGATCATCGACATGGTCGGCCCTGGCAAAGTCAACGCGCTGATCGATTTGGGCACCGGCACCGCGCAAATGCTGGAATTGCTGTCCGGCATCACCGAGACGGCCATCGGCTTCGATATCAGCCACGACATGCTCAACGTCGCCCGCGCCAATTTAGAGCGCCGCGGGCTGACCCATTGCCATGTGCGCTATGGCGATATTTTGTCGTTGCCGGAGCCGGCCGCCTGCGCCGACATGGTGGTGGTGCATCAGGTGCTGCACTATTTGGATGACCCGCGCGCAGCCTTGCAAGAGGCCGCGCGGCTTTTGAAACCGGACGGCCGCCTGTTGGTGGTCGATTTCGCCCCCCACGACCTGGAAGTGCTGCGCGATAGCCACGCGCACCGGCGCTTGGGCTTTGGCCGGTCGGAGATGGCGGATTTGCTCACCGCTGCCGGGCTCGACATTACCGCGGTGCGCGACCTTGCCCCCGGTGATGACGGCGGCACCGGGCAGCTCACCGTCTCCATATGGCTTGCGGCAAAAAAAGCGCAGACACCGCCCGGCAGCGCCGCCGCCGTACCATCAGGCACCGCGCAAACCACAGAATTAGGGGAGAGGGAGTTGGTGAAGAAAGAGTTGGAGGAGAATGTCTGATGGCCAGCGTCGATGACAGCGTCAACAGCAAAGGCGCGGACATGGAAGTTTCGTTTGAGTTCTTCCCGCCGAAGACGGCCAAAATGGAAGAAACCCTATGGCGGTCGATCGAGAAGCTGGAGCCGCTTCGCCCGCGGTTCGTGTCGGTGACCTATGGCGCCGGCGGCTCAACGCGCAGCCGCACCCACGCCACCGTCAAACGCTTAGTCGAGGAGACCAACCTCAAGCCGGCAGCGCACCTAACCTGCGTCGATGCCACGCGCGAAGAAATTGACGATGTGATCCGCGACTATTGGCAGGCCGGGGTCCGCCATATCGTTGCATTGCGCGGTGACCCGCCCGCCGGGATTGGCGAAACATACGTGCCGGCCCCCGACGGCTATGCTAATGCGGCAGAACTTGCCGCCGGCATTTCCAAGATCGCGGCGTTTGAAATTTCCGTCGGCTGCTACCCTGAGAAGCATCCTGAAAGTGCGTCTTATGGCGTCGATCTCGATTTGCTGAAGGCCAAGATAGAGGCCGGCGCCAGCCGCGCCATAAGTCAGTTCTTTATCGAGCCGGATGTGTTCTTGCGCTACGTGGACCGCGCCCGCGCCGCCGGCATCGATATCCCGCTTGTGCCCGGCATCATGCCGGTGGCCAACGTCAAGGGCTATATGCGCATGGCCGCCGCCACCGGCAGCAGCGTCCCGAGATGGTTTGAAGAGCGCTTTGACGGCCTCGACGACGACCCGGAAACCCGGCAACTGGTGGCGCTGGCGGTCGCGGCCGAACAGGTGCAGCGGCTAGCAGACCAAGGCATCCGCCAATTTCACATCTATACGCTCAACCGGGCGGAGACGGCCTATGCCCTCTGCCATATTCTCGGCATCCGGCCGGCTAAACCGTTGGCGGCCTAGGCCCCGCTTCAGCCTAGGCCCCCCCCGCGTTACGGCGGCTGTTTTGCGCGTTAAATAAGGCCGACAATGACCGCGCCGACGAACGCGAAGCTCACCCCTGTAAACAGCCACATGGCCGGGTTACACGACAATGCTTTAGACACACGCTTTGCCATTTGAGCCTCCCGTTCTTGCCCTATTGCCCCGGCCCCGCTAGCCTGCCAGCAACCCGTGCGGTTGGGAAGCCGGATTCGTCGCTGCGTTGCACCGTTAAAGTGCGGCTGCGAAGGGGGCCCTTTGGATCTCGGCTTGGCAGCGGTTTGCCGGCCCTATTCTGCCCCCTATTCTACCCTGTGAAACCGCCAATTTGCCGGCACGGCCGGGCCCTCACGCCCGGTTACCGGTCGGTATCTTGCGCTGCGCCATAGCCGCCGCCGCCCGGTGTTTCGATGATGATGGTATCGCCGGCGGCCACCTGCGTTTGCGCGCAGGCGGCAAGCGCGTCAACGGGCCCGTCGCCGCGTTCAACCCGGTTGCAGCCGGCCGCACCGTCGCCGCCACCGGCGATCCCGAACGGGCGTATGGTGCGCCGTTGCGACAAGATCGAGACCGACATCGGCTGCCGGAAGGTGATCTCGCGGATCACCCCGTCGCCGCCGCGATGGGCGCCGGTACCGCCGGAGCCTGCGCGAATCTCAAACCGCCGCACCAGCACCGGAAACCGCGTCTCCAACACTTCCGGGTCGGTGAGGCGGGAATTGGTCATGTGCGTCTGCACGGCGCTGGCGCCGTCAAAGGTTGCGCCGGCGCCGGCGCCGCCGGCGATGGTTTCATAATATTGGTAGCTGTCATTGCCGAAGGTGAGGTTGTTCATGGTGCCTTGGGCAGCACCCATCACCCCAAGCGCTGCGAACAACGCATCGGCAATGGCTTGGCTGGTCTCAACATTGCCCGCCACCACCGCCGCTGGGTAGCGCGGCTTGAGGAACGAGCCGGGCGGGATCACCAAGGTGATGGGCACCAGGCAGCCGGCGTTGAGCGGAATGTCGTCATCCACCAGGCAGCGAAACGCATAGAGCACCGCCGCCCGCGCCACCGCGTCCGGCGCGTTGAAATTGCTCGGGAGCTGCGCGCTGGTGCCGGTGAAATCAATCGTCGCGCTGCGGTTTGCCGCGTCGATGCGGATCGTGAGCTTAATGACGGCGCCGTTATCCATGGCCAGCGTGAAGGCGCCGGGCGTCAGGGTGGTAATGACCCGGCGCACCGCTTCCTCGGCGTTGTCTTGCACGTGGCCCATATAGGCCTCCACTGCCTTAAGGCCGAATTGCGCGATCATCTTGTGCAGTTCTTGTGCGCCTTTTTCGCACGCGGCGATTTGCGCTTTGAGGTCGGCGATGTTTTGCTCCGGGTTGCGCGCAGGCGTCGGGCCTGAGGTGAGCAGGCGGCGCAAGCTGTGCTCTTGAAACACGCCGCGCTCGACCAGCTTCAGCCCGTCGATGACGATGCCTTCGTCGGTCACCGTTTGCGAATTGGGCGGCATGGAGCCGGGCGCGATGCCGCCGATATCCGCGTGGTGGCCGCGCGCGGCGGTAAAAAATAGCCGCCGGCCGCCGGCGCCATCGAACACCGGTTTGATCACCGTAATGTCCGGCAAATGCGTACCGCCATTATACGGCGCGTTGAGCACGAAAACGTCGCCGGGCGCCATATCCGGATACTGATCAATAATGCTTTCGACGCTGGCGCCCATGGAGCCTAGATGCACCGGAATGTGCGGCGCATTGGCAACCAGGTGCCCGGCGCCGTCAAACAGCGCGCACGAAAAATCCAGCCGTTCTTTGATGTTGACCGAATGCGCCGTTTTTTCGAGGGTGAAGCCCATTTGTTCAGCCACCGACATGAACAGGTTGTTGAAAACCTCCAGCATCACTGGGTCGGCCGCCGTGCCGATGGCGGCGGCGCGGTGTTTGGGTTCATGGCGGGTCAAGATGACGGTATCGGCGGTCGTCACATCCGCCCGCCAGCCCGGCTCGATGACGATGGTCTGATGCGGCTCGATGACAATGGCCGGCCCGATGACATAGGCACCAGGGGGTGCGTCTTGGCGCAGGATAACCGGCGCGTCCTGCCAGGCGCCGTCCATATAGGTGCGCGCGACCGTCGTGGACGGGGCCGGGGAGGGTTCCGGTGCCGGTGATTGGGTCGGTGGTAGGCTGCCAGATATTGGCGGTGCGTCCGGCCGCGGTTCCGCCCCGATGGCCTCTTGCGCGGCGGCCTCAAGAACGATGGTTTGGCCGGGCGAGGTAAAGCCGAAGCGCGCCATATGCGCGCGTTCGAAGGCGGTGGTGATGTCTGCCACCGACCCGTGCGCCACTTCCAGCGCGGTGTCCGTGCCGGCATAGCGCGCGTGCACGGTGGGGGTGAGGCGGATGTGCTCTGCATCAACGCCTTGGCGCCGGACCTCATCGGCGGCCGCGTTCCCCAGCCGCTGCAGCAACGCCACGAGCGCCTGGTGGCCGTCGCTATCGAGCGGTAGGTTTAGTGCTTCGGCGCGGGTCGCGCGAATATCGGCAAGGCCCATGCCATAGGCCGATAACAGGCCGGACATGGGGTGGATGATGCACGTGGTCATGCCCAGCGCGTCGGCCACCAGGCAGGCGTGCTGGCCGCCGGCGCCGCCGAAGCTGGCAAGCGCATAGCGGGTGACGTCATAGCCGCGCTGCACCGAGATCTTCTTGATCGCCTGCGCCATGTTTTCGACGGCGATTTTCAAAAACCCCGCGGCAATATCTTGCGGATTTGCCGGGCGGCCGGTGGCATCCGCGATGCGTTCGGCCAGCTCTGTGAAGCGCGCGCGCACCGTGGCCGCATCCAGCGGTTGATCGGCGTTAGGGCCGAAGATCGCCGGAAAGTAAGCGGGGATCAGCTTACCGGTCATGACGTTGGCGTCGGTCACGGTCAACGGGCCGCCGCGCCGATAGGCGGCGGGGCCGGGGTCGGCGCCGGCGCTATCGGGGCCGACGCGCATGCGGGCGCCATCGAACAGCAGTTGCGAGCCGCCGCCCGCTGCCACCGTGTGGATGCGCATCATCGGCGCGCGCATGCGCACCCCGGCAACTTCGGTGTCGAACGCGCGTTCGAACGCGCCATCGAAATGGCACACATCGGTTGACGTGCCGCCCATGTCAAAGCCGATGATCTTGTCGTATCCCGCCGCGCGGCTGGTTTCGACGGCGCCGACAACGCCGCCTGCCGGGCCTGACAAAATGGCGTCCTTGCCCTGAAACAGGCCGGCATCGGTCAGCCCGCCGGAGGATTGCATGAACATCAGCCGGGTGCCGGTTGTGGCGCTGTCCAAGGCCTGCGCCACGCGGTTCACGTAGCGGCGCAAAATCGGCGACAAATAGGCGTCCACCACCGTGGTGTCGCCGCGGCTGACCAGCTTCATCAGCGGGCTGGCAATATGGCTTACGGATATTTGCGTAAACCCGATATCGGCGGCGATGGCGGCCAGCTCTTGTTCGTGCGCTTGATAGCGGTAGCCGTGCATCAAACAGATGGCGACGGCGCGCAGGCCCGCATCATAGGCTGCTTGCATGTCGCGGCGGGCTTTCGCCGCATCAAGCGGCGTTAGCACCGCGCCTTGGGCGCTCACGCGTTCGTCGGCCTCAACCACCCGGCAATAGAGCAGCTCCGGCAAGTCTATCGCCAGCTTGAAGATGTGCGGGCGCGCCTGATAGCCGATGCGCAGCGCATCTTTAAAGCCTTTGGTGGTGACCAGCAGCGTCGGTGCGCCGTGCCGCTCGAGCAAGGCGTTGGTGGCAACGGTGGTGCCCATTTTAACGGCGCCGATGGCACCTGCCGGCAAGCGGTCGCCGGGCTTTACGGCGAGCAGGCGGCGGATTGCCTCCAGCGCTGCGTCATCATAGGCGTTGGGGTTTTCCGACAACAGCTTGGCCGTGTGGAGGGCGCCGGACGGGTCGCGCGCCACCACGTCGGTAAAGGTGCCGCCGCGGTCTATCCAGAAATCCCATTTGGCCGGTGCGCTGGGGGTCATGGGTATCGGTGATACCGGGTTCTGCGCCGCCGTGCGAGCCCTGCTCTGCGTCTTTTGCGGGCGCACCATGCGCCTATCGCTTATGCGTGGTGGGCTATAAGGTAATGTTATGACCCTTCTCGACCGCCTTGCCGGCACCGCACAATCCGTGCTTGAGACGCTCAAGGGCCTGGTGAGCAGCAGCGATGGTGCGCCGGGCGTTGCCTTTACCATTGCCGTGATTGCGCTATCGGCAAAAATGGCCAAGGCGGACGGTGTGGTCACCCGCGACGAGGTGGAGGCCTTTTCGCGGGTGTTTTCCGTTGAGCCGGGCGACGAGCCGCACGTGACGCGGGTGTTCAACATGGCGCGCCAGGATGTCGCGGGCTTTGACACCTATGCGCGCCAGATTGCCAATATGTACCGGGGCAATCCGGGGGTGTTGGAAGATCTGATGGACGGGCTGTTCCATATCGCCGGCGCCGACGGGGTGCTGCACGAGGCGGAGATGGCGTTTCTGCGCCAGGTGGGCACCATTTTTGGATTTTCCGATTTCGAGTTCGCGCGCATCCACGCGTCCAACACCGGCGAAGCCACGGCCGACCCGTATTTGGTGCTCGGCGTGACGCCGGATGCTACCGATACCGACCTCAAAAAAGCCTATCGCCGGGCGGTGACGGAAAACCACCCGGATAGGCTGGTGGCGCGCGGGGTGCCGGCGGAATTCGTGGCGCTGGCCAACGATAAGCTGGCCGCCATCAACACCGCCTGGGAGCAGCTCAAGCAGCAGCGCGGCCTCTCCTGAGGGTGCGCGCGCAAACCTACTTTGCACGCCCGTGGCTCGTCTTTCTGCCGCCGGCCGTGTTACAGCGCGCGCTATTATGACCCCGCCGCATATTGCACTGGTTTTGCTGATCTGCCTCGTCTGGGGGTTTAACTTCGTCGTTGCCAAGGTGGCGGTCGAGGAAATCTCGCCGATGATGCTCACCGGCCTCCGGTTCTTGCTGCTGACGCTGTTTATGGCGCCGTTTCTTAAGATCGTACCCGGACAGATGCGCCGCATCGTCATCGTCGCGGTGACCATGGGCGCAGCGCATTTCGCCTTGATGTTCGCAGCGTTGGAAATATCCGACACCGTGTCCGTGGTGGCGATCGGGGTGCAGCTCAACGTGCCCTTTGCAACGCTGTTGTCTGTCGTGGTGCTGCACGAGCACGTGGGCTGGCGCCGCTGGCTGGGCATGGGGTTGGCGTTTGCCGGGGTCATGGTCATCAGTTTTGACCCGGCGGTGTTCAACGCGTTGGAGGGCATGGTGCTGGTCATTCTGGCGGCGTTCATGGCAGCGGTGGGCATGGTGACCATGCGCCAGCTTCAAGGGGTCGGCGTGTTTACGCTGCAGGCGTGGATCGCCATCCTGTCGTGGCCGCCGATGTTTGTGCTAACGCTGCTGTTCGAGCCGCACGAGGTTGCGGCGGCCTTCGATGCCAGTTGGCTCGCCTGGGCGGCGATCCTATATACGGCCGTTGCGGCCAGCCTGATCGGCCATGTGGGCATGTATTATTTGCTGCAGCGGTACGAAGTATCGCTGGTAGCTCCGATCACGCTGCTGGCGCCGGTGGTCGGGGTGTTTTTCGGCATCACGCTATGGGGAGATGCATTGTCGGTGCGGGTGATAATCGGCGGGCTGATGACGCTGGGTGGCGTGCTGGCGATTGCGTTGCGCCAGCCGCCGCCGGCGTCGGCCGCTAAGGCATAATGCAATGACGCCCGCGCATCTTGCCTTCTTGGTGCTGATTAACCTGATCTGGGGGTTTGCGCTGGTGGCGGGCAAAACCTCGCTGGAGCATTTCCCGCCGTTCTTGTTCATGACCTTGCGGTTTGGCCTTGTGGCGGTGGTGCTGTTGCCGTTCTTGTCCATCCATTGGGGGCGCATGCGCGAAGTTATGCTCATCGCCTTGTGTGCCGGGCCCATCGGGTTTGGGTTTTTCTTTGCCGGTCTGGCCATCGCCGATGCCTCGGTGGTGGCGATTGCGGCGCAATTGGCGGTGCCGATCTCAACCATTTTCTCGGTTATTTTCTTAGGCGAGACGGTGCGCTGGCGGCGCTGGCTGGGCATCACCTTGGCGTTTTTGGGCATCATGATCATCAGCTTCGACCCGCGCGTATTTGGCTTCATCGAAGGGCTGATTTTCGTCGTGTGTTCGGCCATCGTCGGCTCGTTCGGCACCATTTTGCAGCGCCGGATCAAGGGCGTCGGCACGTTTGAGCTGCAGGCGTGGGTGGCGACGGTGGCGTTTCCATGCTCGCTAGCGGCGACGCTGCTGTTTGAGCCGCCGGATGCGCTTGGCCTGATCCACAGCGCAAGCGGGCTTGCCTGGGGCGGCATCGTCTATGTGGCGTTCGCCTCGAGCCTGGTGGGGCATGCGGGGATTTACTGGCTATTGCAGCGCTACGAGGTGTCGCAAGTTGCTCCGTACACGCTGTTAGCGCCGCTGTTCACGGTCTTTTTCGGCGTTTGGCTGCTCGGTGATATGCTAACCGGGCGCATGGTGCTAGGTGGTGCGGTGACGCTGGTGGGCGTGCTCATCATCTCGCTGCGCGAGAAAGATTTTTCCGAACGCCTGCCGCGTGGTGCGTAAGCGGCGCGCAAGGGAAGAGAGGGGTTGGCAACACCGTGGTGGAGATAGCATCGCGCTGGTCGCCCAATTTTGATGCCCGTGCCGGCACCGGCGCGCCGGATATGGTGGTGCTGCATTATACCGGCATGCCGACTGCCGATGCGGCGCTTGACCGGCTGTGCGATCCCGCCGCTAAGGTCTCCGCCCATTATCTGATCGACGAACAGGGCCATATCGTAGCGCTGGTGCCGGAGATCAGCCGCGCCTGGCACGCCGGCCGCGCCTATTGGCGCGGCGACACGGACATCAATTCGCTGTCGATCGGCATCGAGCTTGTCAATCCGGGGCATGAATTCGGCTACGTGGCGTTTCCCGAAGCGCAGATTACCGCCTTGATGGCGTTGCTGCGCGACATCACCCGCCGCTGGCCGATCACGCCGGCGCGGGTGGTGGGCCATTCGGATATAGCGCCCGACCGCAAGGCGGACCCGGGCGAAAAATTCCCCTGGCAGCGCTTGGCGGCGGCCGGGCAGGCTATTTGGGTTACCCCGGCGCCGCCGATGCCAGGGCCGACGCTGGTACCGGGCAGCACCGGTCAGGACGTGCGCGATTTGCAGGCAGCGCTGGCGCAGGTGGGCTACCGCGTGCCGGAAGACGGCGTCTACGGGGATAAGACGCAAGCCGCCGTCACCGCGTTCCAGCGCCGCCAGCGGCAAGCCTGCGTCGATGGCGCCGCCGACGTGTCGACGCTCAAGACGTTGCTGGCGTTTCTGGCGGCGCTCACGGCGGCGGAAGCATAAAATCTGCTTACGGAATAAGAAGCACGCGGCCAAACGCCTTGCGCGCTTCGATGTGGGCGTGGGCTTGGGCGGCTTCGCGCAACGGGTACTCGCTGTCGATTACGACCTGCAGGTCGCCTTTGGCTACGGCGGCTAAGTGGTTTGCCACGAGCGTGTACATGCGCTCGGTAAAAATTTCTGCTCCTTGGAATACGCCGGTAATGGAGCGGTTGCCCTCGCGCAAGGTCGACAGGTCGAATTTGATGAATTCACGCCCCGCATCGCCCACCGTCGACACACGACCGCGATAGCCCAGCGCATAGATGCTTTGCTGTAAGGTTGGGCCGCCGACCGGGTCCACCACAACGTCCACGCCCTTGCCGCCGGTAAGCCGCATGGCTTCTTCAACCAAATCTTGCGTGGCGTAGTTGATGCCGTGGTCGAGCCCGAACGGTGCCAGGCGCGCAAGCTTAGCGTCGCTCGATGCGGTGGCGATGACGGTGGCGCCGGCGCGTTTGGCAAGCTGTATGGCGGCGATGCCCACGGCGCTGGCACCAGCCTGGATGAGCGCCGTCTCACCGGCTTGCAGGCGGCCGAACTCAAACAGGCAATCATCCGCGGTGCCGAAGGGGATGGGCACGGTGGCCGCCTGTTTCATATCCATGCCGGCGGGGATCTTCCATGCGGTTTGCGGCAAGGTTAACCGCTTTTCTGCGTGGCTGCCGTTGAAATTGATGCACACGATACGGTCGCCCGGGGCAAACCCGCGGACATTCTTGCCCACTTCGAGCACAATACCGGCCGACTGATACCCGACGATGTGCGGTGAAGCCGTCATCTCGCCGCGCAGCCGGTTGAGCGTATCGCCGCCCTCGATGGATATGACGTGGTTTTCGACGAGCAGGCCGTCGTCAAACAGCACCGGGTCCGGCACGTCTTGGTAGGTGAGGACGGATGGCGGGCCATTTTCGACATAGACGGCGGCTTTCATCGGGTGGGGCTCCTGTGGTTGATCGGTGCGCGCGCGGTGCGCTTGACCATATCCGGCATTCTCTGGCTTATACAGGGCGCGCGCTAGATGGCCGGATGGCCGCTGCCCTTGGCACGCCCAAGGGTGGAGGAAAGTCCGGGCTCCACGGAAGCACGGTGCCGGATAACCTCCGGCGGGGGCGACCCCAGGGAAAGTGCCACAGAAAGCAAACCGCCATGCATGCAATGGCAAGGGTGAAAGGGTGCGGTAAGAGCGCACCGCGCGGCTGGTAACAGGCGCGGTCTAAGGTAAACCCCACCGGGAGCAAGACCGAATAGGGATGGCGCAGGGCCCGCTTCCGGGCCGCTATCCGGGTTGGTTGCACCAGGCGTCTGGTAACAGGCGTCGTAGATGAATGGCCATCGCCCGCCTTGCGGCGGGTACAGAACCCGGCTTACAGGCCATCTGGCGCGCGCTCTAAAGCATAGCGGTTGGCATAATTGGTCCGCACATCCCGCGGGCGCCGGTCACAGCATCATGTTCCGTCTTTGTTCTAGTATAGATTAACGAACTCTTAAACATAAACGATAACAATTCGTTAACAGACCGTGCTCCGAACCTATAGGCCCCGTCAATACAGTAAATGCAGGTGCATTTCATTGACGAGGGGCCTAATCCCATGATACCCCATAATTAGTCCATATGAGCCCATAAACGGCTCGGCCCACGACCGGTCATCGGCACAGCCTCGATGGTGCGGATCTGGGATGGGCGGTGATGGGAGGCGCGCCTGAAGCATTTTGCTGTGGCGGCAGATCATTGGGGGGGCCTTGAACGGTGGCGCAGTTCATTTCGGCCTATGAAAACAAGATCGACAAGAAAGGCCGGGTCTCGGTGCCTGCGGCGTTCCGCAAGGCACTGGAGGCGGATCTCAATAACAATAGCGCGACTGAGAGCGGCATTTTCTGTTTCGAATCCTTGAATAAGCCGTGCGTTCAAGGCGGCGGCCAAAGCTACTTCACCATGCTATGCGCCATGATCGACCAAAGCTTCGACCCGCTGGTCGATACCCGCGACGATTTCATCACCTCGTTGATCGCTGGAACGGTACATTTGGGGCTCGACGCCGACGGCCGCGTCACCCTTCCCGGCGATCTCATCGACATCGGCGGGTTCGAGGATGCGGTTGCTTTTGTCGGCATGGGCAGCTGTTTTGAGATGTGGCAGCCACAGCGGTTTGCCGACCATAAGGCACAGGCCCGCGACCGCGCCACGCAAAAACGTAACTTGTTGCCGCGCCTCAACAGCCCGACTCTGGTGCCTGGTGCCGGGGCGGTGCCGGGCACCGGGGGGGCGCCGTGATGGCCACGGTTGCACCAGGCACACCGGCGCATCTGCCGGTGATGCTAGCGCCGGTGCTCGAGGCGCTGGCACCGCGCGACGGCGGGGTCTACGTGGACGGCACTTTTGGCGCCGGCGGCTATGCGCGCGGCATTTTGGCGGCCGCATCGACCCGCGTCATCGCCCTCGACCGCGACCCGGACGCGGTAGCGGCCGGCCGCGCCGCCGAAGCGGCGTCCGGCGGCCGTCTGGCGGTCGTGCTTGGCTGCTTTGGCGATATGCAGGCCTTAGTGAGCCCGTATTGTGAGGCCTGGGCCGCCACGCCCGATGGCATCGTGCTCGACCTCGGCGTGTCGTCGATGCAACTCGACGCTGCGGCGCGCGGCTTTTCGTTCCGCCGCGATGGGCCGTTGGATATGCGCATGGACGCCGGTACCGGCGATACCCCCAGCGCTGCCGATATCGTCAACACCTATGCGCCCCACGATCTGGCGCGGATATTCAAGGTGCTGGGCGAAGAGCGCCACGCCCGCCGGATCGCTCAAACCATTGCTCGCCGCCGCACTGCCAAGCCGTTTGCCCGTACCGGCGATCTTGCGGACTTGGTGGCAGATGCGCTCCCCGCGGCCGCGCGCGGCACGCCGCGCCGGATCCATCCGGCAACCCGCGTCTTTCAGGCGTTGCGCATGTATGTAAATGACGAGCTAGGCGAGCTCGCGCGCGGGCTGGCGGCGGCGGAAACGCTGCTGGCGCAAGGCGGGCGGCTGGTGGTGGTGTCGTTTCATTCGCTTGAAGACCGCATGGTGAAGCGCTTTTTTGCCGCGCGCTCCGGCGCCGCGGCCAAGCCGTCGCGGCACCTTCCGCATAGCCCGGAAATGGCCCCCGCTTGGCAACTGATAACGCGCAAGCCCTTAACCCCCAGCGACAATGAGATCCGCCACAATCCGCGCGCGCGCTCGGCACGGCTGCGCGCAGCAGCGCGCACGGCGGCGCCCGCTTATGGCGGGGATGAGGGGGCCTTGGCGGCGCTCGGGCTGCCACCTCGCAAGCCGGCGACCATCGGCGCGGGAGCGGCACCATGATGCGCGTCATCAATGCCGCCGCGGTGGCCGTAACGCTGATGCTGGCGTTCGGCCTCTACCACGTGACCTACGAAACCCAGGCCGAGCGCCGCGACATGCATCGGCTCGCCGGTGACCTTGAGCGCGAACGCGACGCGATCCGGGTGTTGGAAGCCGAGTGGAGCTTACTCAACGAGCCGAAATATCTGCAACGCCTGGTGCAAGAGCGCACCGAGCTAGAGCCCTTGCAGCCGGCGCAGATTGTCACCATGGCTGACTTGCCGGCGCGCCGGGCCGCGGTGCCGCACGCTGTGCCGCGCGCTGCGGACGGCGTGCCGGCAGGTGGTAGTGCGGCAGAGGAGGGCATTCAGCCATGACAGAGCGCATAGATGGTCCTCCGCCTGGCGCTGCGTGGGTGACGATCGACATCGACGCCGCACCCAGCGCCCCCGCGCCCGCTGTTGCCCACAGTGCCGCTTCTAGCGGTGATGCCGGCGGCGCGGCGGCGGATTGTCGGGTAACGCCGGAAGGTTTTGACATTGTCGATGTGGAATTTACCGGCGCGCGGGCGCAGGCGGTTGAGAACAACCGCAACCGCATCACGTTGCTGGCAGCTTGTTTTGTGGTGGCGTTTTCTATTCTCGGCTTGCGGTTGCTGGATTTGACCTTATACACCCCCGCCGACGTGACCGCGCAGATGGTGACCAGCGGCGATGATGGCCCCGTCAGCCGCGTCCCCATTATCGACCGTACCGGCGAAATTTTGGCCACGGATATCACCACGCCATCGGTTGCCGTTGATCCGCGGCGGGTCATCGAACCTGCCGCCACGGCGGATGCGCTGTTGACGGTGCTACCGGAGCTTGACCGTAAATGGCTGCTGGCGCGGCTGACCAGCGGCCGCGATTTTGAGTGGATCAAGCGCAAGATCAGTCCCCGGCAAAAGGCTGCCGTCCACGCGCTCGGGCTGCCGGGCATCAGTTTCAGGCACGATCCGCACCGTGCGTACCCCAAGGGCCGTTCCGCCGCGCACGTGTTGGGCTATGTCGACATAGACAATCACGGCATCGCCGGCATCGAAGCCGGTCTAAACGGGCGCCTCACCGCGGCCGGCGCCGCTGGCGGCGCGCCGCTGCAACTGTCGCTCGATATGCGGGTGCAGCACGCGGTCGAAGACGAATTGGCCGCGGCAATGGCCACGTTCCGGGCACGCCGTGCGGTCGGCATCGTGCTGGACGTGCATACCGGCGAAGTGCGTGCCTTGGCATCGCTGCCGGATTATGACCCCAACACCCCAAGCGAGGCGGCGCCCAGTGCCCGCCGCAACCACGCCACCAGCGCTGTTTATGAAATGGGGTCGACGTTTAAGGTGTTCACCACCGCCATCGGGCTCGATTCCGGTGCGGCCACCATGCAGTCGCTCTACGATGCGCGCACGCCGATGAAAATCGGCGGCCACACCATCAACGATTTTCACGCCCAAGGCCGGGTGCTCAGCACCGCGGAGGTGGTGATGTACTCCTCCAATATCGGCTCGGCGCAAATGGCGCTGGATATCGGCGTTGAGCGGCACCGTGCCTATCTCGGGCAGCTTGGGCTGCTGGCGCCGTTGACGTTTGAACTGCCGGAAATCGCCGCGCCGTTGCACCCGCAGCGCTGGAAAGACATCGAGACCTCGACCATTTCCTATGGCCATGGCTTGGCCGTATCGCCGCTGCAGATTGCCGCCGCCGGGGCCGCCCTTGGCAATGGCGGCTACCGGGTGGCGCCGACGCTGCTGGCCGGGCGCGACGCCGGTGTGGTGCGCGAGCGCGTGTTATCGCGCGAGGCGGCCGACGCCACGCTGGGCTTGATGCGCTCAGTGGTTGCCGAGGGCACCGGCAGGCGCGCCGACGTGTTGGGATACGAGGTGGCGGGCAAAACCGGCACCGGCGAAAAACCAGGCCCTGGCGGCTATCAAAAAGACAAGCTGGTGACGTCGTTTTTGGCGATCTTTCCCGCCCGCGCGCCGGAATATTTGGTGCTGGTGCTGCTGGATGAACCGCAACCCACCCCGGAAACCTTCGGCAAGGCTAGCGCTGGCTGGAATGCCGCCCCCACTACCGGCCGCGTCATCAAGCGCATTGCGCCGATTTTGGGCGTGCAGCCGGTGCCGGCGCAATTGCAAAACCCGCTCATTCTTGAAGCTGGGCTGAGGTGACGCCATGGATCTGGCCTCTCTCTTAGGCGACCGGGTATCGCTGCCGCACAGCGCCGGGATGCGTGAGATCACAGGGCTGACCGAAGACAGCCGCCGGGTTGAGCAAGGGTTTTTGTTCGCCGCCTTGCCCGGCACCCAGGTCGATGGCACGCGGTTTATTCCCGATGCCTGCGCCCGCGGCGCGGCGGCCATTTTGTGCCGCACCGGCACGCCTGCCCCCGCCGGCTACCCGGATATTGCACTGATCACCGATGCCAATCCGCGCCGCCGCTTTGCGCTTGCGGCCGCTAAATTTTACGGCGCCCAGCCGCGCACGGTGGTGGCGGTGACCGGCACCAACGGCAAGACGTCGGTGGCCGCGTTCACCCGCCAGATCTGGCAGCATCTGGGGGTGCCGGCGGCGTCGATCGGAACCCTTGGCGTGGTAACGCCCGATGACACGCGCCCGCTGCACCACACAACGCCCGACCCGGTAACCCTGCACGCCACGCTCGACGCGCTGGCGGCGGCGGGGGTCGAGGCGGTGGCACTGGAAGCGTCTAGCCACGGCCTGGCGCAATATAGGCTGGACGGCGTCAAGCTAACGGCGGCGGCGTTTACCAATATCAGCCGCGACCACATGGATTATCACGCCGATTTCGAAGACTACGCCTACGCCAAAATGCGCCTGTTCGGCGAAGTGCTCGGCCCCGGCGGCACGGCGGTACTCAACGCCGACGCGCCTTTGTCACACGAAATCGCCGCGGTGTGCTGGGCGCGCGGCCAGAAGGTTGTGTCTGTCGGCTTCGAAGGTGAGCATCTTAAGCTCGATGAGATCATCCCCTCCGCTGACGGACAAACCCTAAAAATCCTCTACGGCGGGCGCACCCACACGATTGCGCTGCCCCTCGTCGGCGCGTTCCAGGCGTCCAACGCGCTGGTGGCCGCCGGTCTGGTGATCGCCGCCGGCGCCAGCACCGACGCTGTCTTGGCCGCATTGCCGGCGTTGCGCGGCGCTGCCGGCCGGCTTGAAAGGGTCGGCCAATCGGTGGCGGG
>Ga0272441_10006203_pt1 | contig 20194 bp, 12 predicted proteins | sample SSMProp6N_FD_193582 | JGI IMG/M metagenome (GOLD analysis project Ga0272441, IMG submission 193582) | Marine sediment archaeal communities from Little Sippewissett salt marsh, Falmouth, MA, United States - SSM-Prop-6N | ecosystem: Environmental > Aquatic > Marine > Wetlands > Sediment ...
TTCGGGCGGCGATGCTCTGTCACGATATGATATGCGTTGGCGATGGAATGAGCACGTCACACTTCGGAGCCGCGCTATGGAGCGGCGGACCGGGAGGGATTGAGAGTGACGAGACAGGACTTGAAACAGCCAGAAACCTTGGCAGACGGCTCGCTCGGGTAGCAGTGAAAATGGGAACCTGACATTGGCCGCAGCAACAATGTCTCGCTGTTTTTCCAGCATAGCGTATCTCACAGGTCCGGAAGCGCCTGGTCGGCCTGCAACCGGAAGGGGCATATACAGACGAATTGGAGACGTTGATTCACTAAATGACGCATGTCTTATCAATTAGAACTGAACTTATGCAAAACTCTTATTAGCATTCGAAGGGGAACTCCGATGAACATCTCAAGGCGCGATTTGTTTTTGAAAGGCATGGCAACAATCAGTTGCGGGACCTTCTGTAAAGTAACCGATACAACCGTGGGAGCGAAAACCATGAATGAGGCGAAGAGTCAAACGTTTTTCAAATTATATCCGGTGGGCAAAGTAAAGAAGCAACATGGATCAGCAAAGCTGCAGATTTTTAACAAATACCGCGATGCACTTAAGGGATTGGACGGCTTTTCGCACATTTTTGTGCTTTACTGGTTTGACAAGAACGACACGCCCGAAAAACGGAACATTCGCCAGGTCCGCCCGCGCGGCAACAGGAATAATCCTCTGACGGGAGTTTTTGCCTGCCGCGCTCCGGTACGGCCTAATCTTATCGCTCTGAGTCGGTGCAAGATTCTCTCGATTAAGAATGAAATCATCATTGTTGATAAGATCGATGCCTTTGACGGCAGTCCCATCCTCGATATCAAGCCGTACATCTCTTCCATCCGTGGGGAACCGAAAGATATTCGGGTGCCGGACTGGATCAAGGATTAAAATGAGAGCGACGCTATGGAAACTGTGATTGATTGGTTGTTACGAAGAAAACACGTCGAACATAAGGAGGGCCGGGGTATCCGTTTGGCCGTCCAGACCATCGAGGGATTCGAGGGCAGAACGTTTTCATGCCCTGAAACAACACCGAAGACGTCGAGGATTCCTCGAGAAACGATCCTGGAGCTTATCCAGGAAGAGTTGCCGACCCACTACGACTATACCACACGCGTAAAAACGTATCTCAGCAGAAAAGACATTCCGCAGGCACAAATAGAGATCATCGGAAGTATTGGCATGTCGAACCGATATAATCCCCTGGACCGGACATTCCACATTACCAGCGAACCTCCCCATTCACACCATCGCGAAAAAGAGTAGATGGAATACGAATGAAAACCGGAAGGTTCCGGTCATCGATTGGGCGGAGGTTTTAGATCATGATAAAGGAGAAGCGATCGTGAAGAACTCGAAACAGACAAGACGTTGGATTATCAAACCACCTCGTGTTGCCGGAGGGTTGAGCATGCTGATTATGCTGATGTGGACGGCGACCGCTCCGGGGCAACTGGGAATGGGAGATCACAAAGGGATCGTGCAGCAAGGGCTGAACCCTCGGTTGGTCCGCCTCTCAGGCACATTGCGGCAAATCCAGACGCATCCCTGTGAGAGCACCACCGGCAAGGCGGAACTCGGAACGCATCTGATTTTCGACGACAAGGACGGACAGGAGCTGAACATCCATTTGGGACCGGCGATTGAAGTGTCTGAGATTGTCAAGCGGCTTACCCTTCGCACGAGAGTCGATTTGATTGGATTCCGTACGGATAAGATGCCGTCAAACCACTATGTGGCAAAAACGCTGATCCTCCCCAACCATATCATCCCATTACGCGACACGGCACTCCGCCCATACTGGTCCACCGGGAAGCCTGGCGAGAAAGTCCAGACCCCGACCGTAGCGACAGCCGGAAAGACAATGACGGAGGCTACCTGCTTCTTTCGTTACCGTCCTCAATATGGGCGGCGTCGCTGTTTTCAAGATGGAGCAAGGCCGCGCTGGGGGCGGCGCTGTCGTGGAAGAGGGTACGGTCGAAGGTGGAAGTAAGACAGTCTAATCAATACAACAGGGCTCGTTCAGTTGGTATGACCGTTACACGATTAGTCATAAAAGAGATTCTTCATAGCAAATTCAATTTTGGATTGGGCTTGTTGTCCGTGGCCGTCGCTGTGGCATGCCTCGTGGGTTCGCTGACATTGATGAACATACACGTTATGCGAACGCAAATGATCCTCGAAAATAAAAAGATCGAGACGCAGGAAAAGATGCGAACGATGGAGGAGGATATAAAAAAAGCGATGCGAAAGCTGGGATTCAATATTGTCATTCTTCCGAAAGATCAGAACCTCAGCGATTGGTATGCCGAGGATTACGGGGCGAAGTATATGCCGGAGCGCTATGTCGCTCACCTGGCGCAATCCAAGATACTCACGGTCGAACACCTGAGTCCGAGAATCCGCCGGAAGGTGAACTGGCCGGAAACCCAATGGGCGGTGATCCTCGTGGGCCTATCGGATAGCGAGAGGTGTTTGGCTGAGCATGTTCATAATTTGGCTTCTAACCCTATGCCTCGGGGAAGCATGGTTTTGGGTCACGAGGTGCATCAGGGACTCGGTCTGAAAGTCGGTGATGAAATTCGGTTTATGGGCAAAGAATTTGTCGTCGATGCGTGTCGCAAGGAGATGGGCACGGAGGAGGATATGACGGTATGGGTAAATCTGCAAGAAGCCCAGGAACTTCTTGATAAAGAGGGGTGGATCAATGAAATTCTCGCCTTTGAATGCCGCAGTGCCTGGGCGAATCTCCCGAAAGTCAGGGCCGAAATCACGAGGATTCTCCCGGATACACAGGTGGTCGAGAAATCCTCGGATGTGCTTGCCAAGATCCACGCTTACATCAATGTGGAAGAAGAAGGAAAAGCCGCTATTGAGAGGGAACAAGAGAATATATCACGCATGAGAGCCACATGGATGCGTCTTGCGTCCATTCTGGGCCCGTTGGTGATGGTCATCTCTGTGGTGTGGATTGCCTTGCTGGCTGCAGGAAATGTACGGCGACGGCAGATGGAAATCGGCATCCTTCGCACGTTGGGTTTTCGCTCATGGCAGATCCTTTATATTTTTCTATCAAGAGCCATACTGATGGGGTTCTTTGGAGGGCTCCTCGGTTTTTTAGCCGGGAGTTTTCTTGCCAATAATTGCCGGGAGCCGATGAGCCAGATCCGCACCGGATGGATATTTTCTTTCGGCCTGTTCGGTCTGGCGGTGCTTGGGGCGGTCGTCATCGCGGTAGTCGCAAGCTGGATTCCGGCGATGCACGCGGCCCGCCTGGATCCTGCGGTCACCTTACAGGAAGAGTAGCCGGACGGATTGGAGGGCCGTTATGTTATTTGGAAGACATCGACCATGAAAATGCACCATCTACTGATTAAGGAAATGCTGTACCGTTGGCGGAGTTTTGCCTTAGGCCTTTTCGCTGTGACCGTGGCTGTCGGCTCCCTGATCGGAGCGTTAACGCTCTTGAAAGTGAACGAGTGTCAAACACATATAATATTGCATGAGAAAGAGGAAGAGACCCAAAAAAAGATGGCGGTTCTGAAAGATGAAATGCGCAAAGCGACATTGAAATTGAGCTTTAATCTTTTGATCCTTCCCCGGGAACAGAGTCTTCGCGATCTGCATATGAAAGGCTACCCTTCGGAATATATGCCGGAAGAATACGTGACGCGCCTGGCGGATTCGGGGATCGTTTTGGTTCGTCATTTCTTACCCACGCTGCAGCAAAGAATCAAATGGCCGGAGAGAAAGCGTACGATTACGCTGGTGGGCGCACGAGGTGAAGTCCCCAATCTTCATAAAAATCCGAGGAAACCTCTCGTTGAGCCGGTTCCGGAGGGAACCATCGTGTTGGGTTATGGATTGCACCAGAGTCTCGACCTGCACGCCGGGGATAAGGTCACGCTTCTTGGTAGGGAATTCACGGTCCATAAATGTTATGAAGAACGAGGCAGCAAAGATGATTTTACGGCGTGGATTCACCTGGGAGCGGCGCAGGAGCTTCTCAAGAAAGAAGGCATGATCAACGCCATTCTGGCCCTTGAGTGTGTTTGCTCGCAAATGGACGGGCTGCTACCCAGGGTGCGTCAGGAAATCGAGAAGATCCTTCCGGGCACACAAGTTATCGAGCAGGGGACGAAAGCGGTGGCAAGGGCGGAGGCTCGAGCGCGGGTGGGTCGGGAAGCCGAGGCCGCCGTCGAGAGAGAAAGGCAGCACCGAAATGAGATGAAATCTGAACGTGAACTTTTTGCGGCCATTCTTGTTCCTTTGGTGATGGTGGCCTGTGCCGTGTGGATTGGTTTACTGGGATTCAATAATGTTCGGGATCGTAAAACTGAAATTGCCATCCAGCGCGCCATGGGTTTTCGAACCGGACAGATTTTGTTCCTGTTTCTATCCAAGTTTCTCGTCATGGGATTGCTTGGGGGCGCCATAGGGATTATCGCCGGGTTTGGTGTCGGCAGATGGCTTGGTATGGCGACGGAAGAAAATATCGCAGAAATGGCAACGGAAAAACTGCTCGATCCCGGCTTATTGTTGCTGGTCCTGTTGATAGCGCCCGCGTTATCCATCCTATCCGGCTGGATCCCTGCCCTCATCGCGACTCGACAGGATCCTGCAGTCATACTCAGGGAAAAATAACGTGTACAAATGCTTGAAGCGGAGAATCTCGCAAAAATATATCAAACGAGCAAGGAGGACATAGAACATGGATGTGAGTGAAAAAGCCGCCGATCTTCTCAAAAACAATGACATCGCCCGAAAGATCATCGGCAAACTATTGCGTTCTCAGCATTATCGGTTTACGTCGATTGAAGGAAACGATGCTGACGTGGGGACGGGTGGGGTTCTGAGATTTGAGGATCATTCGGATAATGAGGTGCATCGCATTGCAAAAGAACTTTGCGATGAGGGCGTCTTGGACTTTCATATTGGGGTGACTCTGCCTGTTTACTATTTAAGGGGAGAAAGGCCGGCGCCTGGCGTTGCGGCCGCCCGAAATCAAGAATTAAGAAAAGCACTCGCTCAATTTGAGATTTCTACGACATAGCACCGGTAACAGATATTCTTCGTGTAAAGATGGATAAGAGAGTGGCGGAACATGCGAGCGAGATTCTCAAGGCCATAGCGCATCCGGTCCGGCTCCAGATTGTTGAGTTGTTGCAGGCCAAGGACATGTGTGTCGGCGATATTGTGGACGCCCACGTGGAGGAGGTTTCCGCCTACCCGGCCGGCAATACGTTCATTCTGAGCTGGCCGATCGGGCCGCCCATACCGGAAAGCGGATTCTGATATTGGCCTTCGAATCACACGCAGCAGAACGCTGTTTGTCTATCTCCCGGCGATTGCTTCGACACTCAAAAGCCCTATACAATTGGTAAGATTCCGAGCGTATTCGTAGAGGATCTGACGTGTCGAAACTCTATTCGCTTGTCGAGTACCGTCGCTGATCTCATGACCGGCGAGGACCGGTTAGCCGTCCGTTCGCCTCGTCGTTTCAAGCAGACAACCTTCACACAACCCGGCTTATTCATGCTTCCGATATGTCGAGCAAGTCTATCGCAGGCTGCTCTCCGGAATCCTTGAATACTGTACCATCGGCCGCTACGGTCCAGAATCTTCCCGCCATACGATCCCACCTTACGTTCTGTCGAATGGGCCATCGGCTCGCGCTTGGACTTGCTCACGCCGATATACCGCCATTTCGTCAAACTCACTTCGCCACAAGCCCCCCCCCTATTATACCTATAAGTGCTTTTTTTAGAAACACTTATCGCCATTCGAGGCTTTTTTGGTTTCACCGCTACTATCTGCAAAATCGCTCCCTTCGGTCAGTGTGTACCAAATAACCCCAAGAGAAAAAGGGCTTTGGCTGGCCTGCCTGTGTGATGTTATATCTTGCCGGCACAGGTTTTAAACACCGAAGCGTGGATGTCAGGTCGTAACATGGTTGTTTCAAAAAAAAGACTCTCATATGCAAAGATAAATCAATTGTCTGCCGATAAAGCAAAGTATATATTGTCGAAATATCGATCGCTTCTCAAAGCGGCATACCCTTCAAGTGGGGGCAGATTAACAAATTGAAAGGTCGAAGCAGTGAAATTTCCTAAGCAGTCCCGATGTATCGTTATCGTCCTTATTCTTGCTATTTCATGTCCATTTTTGGCAGCTCAGACTGCTAAACAGCTACCTGGTCCTCTGATGGTACAGGTGCATTCCGCGTCTGATGGCAAACCCGTCCGTGCATGTGCCGTACACGTAGGCGGGCGAATGGCTATCTCCGATCCGGGCGGCAAAATCGTCTTCGACGGCATCCCGGCGGGCGCCTATACCATCTCGTGCCAGCATCCCGGGTATCAGAAGTTCCAAAAAAAGGTAGAACTAAGTAATGGAGTGCGAATGCCACAACTTGTGGCGATGGTTCCCGAGATTCTGTCTCCGCTTAAGTTTAGCTTCGTCGAAGAGACGACAGGCGAAGCCGTTGGGCAAGTGAGGATTCATCTGACGCCCAAAGTGGTTGCTTCCGCCTTGCACGGCCCCTTGCTATTCTCAGCGAACAGAGCCGGAAACGCTGCTACTGTTCCTGTCCCGGAAGGTATTTATCAACTTAAAATCGATGCGCCCGGCTTTCACGGCATTATGCAAGATTACGAGCATAAAGCCGCTGAAGAACCGGTTCAGTTCAAGCTGAAGGCTATTGCCAAAGTCATCTCATGTACGGTTATCGCCAAAAGTGACGATGGCACGTCGCTGTCCAATGCAGAGGTAGAACTGTGGGAAGTCTATCCTCGGGCCAAAATCGCCTCAGGAAGAACCGGTGCCGGCGGCACAATCACCTTCTCCGATCTTCGCTTAGGAACAGTCAATCCGACGGCCGAGGACAAATCGTTACCAGTTACCCATAGAGCGGAAGCGGTGCTGCGCGTTCAGGCCGAAGGCTATGTTTCCGCTCTGAAATCGGTACGTTTGCAGAACGGTACATCTCTGGCGATGATGCTGACTCCGGTAGCCACTATCCCAGAGCGAGAGTCCAATAATTCGATAGGAAATGCGCAGCGTTTGAAGCCGGGCCAGTCGGCATCGTTCGTGATCGATAAGCCCAGCGATCAAGATTGGTTTGTTTTCGATTTGCCCGAGGCGACTCGCGTAAAACTCGCTTTTAATTCCTGCCCTCTGGAAACGACGGCCTCGATTTTTGATTCGGCCGGAGAACGGGTTGCTCATTTAAATCGATACGGTGGTCGGCCTGCCAACGGCGTCTGGGATCTGGCCCGTGGGCATTATTCCATTCGAGTGACGGAATGGGGCATGAACGGTTCTTCAAAAGAGGAAATCATCATGACCCTTTCAGCGGAAACGGCGGCCGATCCACTTGAAGATAATGACAGCCCCACGGCCGCACGGCCTATCCAGGTCGGCCAGCACATGAGGGGCTTACTCTTCCCGGTCGGCGACGCAGATCATTTCACCCTCCATCTGGATCGTCCCGGATGTCTGCGATTGGATTCCATGTATAATTCCGGGATCGAACGAGCCGTCCATATTTTCGATAAAAACGACAAGGATATCGCTCATTTGAATTGCTACACCGGTCGAGGGGGAGCCGCAGAATGGCAGTTCCAACCCGGGGATTATCGCATTGAAGTGACGGAATGGAACAATAATGGCTGTTCCCTCGATCCATACGATTTTCGCTTTGTTATGATGACGGATGATGATCTGGACGATCCCGCAGTCCATCCGGGCTCCCGAGTCTCGTCGGTTCGGCATTTGCCATTGCCCGGTCGGACGTATGCATCCATCATTCCCGTTGGTGATAGCGACATTTATACGGTATCGATACCCTCAAAAGGAAAATTGCACATTTACCAACACGGTCCCACTGAACTGAATACGCGAATATTGGACGGACTGGGTCATTCCGTCGCGGAGTGTCATTCCTATGGGAATCGATCGGGGAGTCTCAATCATCCCTTCCAGGCCGCCAGTACGGTTTATCTGGAAGTCATAGAATGGGGAAACAATGGCTGGTCTCCTTATCCGTATGAGCTGCGTGCCTGGTTCGAACCCGCCGGCGAAATTGAACGTCTTCAAAACAACGAAACGCTCAAGATGGCCGTGCCGATGGAATTGGGCGCCGTCGTCCGAGACAACATCTTCCCCGTCCGGGACCAGGATTGGTACCAGTTGGTCGTGGATCAGCCCGGCATGCTCAACGTCTGGAACCACGCGCGCACCGAACTGAGTGTCACGCTCCATGATTCGGCCCAAAAAGCCATCGGAACCATGAACACGTATGGAGAGCGACACAATCAAATTAACTGGAACGTGTTACCGGGCGTGTATTTTTTGAATGTCGGCGAATGGGGCAATAACGGTGAAACTCCCTGGGATTACGCCTTAAAGGCCACACTTCATCGGGCCGTGCCGGGTGAAACGGAAGATTTGAAAAAAAGCCCCGTGATTCCCCTCAAAATGAATGAAGCCCAACCTTGTGGCATCGAACATGTCGGAGATGTGGAGCGATTCCGCGTGAGTATCCCGGCCAAAGGGGAATATGATTACATCGTCGGAGGTCCGCTGGAAACCTATACGGTCGTTAAAGACTTGCGTGCCGGCAAGACGTTCTTCGATTTCAACGCGTATGGACATCGAACAAGCAATCGATCTTTCACGACGGAAGGTCCGATGGAATTGGAGCTAACGATCACCGAACGGGGCAATGACGGAGCTGGCATTCGACCCAACTGGATCATGATAGGCTCGAAAGGGGCCAGTCTGAATGCCGCATCGGTGGAGTGGACGGTCGATCCCATCTTCCCTACAAAAATTACCTTCAAAATTAGAGAGACGCCTGGTGTTTCCTCTTTGCCTGTCGTTTCTTTGGACATCAATACCGACGGTCAATCCGATGCCATTCTCGGACGGGGCCAGTCCATCGCTCTCGACTTTCCAACTCAGGGTTTGTATCGAGTTGCCTCTTCAGGCAGCATCGGACCGGTGTCGTCACGTGGGGAATTCTGGGTTCAGGCCACCGGCCAGCCGGTCCGCAAAGGGACACGCGTCATGGTAGCCGTTCCCGGAGAAGGTGAATTGATCGACCAAGTGATGCCTGTTCGTGTAACCGCACTTAGCTACGAAGGGAAAGCGATCCGGCAGGTAAATCTTCAGATCAATGGGCGGAGTGTCGGCGTAGATTATACAATGCCCTACGAATTCGAGGTGCCCTGGCAGACGTTCGCGGGCGATTCAGCCGCTCTTGTTGCCGCTGCAATAGACAGTTCTGGTAAACAAACAACCGCCGAACGCCATGTGAAGGTCTCCGGGTATTTCGGTCTGTTGCCTAACGACGGAGCCGTTGTCACAGGCAATGATGTGACTGTTTCATGGGAAGGCGGCGCATTTGGATCCGCCCGAGTCCGATATCGCCCTGTCGCCGACGAGGCGAACGAACTGCCCTGGAAAGAAGTCGTCGGCCAAAACGCCCGCAGCCGTCGCGTCCGCATATCCGATCTCGAAGCGGGCAAGGCCTATGAATTCCAGCCGCTTGGAGGGACCGAACCGGGTCCCATCCGCCAGGTCACCCGCGTCAAGGGGCTGGCTTTCACAGAGGCCCGCTACGGCGGCACGATTGCGCGCGACTACGACCAGAAAATCCCTGTAGGTGTGCGAAATCATGCAGAGGAACCTCGCACCGTGCGTTTACGATGTACCCTGCCTCAGGACAGCCTGCTGCTGGCTGAATTTGTCGGAGACGGAGAAAAGGGACGTCCCGTGGACTTGGAACCGGGCGAACAACGCATCTTCACACTCGGATTCAGCGCGCAGGATGTGATCAAAGAATTGCATACCCTTCCCATTTACATTCAGTCGGAAGATGGCTTCTCGGATGAGGCGGAGGTTGAAGTTCGAGTGAAGCTTCCGCGCGTCGAACTGGAGTGGGTCGATGTCACGGGCGAGCGACGGGAAGGTCTGAATAGAAGCTATGAGCTGATCAATCGCGGCGATACTCTCACCGATCTGAATGTCAGTGCGGCCGAGGACACGATTAACATCCAGCCGGAGGTCAAGCACGGTCTGTTCAAAGCCGGTGCGCGTATGCGATTCGAGGTGTATCCTAAAATTTATGAAGGATTTACAAGCTGTAAAGACCTGCTACAGGCCACATCCATCGGCAGAACGGAATCCATTGGCTACGAAGGTGCATTGAAGCCGGGTGAAGAGGTGTACCGTTTGAATATGACGGCAGGCCTGGATCCGGTCACGGGTGAGCCGAACGATGTAGCGGACACCGTTCGTGCGGCTCGTCGTCTCGTGGGACAATACCTCAGCGCGGCAACCGTTGACTGGACTTTGCGAACGGATCCCCGGGATACCAATCGGGACGGCAAGCCGGACCGTTGGACCGTCGTAGATGAAATGAACCAGACCCAATGGTTCGGGCGTGACACGGACGGCGATAATGAAGTCGATTTCGCCCAGGCCGACGTCGGGCTGGACGGGGAGATCGATCATGCGTCCATATTGGAAAATGGTGAATGGCGCATGACCAACCTGCTGGATGCCTGGCTGGAGATGAACTTCAGTATCCCAAAGCATCGCAGCAAATATCAACCGCACGATCTGGACCTGGTCGTGAACGGGCAGGTCGTCGGCCGGCTCGAACAAACCATCCCTGAAGGCAACTACCGATTCGGATTGTCCCCCTCGGCGTTGACGTGGGGCGCCGGTGATAACGATCTGGAAATTAATTCGCATTTCCTGAATTTCGCGCATTATGCTATTTCAAGCGACTTTCAATTAAAAACGCGCATGTTGGCCACGGATATGTTCATGGTCGGAACATCACGTTCGGACGCGCTCGAACGTTTATTTGAGTCTGACAAGGGCTTTTCCACGGAAGGTCCGGATTATAGTCTTTCCTCGGAAGACCTGGATTATTCGCCCAAAAACGATCTCAAGAAAGGGCAAGACGTCACTATCGCCGGATCGATACGCAATCTGGGTGCAAGTGCGGGTCAGAATCTTGAAATCGCTCTCTTCCTGGCGGTGCCCGGGACTGAAGGCAAACTGCTCACACGCCAGACGATCGATCCTCCGGGCATGATGACAGAGACACCGTTTAGTTTCACCTGGCCGGCCGCACCCGGCGTTCACAGTCTGCGCATCGTCGCCGATCCGGATAATTTCCTCAACGAGTCCAACCGTAAAAACAACGCGGCGATTGTCAATGTTACGGTCCCCGGCGAAGATGCGCTTCCGACCCTGACGATCTCGCAGCCGGAGGATGGATTTGAAACGCCCGCGGCGAACGTCGAACTGCACGCCTCGGCCGCGGACGATGCCGGCATTATCGGTATCGAAGTCTCCGTCGATAACGGCATGGCCCAGCCGCTGCAGCGCACCGCGCAGGATTTCAGCGGCATGGCTCAATTGCAGCCGGGCTCACATACCTTGAAGTTCCGGGCCATCGATTCCGGAGGCCAGCGTGTGGAAGAAACCCGGACCGTTACGGTGAAAGCCGAGCGGCCTTCGCTACAGATTATCCACCCGACATCCGGCGCCGTGCTTGACGAAGCCGGGTTGCAGGTTTTGGTTTCCGCACAGGACGTGGATCAAGCCGCCATGCGGGTTAACAACGGTTCCTGGTTTGGTCTGACCGACAACAATGGGACCTGGAGCGGCAAAATCGATTTGCCTTTCGGCCCTTGTCGTCTTGATGCCGTCGTGATCAATAGTGCCGGGATTCGTCAAACCCAACGTGTGGATGTTAGGTGTACGGCGCAACCGAAAGAAGAGAAAGAAGACAGGGAAAAGAAGAAAGACAAAGATAAGGAAGGGAACGATGAACCTGACGAGCCTGGGGGCGGACGGGCGGAACCTCAAACCGATGACGGTCCCGGAAGGGATAATAACACCCCTAATCAGCCGCAAGATACCAAACCGGCCGGGGATCGTCCGATTGCGCCGCCTCAAACGGGAACGAAACCGACATCAGATCAAGATAACAAGACCGCTCGGGACACCCATCAACCCCCTGGATCGTCCACTTCCGGTCGCGGAGGAACGCCTCCTCGCGGTTCGAATGCCAATACCGGATCTACTTCTCCACAAGGGGGATCTTCCCCAGGTTCCGGTCAAGCCGGAAAGGGGAGAGATCAGGAGCCGGCCGAAGACCGTTCCGACGACGATGCAGGGGATACTTCATCCGAGCCAATCGACGAACCGATCCCAGCAGATGTCCCCGAGGAAAATCAGATTGTACCTCCACAGGGGGGCGCAGCCGCCGCTCCGGCTCCGCGTGCTCGTCCGTATGTTCCACCGGCACGTTCGCGTCCTCGAAGCGGACGAAGACCGCCAAGCGGTTTTGCTTTCAATCGTCAGCGAAACGACTGGTATTGTCCGAACCGGCCGAACATCAGAATTAAATTCAAACTACCCGAATGGCTGACTAAAGAGGAATTCGACAAAATCCTCAAGAAAGGTCCGAACAGCAAAGAGTGGAAAAATCTCGAAAGCAAGCTCCTGGCCGGCTACTGGTCCCGAAACTTCGGCAAGAAGTTCAAGGGCCAGACCATGGACAAACTGCTGGAGAAGTATCGCGATCTGCTGCTCAAACGCTGCGACCGTCTCGATCCGGTGGACGGTAAATTGCCGACATTTCTGCAATCTCTGGGTTTTGCCAGTCCGGATCCACCCACCGATCCAAAAGAATTGGCCGCCTGGCGGAACAAGATGAAAGAAATGACCCAGGTTTACTGGTTGCGATTGTTGGCTACGGAGGATCCGTCAACCGTGATCCAGGGCATGCAACAAAGGGCCAAGTCGCTGTCCAAATACGATGAAGCCGCCGCAATGCAGGCCGATGCCATCGTTCAGGAAATCAAGGCCAACCAGGAATTCACGGAAGAAATTATCGAGGCACTGCCCTATGCGGGCGAGGTGCTGGATGTTTACGCGATTGCCACCGGGGAGACCGCCCTGAGCGGCCGCCAGGTGGACGCCTTCGAGATGTTCATGCGAAGTGTGGGTGTAGGTATTCCCGCCGCCCAAACCCTATACGGCAAAGGTAAAGTCGCCAAACAATTCATGGAGAGCTTTGCCGAGGCGTATAAGCATGGGGGAGATGAATTTACCAGTGCTTTAGTCAATACCTTCAAGAAGGCGGGTAAGGAGCTGGATCCGAAGGTCCTGAACAAGGCCTACGACACGATCCAGGCCTTCAAGAAGCAAGCGCGTCAGGCCGCCAAGTCCCAACTGGACGATGTGGCGGACACGGCGGGCGACGCCTTCCGAAAGAGTGTTGCCGGACAGGCGGCCGAAGCACGCAAGCTGGCCGATGAAAAACAGGCCAGGGAATTGATCGACCGTCTCAACAAGGCGACGGACCCGGATGAGATTGCGGATATCACCAAGAAGCTCCAGCATGACAAAACGGCCCAGCGTCTGATCAACGACGATGCGGTTAGCCAGGCAACGCGCGACAAGATGATTGACTACCTGGACGATGCAACCACGGGCAAGGGCCTGTATCAGAAAACCGACAACCAGGTCAAGAACTTCTTCAACGATGCCATGTCAACCACGGACCCGAAAAAACTCCAGAACATGGCCGATGAGGTTGGAATGAGTCCAAAGCAGCTCCAGGAATTTCAGGACGACGTCCAGGCCTTCGCGAAGAAAAACGGCCTGGATGTGGATGACCTGGAAGTGGATGTGGTAGCCCCGACCAATAAGAAGACCGGCAAACGGACGGTCGGTAGGGACCGGGACGTCACCTATCGGGTTAAGATTAAGGAAGAGGCCCTGGCCAAGGCGGGCAATCCACGCGTCAAAACGATGGACATCCATCATGACGTCAGCACCAATGTGTACCAGAAAAACCTCTGGGAGCAGGCCAATCCGGGCAAGAAGCTTTCCAGCATGGATGAAGCGGCTGAATTCGCCGACGGTATGGACCAGATGGTGACCTCGGCCAAACATCATGAGGCCTATGATATCGGCGAACTGACCGTGGAGGAATTCTTCGAAGGCGGTCTGGGCAACGTGAGTGTCACGGGAAACAAGCAGCTTGATAATTTCACGGATACCATGAAGAAGAAGTCCTCGGACTGGTTCGAAAAGACCACCGGCGATGCCGTTAAGAATACGACCGAAGGAATGCGCCAGGCCACGAAGCAATATGACAAGGCCATAACGACGCGTTTGAAGAAATACAATATCGATCCGGATACGTTCCTCGATCCGAAACTTGCCAAAGGCAAGGAAGTCTTCGATCAGGTCACCAGCGGCAAGATTACCCTCGAACAGGGCGAGCACATGCTCAAGGCCATCGGGACCTCCAAAGAGGAAGTCGTCGAAGGCATCGCCGATACGTTCCGTAAGATCGAAGAAAGCGGTCCGGCCAAGATGTTCCGTCAGAAAGGTCAGGAAGCCTTACAGCAAACCGTGCAAAAATCACTAACCGACAAGAACAGTGCTGAAGCCCTGGAGGCGACGGTCAGCGCCCTCAAGAATGGCGAAGTGACGGGCGAGGCCTTTAAGGCCATCCGTAATGACGTGATCGTGAAAGTCGGCGACAATGTCAGTGCCGCCGAGCTGGGCACCTATATGAAACGCCAGTTGATCAACGCCGCGGAATTTACTAACCTGGCCAACAGGATCGCCAGACGCACCGGACGTTCTGTGGACGACGTGATTAAGGAGGCCGAAAGTCGCTAAGAACTTTCTGGACCTTAACAAACGGACATCCGAACGAGTGTCAATGTTCGGACTGCCTGTGTTTTCCTGCGCGTGACTCAGGAGTCCGGGTGCGTGCCGAATAACGGACTCTGTCCAGTGAAAGGGGTTTGATCCTTCAACGGCGGGCTAACCGCCTTAGATCGCATAGCGAGTACGCATCGCGCGGGACCGCATCCGGCTGGTTTCGGGATCACCGACAAACTCAGCCTCGCGCAGATCGAACGTCAGGTCCCGCGTCAATCTCAGGACGTCCAGTGAGTCACTGGACGTTCGTCACGTGATATTTTTCGTCAAACTCCGTAACCGCTACTCCCGCCCGTGCCAGTATCTCATCTGAACGGCATACTCTGCTGGAATTCGCTTCTTGGGAAAGACGAGTCGGGAGCACATACTGAAATCCAAGATCTGCTACAATGATATGTTCATGTATTTCTTTGACTTTTAGGAAAATTTCAACAGAATCAGCATCCGAAAGCATTGAAATTCGACTGCGTATCGTGGTATTATATCCGTAATAGCCTAAATTGAGCCCATAGACAGAGGAGATTGAAAATGCTCAGCAATGTCTCTTTCCAGTCAGTGATGTTTTGCCTATGCCTTTATGCTTACGCCGTCGATGCGACAGAGATTCCGCCCATCCCCAAAGGCTATGCAGACGACCAAGCTGTCATGACGGCGATCGCGCTTGGCCGGATCAAGCTGATCAATGCGATGAATATGTCCATACCGGATAATATCGAGGAAAAACTCAATATCGAATATGGAACCGGTGGCGAACGAAAACTCCAATTGGACCTGTACCTCCCAAAAGGTCGGACAGAAGCCACGCCCGCTATTATTTTCATTCATGGAGGCGCCTGGAAAGGAGGTAAACGCAGCGATATGAAATTCTATTGCGTTAAATTTGCTGAAAAAGGATATGTGACCGCCACTGTCACATATCGCCTGACAGGTGAAGCCCCGTTTCCCGCGGCAGTTCATGATGTCAAATGTGCTGTTCGCTGGCTGCGAGCCCATGCCGCCCAATACCAGGTCGATCCGAAACGCATCGCCGTCTCCGGCAATTCTGCCGGAGGTCATTTATCCATGATGGTCGGCTATTCAGATGATCCGGCGCTTGAAGGCAACGGCGGTCATGATGATATCAGCAGCCGTGTGAGTGCAGTAGTTAATTTCTATGGACCGACGGATCTCACAACTGACTTTGCCAAAAAGCAGGGAGTTGTCGAGGATTTCATGGGAGGAAAATCGTTTGATGAAGCGCCTGATCTCTATAAACTGGCCTCACCCTTATTCCATCTGACCAAGGATGACCCTCCAACTCTCATCTTTCATGGAACCATCGATAGTACGGTTCCAATTACTCAGGCGGACAAGCTGGCGGAAGAACTGAAAGAACTGAGAATCGATCATCTCTATGAACGATATGATGGCTGGCCCCACGTTATGGACCTTGCCGAAGCCGTTAATCGGCGTTGCATCTACCAAATGGAACATTTCTTCAAAAAGTGCTTTTCCGCAGACTAAACTCGATACCGAAATCATGCTAAAAAGAAAGAGGTTTGATATGAAAGACTCTCTTCGTCATCTTATCCTAACTGGAATCGTGTGGATCTTCATATTGTTTTCCGGCTCAACCTATTGTCTATCAGCGGTATTACTCGAGGATGAATTTAATGAGCTGCGCCCCGGCTTATTCTCGGCGGGCGTTATCGGTGCTCATGCCGAGTACCATTATGTCCATGAAACAGCGCCGCAGGGCAATTGGGTCGTCTCTTGTTTCACCTCGGGCACGCCGGAGCAGCGTGCCTGGTGGGTGATCGAAGAGGCCGGCGACGCCATGCTCTCACAGACGATCCATTACAAGCGAACGTACTCGCACCCGATGGTATGCACCGTCGAGGACGGCAGTGAGTTCTGGAGGGATTACACGGTTTCGGTGCGATTTTGCCCCGAATCGGACAAAGGCCGGATCGGCGTGGCGTTTCGTTATCGTAATGACCGGTGTTATTACTTTTTCGGCGTGAACGGCCCAAAAGCGATCTTGAAGGTGGTCAAGCACGGAATCGCTTTTCGAAAACCTTATGAGAAGGTATTGGCAGAGAAGGAATGTATCTGGACACCCGGTGACTTCCTGACGGCGACGATTCAGCTTAAAGGTAACCGCATCCGGGCGAAGTTAAGCAACGGGGTGGTTCTGGAGGCGATAGATTCGACCTTCGCGCAAGGGAAGGTCGCATTGACAGCCGACGTCCCGGCGAAATTCAGCTCGGTCAAAGTCACAACAAATTTCAAAGAAACGAGGCGCGTCAGAAGAAGTTTCGCTTCAAAAATGGAGGAAGAAACCAAACTCCAGGCGGCCAATCCCAAGCCCATCGTATGGAAGAAACTCACTACGGCGGATTATGGCGTTGGACGCAATCTGCGGTTCGGCGATCTGGATGGTGACGGCCGGATCGATATCCTGTTCGGACAGATGATTCATCATGGGCCCAAGGACCGAAACAGCGAATTGAGCTGCCTGACGGCTGTGAACTTGGATGGAAAAGTGCTTTGGCAGAAAGGAAAACCGGATTCCTGGAAGAATCATTTGACAAACGACGTGGGCTTCCAGATCCACGACATTGACGGCGACGGCAGGAATGAGGCGGTTTATTGCATGAACCAGGAAATCATCGTTGCTGAAGGCGCGACGGGCCGGATAAAGTACCGCAAGCCGACACCGCTAAAGCCACCAGGCAATCATGGCCAGCACAATATTTTCCCGCGCATTCTCGGCGATTCGCTTTACTTCTGCGACCTGCGGGGTCTCGGACAGGATCGTGATATGATCTTTAAAGACCGCTACCGTCACGTGTGGGCGATGAATGACCGCTTCGAGGTACTGTGGACAGGAGAATGCAATACGGGGCACTATCCTTTCGCTTATGATATCGACAGTGACGGTAAGGATGAAATCGTTATTGGCTATTCCATGTTCGATGACGACGGGACAAAATTATGGTCTCTGGATGGAAAGATCAAAGACCATGCGGATGGTGTGTCCATCGTGAGATTCAAAAAAAACGCTGAGCCGGTCTTTTTCTGTGCGGCCAGCGATGCCGGGGCCTTCTTCGCAGATATTGAGGGCAATGTGCTTAAGCATCACTTTTTCGGTCACGTGCAGAATCCGGCCGTTGCAAATCTGCGGGACGATCTGCCCGGGCTCGAGACTGTGACCATCAATTTCTGGGGGAATCAGGGCATTATTAATTATTTCGATTCGAACGGTGATCTGTATTACGATTTCGAGCCGGTCCAACACGGTAGCATGTGTCTTCCAATCAATTGGACAGGAACGAGCGAAGAATTCTTTGTATTGTCACCAGACGTGACTGAGGGCGGTATGTACGACGGCTGGGGGCGGCGGGTCGTTCAATTTCCGGCGGATGGACATCCGTATCAATGTAATGCCGTGTTGGACATAACGGGCGACTGCCGCGATGAGGTGATTGTGTGGGATCCATACGAACTCTGGGTTTACACACAAGATGACAATCCCAAACAAGGCCGGCTTTATAAGCCGGAGCGTAATCCACTATACAACTACTCGAATTATCAAACAACGGTCTCTCTTCCAGGATGGGTAGAGTGAGAGAATTTGGAATTTGCCATGAGACTGCTCGAAGTAAGACCATTTTGTCTACGGGACGATGGTATGAACAATCGTGACAAATCGTGACGTCGAAAGACTGTCCAGGTGGGCGACGAAGCATGGTCGATAGTTCGTAAGGTGGATAGTTATCGGTGCCGTCATAGTGCGGATAATCATTCCACTCGGTCCTGAGAAAATCGTAGCAACAACTCTTGCTTGAGACTGAACTTTTGCAAAATTGAAGTTAGGCATACTTTTGGAAAGAAAAAATCTTGTCTCTTGATTTTTTCTTTCTAAAAAACCGCTGTGTAATGTCGCACGGGGCAACATGTTATGATCTGGCCGCCGATGATTGTCAGAAAATCATGAAATCGATTTTCTGAAATAATATATGCCTAACTTCAATTTTGCAAAACTCTTGTTGAGAGTTATGCGGGCCCATGGTTATTGATAAAAGCACGCGAGTTGGTCAATAGAAAATCGTCAATACCCATTACGACGGGGAACGCAGGGGGTTGATTATGGATAAACCAAAAGGATTCACGCTCATAGAGCTTTTAGTGGTCATAGCAATTATCGCCTTGTTGCTGGCTATACTGTTGCCTGCGTTGGGGCGGGTAAAAAAGCAGGCAAAGGAGGTGACCTGTCAGGCTAAGCTGAAACAATGGAGCTTGGTCTTTCGGATGTACGCGAATGATAACGACGGTTATTTCCCCACCGGCCCGTACACTGATCAGGGTGCTATTGCTCTTATGTGGATGTCGGCAACGCGTGCGTACGTCGGCGACGGTAACGACCTCTACTTGTGCCCGGTGGCCGCAAGACCTGGAACCGACTGGTCCGGCGGCTCGACGGGAGCACAGCATCCGAATATGGCCTGGGGCATCTATCTGAGCCCTACCTCTTGGGGAGCACAAAGAGGCGATGTTGGCAGCTACGGGATAAGTGAATATACGGGCGGTCGAGGGATCTCAAGAGGGCGATGGGATCAATACTGGCAGAGTCCCGACGTTAAGACCGCAGGCAGGATCCCGATGTTTGCAGATTGCACCTACGTTGACGGCTCACCGCTACATACCGATTCCCCTCCGCGGTACGATGGTGAGCCGCGGATCAGTGGAGGCACCAGCCCCGCTGGCGAAATGAACCACTTCTGCACCAATCGCCACAACGGTTCGATAAACATGCTTTTTATGGACATGTCTGCCCGAACGGTTGGACTCAAAGAATTGTGGACCTTGAAGTGGCATCGCCAGTTCGATACGGCAGGTTTCTATACCCGGTCCGGGGGTATGCGGCCGGAGGGCTGGCCGGAATGGATGAGACACTTCAAAGATTACTAAAACGGCAGATCATTCAGATTGAAGGCCATCGGTGCGTTGTCATATGACCGAAGCATAAAAATTGCTTCTTTGAGCTTTTTGAGAAGGAGGATTATCCTGTATAAGAAGTTGATTTATTCGGCTTCTGTTTTTGTTCTGATTCCTATGCGGATATGTTGTCCCGTGGAAGCCGATTCAACAGCTTCATTGATCCGGGAGAGTGAAAATACCTTTCCGACTAACTCATTGTACGGATACTTGTGTGAGCACTTTTCAAGAAACTTCAGAGCCATGCCAAGATGTTTGGGATTGTAGTTGTGAATACCTTTGACGGTAAGATATTTTCGCGTTATCTGGTTGCCGTCTATGTCTAAATGGCTGCCGGGTGTTACCAAGCCGGCGATGAGGTATCTTCCTCCAATACGAAGTGATTCTACGGCCAGCGCGACGGCCTCTTTTGCGCCACATA
>Ga0272441_10006204_pt1 | contig 20187 bp, 16 predicted proteins | sample SSMProp6N_FD_193582 | JGI IMG/M metagenome (GOLD analysis project Ga0272441, IMG submission 193582) | Marine sediment archaeal communities from Little Sippewissett salt marsh, Falmouth, MA, United States - SSM-Prop-6N | ecosystem: Environmental > Aquatic > Marine > Wetlands > Sediment ...
TATTCTTGGGTGTCAAAAGCGCCATTGCATGAGGCAAGAAGCGGCTTAGGCGTTGCCATAGTCAACGGCAAGATCTACGCCATAGGCGGTTCTGGCAGCAACGGCTTCCTTTCCACAAACGAAGAATACGACCCAGCAACAAATAATTGGACTTTTAAAGCGCCTATGCCTACCGCACGATCCTCTTTTGGTATTGCCGTCTACCAAAACGAGATTTACTGCATAGGCGGGTACATCACAGGAGACGCTACTGGGGCTAACGAGGTTTATGATCCAGCAACTGATACTTGGGAGACTAAGACGTCTATGCCTACGCCTTCATTAAGCCTGCAAGCAAACATCGCTAACGGCAAAATTTACTTGATAGGGGGAAATCCCAACGGGACACTAAACCAAGTTTATGATCCAGCCAACGACACGTGGAGTACTAAAGCATCGGTACCCACGGCAGTTTCCTCGTATGCCTCCGCGGTTATTGACAACAAAATTTACGTGATAACCTCAAACCTGACCCAAATTTATGACGCTGAAAACGACAGTTGGAGCCTAGGGAAACCCGCACCATTATCCGTAATCTTAGGAACGGCTGGCGCAACAACAGGCGTGAATGCTCCTAAACGCGTTTACGTTTTTGGCGCTGATGCTGACTTGCCCTTTTGGCAGTTAACCACACGAACCTTCAGTTCTCAGAGTTACGATCCAGAAACCGATAGCTGGACATTTTGCACTTCCATGCGGACAGGACGCTTTAGTGCGAGTGTCGCTGTTGTAGATGATTTACTGTATTTGATTGGTGGTTTCAGCCTTGAATTTCCAGCTGACCAGTTCACCTTAAATGCGGCATACAATTTTAAAGTAGTTAACGAGCAGTACACGCCTATTGGATACGGCACTGTGCCGCCTGTAGTTAAGGTTGTTTCGCCAGAAAACATGACTTACTCTTCGGAAAATATTCATTTGACTTTTATGGTGAATAAGCCAGTTGCTTGGTTGGGTTACAGTCTTGATGGACAAGAAAACGTAGCGATAATGGGCAACACTACATTAACTAGGTTAGCCAGTGGTCGACACAACATAACGGTCTACGCAAAAGACGATTTTGGAAACATGGGCGTCTCTGAAACAGTCCACTTCACCGTGGACGTACCCTTCCCAGTAGCACCTGTCACGGCTACTTCTGTAGCCATAGTTGCCGTAGTAGGCGTAGGAATGATAGCCTACTTCAAGAAACGCAAACACTAAACAGTCATTATTGCCTCATTGGATTTTTTGAGCGTCTCGTTTTAAATTACGTTTAAATATCAAACAGTATATGTATACTTAGGTATATCAAGAAATTCATAAAACCAAAAAAATATTGGGTTTGCGGGTGATATCTCCACTTGCGCGTGGGTTCAAGTCCTATCGGCGGCGCCACTCTATACGCGCATTTATACTACATTTTCCATTATCTGGTTTACTGTTTCAATGGCACTTGATTTTAAGTGCTTTTGGTTGTGGAAAGCGCCAATACGAATAGACCCCCCTCCCCCTTTTCTGCATACATTAACTATTAGGATCCAAATACGTTCGTCACAGTTTTTCAACATGCTAATGATTAAGAAAAACGCCAATAGCGACCTACCCCCTACTGGTTTCTGCATAGAACCTCTAATAGGGTCCAAATATGCTGGTTCAGCGTTTACTGCTCGGAAGAGCCTATAGCCGCTTATGTAACTGGTCGAGCAGGGAAAACGAGACAACTTGGTTTCGGTGTTAATGTGGCAGTTGCGTGTTAACTAGTTGTTTTGTAAGTATCGAATCGAAACGCTAAAAAACCTCTTTCTTGTTTCTCCTATGAGCAGTACATTTGCGAAGGTGGGCCCGTAGCTCAGCAAGGCTAGAGCACCGGACTTTTAATCCGGGGGTCGTGGGTTCAATTCCCGCCGGGCCCGCTTCTATTTTGGTGTGGGCGTTTTTTAACGGAATAGTTATCTACCACTTTAACATATCGTATATATGCATATTTGAGATTTGAGGGGGTATTCACCTCGCGAAAATCTCGAGAGAAGTGTGATAAATGAAGACGACGCTTTGGGTCATACTGTTACTGCTTTTGATTACTTCTTCACCGCTCGTCATCACGGCAACAAATGAGCAAAACGCGTATGCCCAATCGAATAGCACGGCACGGGTCTCAAGCACCCATGACGCAACAAAAAGAACTGCGGAAAAACCCACAGTAGCTGGACACAAAATCACCTCGTCTGAACTTGAAACGCTTAAAAACAAGATCGGAGTCTACGAAGCCGGACAGAACTACAGCCAAATGGTTGACGGCTACGGCACGGGCATGCTTCCACCCACAGAAAGTGAATGGGCAGAAATCGGCGATGGCATGTACTCAATCGACAGCGTGGAGTACACGGTTGGCGAAACTCCCATCGCGGTTGATCAATCAGCCACAACGTGGTTTCCCCCTATTGGAAATCAAGGCCCGCAAGGTTCATGCGTTGCTTGGTCAGTTGGATACTACGTTAAAACATTCCAAGAAGCCAAAGAGCACGGATGGGACCTTTCTGACGCATCGTGGACAAGTGGACACCCGACTGTAAACTACCAAAACAAGATAATCAGTCCAGCCTTCATCTATAACCTGATAAACGAAGGAGAAGACGAAGGGTCATCTTTTCATGAAGCCATACAACTCACCTGCTTCATAGGTGCTTCCTCATGGGAAAAAATGCCCTACAACCCCGCTGACCATACTACGTGGCCTTCAGAAGAGGCTTGGACGGAAGCAGCATTTTACCGCGGCAACAGCAGTGGTTACCAATCAATGAGCGTCAATTCAGACGAGGGAGTATCCAATCTTAAGAACTGGATTGCCTCCGGTAACTTGGTAGTAATAGGTGTCGATGCTCACAAGTACTCCGCACTCACCAGCGCAGACATCTGGACTTTGGACGGCTATACCAGCCCAGATGTAAACCACGCCAACACCATAGTCGGATACGACGACAGCATAAACTACACGGAAAATGGAGAAGTGCATTATGGAGCTTTCAAAGTTGCCAATTCTTGGGGTGTTGGCGGATGGGAAAATGTCCCAGACGGTTTCTACTGGATTTCCTACGAGGTAATGAAGCAGCGCATCGAATATTGCATGTTCTACCACGACATGATCGATTACGAGCCTGAATTACTCGCAGCTTTCGAGATCAGTCACCAGAAAAGAAACGAATGCACCATCAGAATTGGGTTAGGCAACCCCAACTCGTCAATAGCGACAAAAAGTTTCAGCCAGTACGTGGATGGCGGAGACGTTCCTTTCCCCCAGAACAGCATAATACTTGACATAACAGAGTTCACGAGGTACGTGCCAACAGTGTATGGGCAATCGTTTTTCCTCAGAGTGGACGACGGCGGCACCTCTACAATTGGTAATGTTACGCGGTTTGCCGTGGCGCAAGAAGAATCCGAAGATGCACCATGTCAAACCGATCTCTCAAACCCTGTGTATTTGGACTTGATGCTTTCTCTTCTGGGGCAGATACTGGTCAACAGAGACACGTCGCCTAGTGTGCCAAACCAAAAAGTATCTGCAGGAGTCAATGTAAGCTTGTTCTTTACCCAAGTGGAATGGACTAGCGGACAGTTCCGCTTGTATGTGAGCAGCGACAACCTTTTAGAGGTGTCAACTGGCGACACAGCGTACACGTCCATGTTCGACTTAACCGACTTAACCGCCTCTGCAGTATCCACTTACGCATCAGCGAGTGGCACTTGGCAAGTTGGATACAACTGGGTCAACGGAACGACGCCAACGGGCGTTGCAGGAGGGGACTACTTTTTTAAAGCCTCTGCTGACTCGTCCGCTTCAGTCTTAGTTTCTGACACTTCTGCAACTTTGGTTGGCGCTTTGCGGGTTACGCCAGCTTCGGGTCCAGCAGGCGCGTCAATCACAGTTGAGGGTTACGGTTTTTCAGCCAACAGCACCGCGAACATCACTTACCTCAACCCAGTCACGTCCACATGGATCTCAATAATTAACAACACGCTAACCAATGCAACAGGGCATTTCTTCTATGGCACAGTCGCGCCTGATCTAATGCAAAATCAGCCTGCAGGTGATAATTCAGCGCTTTTTGACGCGATTGTTTTCCGAGCCCAAGATAACAGCACTGGCGAATACTACAATGCAACTTCACCCTTCAATGAGTATCAAAGAGGATTAACACAAGTCGGTAGTGCAGTCGCAACAGGGTTATACGGAAATAACACGGACTTAACGTCAACAGTCACGGTTGCAACAGGCACATCGCTTGCTATTGTTGGCAAACGGTTCGCCTCAGGCAACGCGGAAATTCTGTGGGATGGAACCTACTTGGACACCGCGACAGTTGACAGCGCTGGATACTTCAGCAAAACAGTCACGGTGCCAGCTGCTGATGTTGGAGCACATACGATAACGGTCTCGAATGGAAACGCACAGTTTCTTGTCACGGTCGAGGTCTCGCCAGCCCCAGTTCCCTCAGATTCAGACACTTCCCCGACTACCACGCCTTCTCCAACCCCGTCACCAAGTCCATCGCCATCGCCCAGCCCAAGCCCAACTCCGTCACCGACCCCGACGCTGCAACCCACCCCAACTCCAGAACCCCAACCACCTGAAGATTTGCAAATATCCCCGTATGTCATTGCATTTGCGGTCGCTCTCGGATTAATCGGCGCCGTTGCGTTCATACTCAGAAAAAACTGGTAATATTAATTGCAAGCTCAGGCAGGTATAAGTCAATTGAATCGCTCCCTTTAACCGTTTTAAGGGACATTTTATATAAGAGCCGAAAAAATGTAGCATGCAGTGAAAGGTGATTATGTGGCGTCTAAACAATTATTGGATCTGTTGACCAAGGGAGTAGCGGTTGAACTCCATGTTTCAATGAAATACATGTGGCAGCACATTTTAGTTAAAGGACTTGAAGGCACTGTTGTAGAGAAAATGTTCAGAGACATAGCCATCACAGAAATGAAGCATGCCGAGGACCTCGCGGAGAGACTTGCCTTTCTAAACGGCGTACCACCCAACAAGTTTGACCCAGTCCACGCAGGCATAACTTTGGAAGAAATGCTGAAAGAAGATGAGGGCGCCGAAGAAGAACTCGTAAGCTTGTACAAGCAAGCGATACAGGCCGCTGGCAAAGAGGGCGATTTCGCCACCAAACGATTGCTTGAAGACATCCTCACCGACGAAGAGAAACACCTTGACAAGTTCTCAAAACTACTAGTCGGAATGACAAACCCATTCACACAACCCTAACCGTTTAAGCGCTGACAAAAAGGCAGGCGGTCCTGATTTTCAGGTTCGCCCCGCGCTACTTTCGGTGCCGTCTATAGACTCTGGTTCCAATAGCGAGCTAATGCAGCTAACGCCTCTTCAAACAAGTGGTTATCAGGCATAACATCGACTTTTACATCCAGTTCAGCTAACGCGCCAGCTGTTACGGGTCCAATCGCCACGACAGTTACTTTGCTGTTCATTAAATCGCTTAGCTTTTCCTGTGAAACCTGGTCTTTAAGCATCTGGAAAAGGTTCTTAACGCATGAGGTACTGCCAAATATGATGGCGTCAATCTTTTCAGCCGTTAAATCCTGAAAGAACTTTTCGCTCAATTTTTTGTCTGCAGGAACAACTGAATCGTAAACGTAAACTTCTTGCACTAAAGCATCCATTTCCCAGAGTTTTTCCTTCAAAACAGGTGTTGCGCTACTAGTTCTGGGAATGCGGACTGTCTTGCCCGAAACATCCAGCCTCTCTAATTCTTCTAGTATTCCTTCTGAAGTGTACTTAGATGGAACTATGTTAACTTGGATTTGATGCGCTTCAAGCTCCTGTGCAGTTCTCGGACCAACAACTATCATCACGCTTTTTCTTAACCCATCCAACGTCTCGTCTAATTGACCCAAGCTTTCAGCGGCGCTAAGCAGGTATCTCACTCCATTGACGCTCATGAAAATAACATAATCCACTTCTTCTTTCCGGAGTTCGGCGATGAATTTTTTTATGGGTTTCAGGTCGCTTGGACCTTTTATCTCTATGGCGGGTATCAAGTAAGGTTTTCCGCCTCTTTTCTTAATCATTTCAGCGGCTTCTGCGGCTTGACCGCGTGGTCTCGTTACCGCTACGGTTTTTCCTTTCATCGTGGAGTTTTTCTTGAACCATGCGAGTTTCTTGCCTAAGTTAGCAACTTCTCCTATAACGATGACTGATGGCGGCTTCACGTTTTTCTTCCTTGCTTCTTCAGCTATTGTGCCTATTTTACCGGTGACAGTTCTCTGCTGCTTCAACGTGCCGCACTCGATGAGAGCGACAGGCGTATCAGGGTTTAAACCGCCCTCAACCAGCTGTTTCGCAGTGGACTCCAATTCGCCTACACCCATAAGAACCACAATCGTGTCTACCGCGCCAGCTATCGCCGCCCAGTTAACTTTTCTATCCGCGTTTTCCGCCATGTGACCCGTAACAATGGCAACAGAAGAAGCGTAATCCCTATGCGTAAGAGGAATACCCGCGTAAGTAGGAGCCGCTATCGCCGAGGTTACCCCCGGCACCACTTCGAAGTCTACGCCTTGCTCAGCGAGCGCTTCAGCCTCTTCCCCGCCTCTACCGAAGAGAAACGGGTCGCCGCCCTTCAGCCTAACCACTTTTTTGCCTTCAAGACCTTTCTTAATAAGCAATTCCGTTATCTTATCCTGAGTCAATTCATGCTTCTTGGAGCTTTTGCCCACATAGATTTTCTCTGCACTTTCCGGAACCAGCTTCAAAATTGCATCGCTCACCAATCTATCGTAGACTACAACGTCAGCCTCCTTCAAAAGTTCAAAAGCCTTTATGGTAAGCAGTTTCTGGTCGCCTGGTCCAGCGCCAACAAGGAATACTTTACCACGGACCATACTTCTCCCTCCACTCCTTCTCCAAATCTCGAGCTCCCTGCTTCAGAAGACTTTCAGCCACCTTTTTCCCAAGCTCTTCCGCTTCATTAAGGTTGCCTTCCGCAAACGCCGCAAGCTTCTTTTGCCCGTCAAGCGAGAAAATACAGCCGTGAAGCGACAACACGTCGCCGTTAGCACGACCGACCGCGCCGATTGGCACACGACAACCGCCCTCCAAGTGAAGAACCATGCTTCTTTCAGCCGTAACCTCCGCCCTCGTCGGGGCGTGGTCAACCGCCTGCAGCAGTTTAATTGTGTCTTTAGCGTCTTTTCTTGTGACTATGGCTAAAGCCCCTTGCCCAGCGGCTGAGGAAAACCGGTCCAGTGAAAAACGTTCTGCAATTTCCCCTTCCAGCCCCAGCCTTTCAAGACCTGCCTCAGCAACAATAGCGCCGTCAAAAGCTCCTTTTTTCACTTTCCTAATTCGAGTGTCAACGTTGCCTCTGATAGGCTTAACTTCAAGGTCTGGGCGGAGAAACTTGACTTGTGCAAGCCTTCTTAGGCTGCCTGTGCCTATGACCGCGCCTTTAGCTAACGAGTTAAGCGGGACGTTGCCTTTTGAAATAAGCACGTCGTGCGGTGAAGCTCTTTTCGGTATGGCGGCTATGGTTGTCTGCCTCTCTGAGGTGTCTACTGTGGGAACATCTTTCAGGCTGTGCACAGCCAAGTCAACCTCGCCTTTCTCTATTGCTTGGTCTATTTCTTTCTCGAATATTCCTTTGCTATCTATGGTGAAAAGAGGTTTCCCCTGCTCCCTGTCACCCAACGTCTTTATGATGTTAACTTCAAACTCCACATCTGGGTGCTCGGTTTTGATATCACGTAAAACGGCTTCTGTTTGCACCACAGAAAGCTTGCTGCCTCTAGTTCCAACTCTCAAAATCATCTTTAAGCAGACCAACTTACACCCTTATAGTCAGCATCAGCTGAAGTTAACACAGCCATGATTTAACATCCTTAGCGAAATACGTTATGATAAGGTCGCTTCCAGCACGCTTAATTGCAGTTAACAACTCAAGAACCACCGCTTTCTCGTCTATCCACCCGTTTTTGGCGGCAGCCTTCACCATAGCGTACTCCCCGCTTACGTTGTAAGCTGCAACTGGCACATTAAACTTTGATTTAGCAAGGTGTATTATGTCCAAGTAAGCTAAGGCGGGCTTAACCATTATCACATCCGCTCCCTCGTTCAAATCCAACTCTATCTCCCGCAAAGCCTCACTCTGGTCGCCGTAGCCCATCTGGTAGCTCTTTCTGCATCCAAACTGGGGTGAACACTCAGCAGCCTCCCTGAAAGGACCATAAAAGCCAGAAGCATACTTTGCAGAGTAAGCCATAATCGCAACCTCATTGAAGCCTGCATCATCCAAAGCCTCTCGAATAAACCGGACTTGACCGTCCATCATAGCAGACGGCGCAACAACATCCGCTCCAGCCTGAGCTTGACTGACCGCCACCTTCTGCAAGATTTCAAGGGTAAGATCGTTCATGACCTCGCCGTCTTTCACTACTCCACAGTGACCGTGGGTTGTGTACTCACACAAGCAGACATCAGCCATAACAACAAGCTCGCAACCGAACTCCTTTTTCAATTTGCGAATTGTCTCTTGAACGGCTCCGTTATCAGCGAACGCGCTGGAACCCGTTTCATCTTTCTTTGAAGGTAGTCCAAAGAGGAGTACTGCTTTGATTCCCTGCTCAACCGCTTGCCTCGCCTCATCCACTACCTGCTTAACAGGCAGCCGATAGTAGTCGGGCATTGCTTTTATTGGGATAGGCGCTTGGGCGTTTTCATCCACGAAGATAGGATAAACAAGGTTGCTTGGGTGAACTTTCACTCCTTGCAGGATATCACGCATGGCTGCTGTTCTCCGCAGTCGTCGCATTCTCACAGAGGGAAAACTCACTTCAATGCCTCCTGACTTTGCTTTGCAGCAACAACAGGCGCTTGTTTGCTGGTTTCCTTGACCATTTTTTCCAAAATTTTCATCGCCATCTCTTGTGCCTCATTAAACTTTTCTTCCTTCAAAAACTTTTTTATCTCCGGGTTTTTGAGCATTTTGTAGAGAATCTGTTTTCGAACTTTCTGGTCGCTGATTCGCTTCTTGAGAGCTGCCCTCGCGTATGTCTGCAGTTTAATTTGAAGCAAATCTTCCGGAGTGACCATCTTTTCGATTCTTTGCCTTAAAACTCGGGCCATAGCTGGGCTTTTTCCAGCGGTTGATATGGCTATTCTTACTTCGCCTACTTTCGCCAAGGCTGGAAGTATGAAATCGCTGACTGCGGGGTTATCTACTGAATAGACCATGCACCCTGCCGTTTTAGCGTGCTTGATAAGTTGAGCGTTAAGCTTATGGTCGTTGGTAACTGCCACGAGCAAATCGGGCTTGGGCTTAAGATTTTTGACGAAAGCTTCAGCGTCTTTTACTTCTGCTTGTAACAGCTCCAGCTTCCCCAGTGTATGCAACTCTTTAATGCCGCGTGAGAAGGTTTTGCTGACGACCAAGATTTTTGAGCCAGCCTCTACGAAACTCTGGGTTTTCCTGTAGCTCTCTGAGCCGCCGCCGACTACCACGACGTATTTCCCGTTGAAGTTCAGGTCTACAAGCAATTTTCTCCGCGTCCACTTGCCGAAAGTTTAGTTCTAAAGTCTGTGGTTAGTAACTTTTTGAATTTTTCTGTTAACTCCTCATAATCCACGGTTTTTCTTTTAGGAGGTATAGCAAGTTCTGTTAAAGCATCCAAGTTTATTGACTGCTCCGCGGTTTCAATTGCCTTGGCACCGAACTCTTCATAGCGTATTTCCACTTCAGGAATTGTGCCCCGCCCCTCCAACGCCACACGCGGCACCACACCAAGCAGTTTGACGCCGATGTTTTCAAAAGCCTTATTCATGAAAAGCCTGATTTCATCGGTCAAGTAGCTCGTGCGCACCTTGTTTAGTATGACGCCTTCCACTTTGATTCCGAGGCGTCTCATAATGTTCACGTAGTTAAGCGTGTTGACTATCGCGCCTTCTATTCCTTCCTTTTCACAGCCTACCACGACAATGGTGGGTGCGCCTAAAGCCACCGCAATCTCTGCGGTTGACGACGGTCTCTCCACGTTATCGTTTAAAAACCCTGTGAACGCGCTCATAGCACCCTCGATTAAAATTAAATCGTAGTTTTGCTCGGCTTCTTCAACGGCTTCGGCGAATGGCTTCCACCCGCTTCTCCCGACTTTAATTGACGAGTAACTTTTAATTGGCTCTTTGATGAGGTATAGGGCTGGCACAGAATCCCGTATGTCCCCACCAATTTTCATAAGTCCCAACTTGACCCCTCTCTTCTTCAGCGCGCCAGCTACACCAGTTACTATGAAAGTTTTTCCTGAACCGCTTCCCGTTGCCGTTATCAACAAAACCCCTGACGCCCCTGCCGTTTGGACGCTGGTGCCTTGTGACCGTAGGTTGGTTGAAATTCCCACTTCGCTCTTAATTTCTTTTATCAGTTTCGAGTTTGCGGCTCTGATTTCTTGAAGTTCCTCTGAGGTTATGCCTAAAGATTTCGCGACGCCTTGGATGATTAGCGGATTTTGCTCCAGTAACGCGTGTACGGATACGCCTACGACGTTGCCTTCTTTGTTGGCTATGCCTGAAACCAAGTCTTGCGGGTTATTACGGTAGTTAACGCGTTGAACATGCGAGACAAGTATGGGCTTCGCGTCTTTCCCGAGCACAATTTCACCGTAGGTGTGACAGTGGAACCCTGTAACTTCGCCGCCGATTTCATCTGTCAGAAAACTCTTGCCTACCACCGTAGCTTTGACGCGGTCTGTGCAGATTAACGGCTTGAACTCTGCATCTAACAAGCCCAGTCCCTCACGCATGATAGGAGTGGACGATAAGCGGCCTATGTCCGTGTCTTTTGCGAGTATTTGAAAGCCTGAACAAATCCCAAGCACAAACTTGCCTGCGTCAGCTATTTTCCGTATTTCCCGAACTACGACCTTGTTTATGCTTTGGGATTCTACGAGGCTGCCGCCTGGGATTATTATCATGTCAAGAACTTCTGACGCGGGCTTGCCCTCTACAAGTGCGTCCTCGCGGACTATGTCGGTCGGCAAGTTTCCGAACTCTTCGAAGCATGGCAAAGCTCCTGGCAGGTAAACCAAACCGATTCTGCGTCTTAATTTTATCCCTCGCCGACCCTTTTGGTTAATTACGGCAAGGCTTATATTTAAGGCGGTCGGTTTATCCAACCATGCAGTCCTCAGCCAAAAAAAACAACATTATCAACGTGAGGATCACGCATAAGACGGCTCGCGTTCCCTTAATGGAAGCAGTGGCATTCAAGGACAAGGGGAGTGCATTGAAAACTGTTCGTTGCATGGAAAATGTTGAGGAGTGCGTTCTTCTTCAAACATGCAATCGCATCGAGCTGTACATTGTAAGCGAAGAAGGAGAACAGGTAGCCAAGATGGCGAAGGAGTTTTTGGCGAAGAATGCTGGTGTAATGGCGGAAGAAGCCTCTGAAGCCATCGAGTGCTCTGTGAATGGCGATTCCCTCAGGCACGTTTTGAGACTCACGTCTGGATTAGAGTCTATGGTAATCGGTGAGGATCAGGTTCTTAATCAGGTTTGGGACGCTTACTTGGAAGCCAAGTCCGCAAAGACGGCGGGAGTTGTCCTCAAACACTTGTTCATGAGAGCAATGAGTGTGGGAAGACGCGTAAGAAAAGAAACGGCCATCAATAGGGGCGCGGTGTCGGTAGGTTCAGCGGCAGTTGAGCTGGCTGAATCGTTGTTAGGCAAACTTGACCAAAAGAAGATTCTAGTAATGGGCGCAGGGGAAATGGGAACCCTTGTAGCTAAGGCGTTAGCCAGACGCTGCCTTAAACCAATTTTCATTGCGAACAGGACATACGCCCAAGCTGTAAAATTGGCTGAGAACCTTTCAGGCAAAGCTGTGAAGTTTGATAAACTGGAGGAGACACTCGTGAACGCAGACGTAGTCATTTGCTCCACAGCGGCACCACACTATCTGCTGACAAAAAACTTGGTTTCTAAATTCATGAAGCAGCGCCAAAACGAAAATGACTTAGTAATAATTGACATTTCAAATCCGCGAAACGTCGAGGAAGCAACGCAGGAAGTAGAAAAAGTAAAAGTTTATGACATAGACGACCTGCAATCAATAGCGGAGAATAATAAGCAGAAACGGCAGAAAAGCGTCGAAAAAGCTTCCACAATCATCGAGAAAGAACTGGTCCTGCTAAGCAGAGACATAAAAATCCAGTCAGTTAGAGATATTGTTTCATTGCTGTTCTCACGCGCCGAGGAAATACGGCAAAAAGAACTTTCAAAGACTCTTAACATGCTAGGACATGTCGATGAGAAAGAGAAGAAGATAATAGAAGATTTGACTTTCATCCTACTAAAACAGACTTATGCGCCTATCGTCGAAAACTTGCGTTCAGCCGCGAAGAACGATGACAAGAAGCTGATAGAAGTCGCAATCAAACTGTTCGGCATGGAACCAAATTAACTTGAAGTGAGTGGTTATGGATAAAACAGCATTAATCATGATTGGACATGGAAGCAAACTTCCCCACAACAGGGAAAACCTAGAGAAACTAGCTGAGATTTTACGGAAACGCGCAGCTTTCGAGACTGTTGAAATCTCGTTTATGGTACGTAACAAGCCAACAATCCCAGAGGCAATAGAAAGCCTCGCCAAAAAAGGCGTCACAAAAATCGTCTTGATTCCCGCGTTCATAGCACCAGGCGTGCACACTACACAAGAAATTCCAGAAATGATAGAAATGAAAGAAAAAGAGCCACTGCTGAAAGAACGGGGAATAACGCTCGTGTACGGTGAACCCTTAGGCTCTGACGAACGCATAGCTGAAATAATAGAAGAAAAAGCCTTGAAAGCGCTCGGTCAAGAAAACCGCGAAGCCAAAACAATGACCGACGCGTACTCGATACCCGCTTCAAACAAGATCATCACAACCAGCATGAGCCTCATCAGGCAAGCACTCGGCGACTCGCTGGAAAACGTGCCCGCACAGCACGTGCCCGTAATTGAACGCGTTGTTCACACGACCGCCGACCCAGAATTTGCGAAATTGTTGGTCATCAGCGAGAAAGCTGTGGAGGCAGGAGTCTCTGCCATAAAAGCTGGAGCAAAAATTCTGACCGACGTGAAAATGGTGAAGGCAGGCATAAACGAGGCACGAGTGAAGCGGTTTGGAGGCAAAGTGTTAAGCTACATCAGTGACGAACGTGCTATCAAGTTAGCTCACGACCAGTCGCTAACGAGGTCTGCTGCTGCCATGCGCTTAGCAGTTAACGACGGCTTAGACGGCGCTATAGTGCTTATTGGAAACGCGCCAACAGCAGCGTTCGAGCTGGCAGAAGCCGTAAGAAAGGGATTAGCTAAACCCGCTTTGATTGTAGCTGTTCCTGTAGGTTACGTTGGCGCTGCAGAATCCAAGGAAACCGTGGCTGAGTTACCCACGCCCTTCGTGATTGTTAAGGGCCGCAAAGGCGGAAGCACCATCGCAGTAGCAGTATTCAACGCGTTGCTTAATATGGCTGAACAGCAAACTAATGCTTAAAGGGAACGGGCATGGCACGGTTTTTGAAGTATGGCATAACGACTGGCGCAACAGCCGCCGCAGCCGCCAAAGCCGCAGTAATCGTTTTAATCAGTAAGCCAGTCGAGAGAGTAGTTATACCTACACCTATAGGTATCCGTTTTGAAATTCCCGTTAAAGAAAGCAAAAAGCTCTCAGAGGATGCGGCAGTGGCAACAGTTGTGAAAGACGCTGGAGACGACATTGACGCCACAGACAAAATAGAAATACACGCCACAGTAAAGCTGACAGACGACGGCAAAGTCACGGTGAAAAGCGGCAAAGGCGTTGGCACGGTCACGAAGCCGGGTTTAGCTGTTCCCGTTGGAGAATCCGCCATAAATCCCCTGCCAAAGAAAATGATTATGGATGCTGTTAAAGAAGCTCTGCCAAATGGCAAAGGCGCCGAAGTGGTTATAGACATTCCTGAAGGCGAAGAAGTGGCTAAGAAAACGCTTAACGCGAAACTGGGCATAGTCGGCGGCATCTCTATTCTTGGCACAACAGGCGTGGTGAAGCCTTTTTCGATGGAAGCGTGGAAGCGCTCCATGGTTCCTCAAATTGACATTGCAGTCGCCAAAGGCTACACGCGAGTATTCGTGGTGCCGGGTAACATCGGCGAAAAAATAACCAAGAAACTGTTCAAAACGCCTGATGACTCGATAGTTCAAACAGGCGACTTCATGGGTTTCATGCTTGACAAAGCGGTTGAAAAAGGCGTAAAAGAAATTATGCTTCTTGGGCATCCTGGTAAGCTGGTGAAGTTGGCTGCGGGAATCTTTAACACTCACCATAAGATGGGTGACGCTCGAGCTGAAGTTATTGCTGCTTACGCTGGCGCCGTCGGCGCAGACTCCGACACCATTAACCGCATATTGCAGTCGAACACTACAGAAGAAGCCGCTAAAATCCTCAAGCAGGTTAACCTGTCGCGGGCAACATTTGACCTCATAGCGGAAAAAGTCAGGTCACGCGTCATGGACAGGATAAAAGAAAAAGCAGAGGTAAGCGTGATAATCGTCTCCTATGATGGAGCAGTTTTAGGAGCAGATGAAAGTGCGAGGTGCGCAGAACCGTGGCTAAACTCAATGTAGTCGGTATAGGTCCAGGCGCGCTGGATTACGTTACTCCCGCGGCAAGAAAAACCGTGCAAAACGCAGACGTAGTCGTAGGCGCGGAAAGAAGCCTAAGCCTGCTCCGACAAGACATCAAAGGCGAAGCAGTGACTTTGACAGCCAAAAACGTGCCTGAAGTTATGAAGTACGCAGCAGATGCCGCGGAAAACGGCAAAACTGTGGCGCTCTTGTCAACGGGTGACCCTGGGTTCTCAGGGCTTTTAAGGTCTATTTCCAAGTACACTCACGGACGCAATGTGGAAGTAGCTGTTGTTGCAGGCGTAAGTTCAATTCAAGCCTGTGCAGCTCGCCTCTGCATGAGCTGGGACGAAATCAGCTTGTTCACTTTTCACAAAGGAACAAACGCTGAAAAAAAGGCTTATTTAGCTAAAGCTGTTGAAGAGGGAAAAGACGTGATGCTTCTTCCAGACCCGAAGGCTTTTGCTCCACGCGAAATCGCCAGCTTCCTCATTAAGTCGGGGTTAGATAAAGTGACACCTGTTTTCGTGTGTGAACGGCTTACGTTGAGTGACGAGAGGGTTGTGGAGAGCACTTTGGAGCAGGTTTCCAAGCGCGATTTTGACGCTCTTTGCGTGATGGTTATCAAAGTGAAAAAACAAGAAGGAGATAAATGAAAATGTGGAGTTGTAAGACCCCTGGAATTCCAGATGAAATGTTCCTGCAGAGTGAGGATGTTCCTGGACCTACTAAAGAGGAGATACGAGTGTTGACCGTGTCGAAGGCTCGTCTCCGCGAAGGCTCCGTGGTAGTTGATGTTGGTTGTGGCACTGGCGGCTTAACTGTTGAGGCAGCCCGTCAAGTAGCTCCTAAAGGCAAGGTTTTCGCGTTAGATGAAGACGCCAAAGCTGTTGAGTTAACTACGGCTAACGTGGCGAGGTTTGGTGTGCAAGGCAACGTTCAGGTCATACAGGGAAAGGCGCCTGACGCGTTGTTGAGCCTGCCGGAAGCGGACGCCGTCTTGCTGGGTGGAAGCAAATCTTTGAGGGTGGTGTTGCAGTTTGTTCATCAAAAGCTGAAGAAGAATGGGCGGGTAGTTGTCAACGCGATTCTCTTGGAAACGGCTTATGCGGCGTTGGATGAGATAAAGAAGCTTGGTTTCAAGGAAGTGGATGTGGTAACGGTTTTTGTGGCTAAGGGGAAAACGGTGAGTTCGGGGACGATGATGCTGGCTAGGAATCCAATTACGGTGATATCTGCTACGAAGGTGTAGATGGTTTGGCGGGCAAGTTTATTGGAATCGGTGTAGGTCCCGGCGACCCTGAGCTTTTAACCGTTAAAGCGGTTAAGGCGTTGAAGACGGTGGATGTAGTTTCTGTTCCGAAGGCTCATGCGGACACGCCGAGCATGGCTCTTGGAATGGTCAAGCAAATCCTGGATGAACGGGCGAAGCCGCCTGAAGTGCTTGAATTAGTCTTTCCGATGACAAAGAATGAGCATGAAGTTAAACGGTTGTGGGCTAAAAACGCGTGCATAGTCGCCGACAAAGTTGAAAGCGGCAAAACAGTTGCTTTCATCACGTTGGGCGACCCCATGTTCTACAGTACATTCATTTATCTCTTTCAAAGCTTCAGGCAGGAATATCCACACGTAAAGCTTGAAGTGATTCCTGGCGTAACCGCATTAACCGCTTGTGCAGCAGGCGCTCAGATACCTCTCGCTGAAAAAGAGGAAGTGGTCGCGATTATCCCGTCAGATCTTGATTCCAAACTTATTGAAGAAACAGCTAAGCACGCGGACACATTGGTTTTCATGAAGTGCGCCCACCGCTTCAAAGATTTAGTTCCAATCTTAGAGAAATCCAGTTTCACAAAAAACTCCACAATCGCCTTAGTGAGACGCTGCACCATGCACAACGAACAAATAATCGTGGGCAAACTTGGAGACGTCCAAGGCTGGGATATACCTGAAGATTATTTCTCCATGGCAATAGTAAAAAGGAGCGAACTTCCAATTACCAGAAAATGAGGGGATTAATGTGAGCAAAGTTGTAATTATCGGCGCAGGTCCAGGTGACCCCGAACTGATAACGCTGAAAGGAAAGAAGTGGCTTGAAAAAGCCGACGTCGTAATCTACGCAGGTTCACTGTTGAATCCTGCAATTCTCAAGTACGCAAAGCCAAGCGTCGAACTCTACGACAGCGCCGCCATGAACAGGGACGAAGTCTTCAAAATAATGGCTGAAAGCGTGAAAGCAGGCAAACTTGTCGCCCGAGTACATGACGGCGACCCGAGCTTTTTCGGCGCTATCCAAGAGCAAATGGATTTTCTCGACAAAGAAAAAATAGAGTACTTGCGCATTCCGGGAGTAAGCTGCTTGCAGGGCGGCGCGGCAAGTTTAAATCGTGAATTGACGTTGCCGAATATTTCCCAGACAGTCATAATAACGCGGCCTGAAGGCAGGACGCCCGTGCCTGAAAAGCAAAGCATCAGAGAACTGGCGGAGCACCAAGCAACCATGGTGATTTTCCTAGGCGTCCAGCACATAGACGCCGTTATTGAAGAGCTTGGAAAAGGCGGCTACCCGCAAGACACACCCGTGTCAGTGGTTTACAAGGCTACGTGGCCCGAACAGAAAATCGTCAAAGGAACCTTAAGCGACATAACGGAAAAAGTTAAGGCGGCGGGAATAACGAAGACCGCATTGATTTTCGTGGGAAGAGTCTTCAACCCCTCAGGATACGATTACTCCAAGCTGTACGACCCGGCTTTCACGCATGGCTTCCGCAAAGGCGACGAAAATGTTCCCTAAAGGCATCGCAATAATCGCCCTCACAAAACAGGGGGTTGAAACCGCCGCTAAAATCAGCGCTGCACTGGAAAAACTGGAAATCAAAAATAGCCTTTATTCACCAGAACAATGTGTCCAAGGTTGGGCAACCCCTTTAGACATGAGACTGAGCGAGTTTGTTAAAGACATTTTCGGGAAAGTTGACGCCATAATCGCCGTAATGGCAACAGGCATAATCGTGAGAGCTATAGCGCCGTGCGTGAAAAGCAAGCTCACTGACCCAGCCGTAGTATGCGTTGACGTTTCAGGGCGCTTCGCCATCAGCCTGCTATCAGGGCATTACGGCGGAGCAAACGAGCTGACAAGAATTGTTGCACGAGAAACAGGTGCCATACCCATTATCACTACGGCTTCTGACGTTCTGGGAAAAATAAGCGTTGACGAAGTCGCTAGGCTTCTCAACTTCAAAATCCAAAACCCCGAAAGCCTCGTCGCAGTCAACTCAGCATTAGTTAACGACAAACGAGTGGTCCTCATTATAATAGGTGATGTGCAAATCCCCGAAACCGCGATTGTAGGCTACGAGGTTAAACGGGCAAACACTGCAAAACAGACAGCGGCGCTGCTGAAGGATTTTGATGCAGGCGCTATAATCGCTGAAACGCCCGTGTCAACAGAAAACTTGTCTAAACCCGCTACGATTCTGACGCCTAGAAAGGTAATTGTGGGTGTCGGGGCGAGGAAGAACGCGAGTGAGAACCAGATAATAGCGGCGGTGGATTCTGCTTTAGCCCGAGTGAACTTGCCTGTGGAGCGTGTGGAACGTTTAGCAACTGTGGACATCAAGAAGGACTCGGTAAGCATGGTTAACGCCGCTAAGAAGCTGGGTTTACCCATTGAATTCCTTAGTGTTGAGGCTTTGCGGTCAGTTAAGCATGACGGGCTTTCTCCTGATTCAAAGTTAGTTAAAGAAAAAATTGGAGTTGGAGGCGTATGCGAACGAGCAGCGTTAATAACTGCGGGAAAAAACGCGACTTTGATCCTGAAAAAGATGAAAATGAACGGTGTAACGGTGGCCATAGCAGAGGGCGAATAAGCGTCGTCGGCATCGGACCGGGCGCCCTTGAGCACATGACACCTAAAGCCAAACAAGAAATCGAACGTGCAGACGTCATAGTAGGCTACGCCACGTACGTGAAGCTGATCCAGTCCGTAATCAAGCCTGACACTGAAGTGGTAAGCGGGCGCATGGGGCGCGAAGTTGAACGGGCTAGAACCGCGGTGATGCACGCAATCGAAAACAAGCGCGTAGTGGTTATCAGTAGTGGCGACGCGGGCGTTTATGGCATGGCTGGCGTGGTTTTAGAAGCTGCAGCACTTGAAAAAGTCGCGGTTCCCATCGAAATCGTCCCCGGCGTAACAGCCGCTACAGTTGCCGCGGCGAAACTTGGTGCACCTTTGGTGAGCGATTTCTCTGTGATAAGCCTCAGCGACCTTTTAACGCCTTGGAGCGTGATAGAGAAAAGGCTGGAAGCCGCCGCAGAAGCTGACTTCGTTATAGTGCTTTATAATCCTCAAAGTCCAGGGCGAACAGCGCCGTTAACAAAAGCGCATGAAATCCTGCTTAAGTACAGGAAGCCTGAGACGCCAGTGGGCATTGTGCGGTTGGCTGGAAGAGACGGTGAGGAAGCAGTGGTTACGACGCTTAAGGCGATGGTGGATGCTGAGGTAGACATGGTTACCACAGTGGTTGTGGGAAACTCGACAACCCGTGTTGTCAACGGAAGAATCGTTACGCCGAGAGGTTACGACTTTTCAAAGTAGCCTGAAACGGCAGAGTGTTATCGTCTGTAGATTATGTAAACCCCTGCGACCATCGCTGCCCCCGCAAGAGCCTGTACTGCAGTGAAGGGTTCTTGGAGAACTATGAAGGCGGATACTGCTCCGAAAAGTGATGCTGTCGAAAAAATCATTCCTGTCCGCATTGAGCCGATTTCTTTTAGGCCTATCATGAAAAAAAGTATTGAGAAGCCTATGCTGAACGCTCCGACTGAGATTATGTAGGGAAACGCGGCTATTGGAACGTAGAAGTTCAGGTTAAGTGCGTACGCCAAAAGCAGAAGACTTGTTCCGCCAACCAAGCATTTCAGGGCGGTCACTAGGATTAAGTCTTCTTTTACACATAAGAACTTGCTAAGGTTGTTGTCTATGCCCCAGAATAGGCAGGCGCTTATTATGAGGAGGTTGCCGAGGAACCACTCGTTTAGGGATAACGCGTGGAACTGTGCGTTGGTTGCCAGAAAAACCGCGCCTATAAGCAACAGCGCACTGCCTGCCAGCTCTTTTTTGTTGCATTTTTCTTTCAGGAAGGAAACCGCGATCAGAATGGTAAAGAAGCATTCTGCGTTTTGCAGGAAGGACGCGTTTATGGCTGTGGTCTGGTTGAGACCGTTAAGAAACAGGAATGGCGCGGCTATTGAGCCTGAAAGCACTATTAAGCCAAGTACGGTGATGTCTTTTCTGCAAATTTTCGGTTCAGTTTTTGTTGGCGTTTTAAGCGCTCGCATGACATGGCGGCGAACTGGGGAAAAGCGGACTACGACTAATGTGAGTCCTGCGAAGAAGTAGATTAGCCCTGCCACAACAGTGGGGTGAACGTCAGATAAGGCAATCTTGTTAAGTGTAGTTCCTACTCCGAAAAGAAGAGCCGAAGCAACCGCTCCAACGTAG
>Ga0272441_10006205_pt1 | contig 20186 bp, 15 predicted proteins | sample SSMProp6N_FD_193582 | JGI IMG/M metagenome (GOLD analysis project Ga0272441, IMG submission 193582) | Marine sediment archaeal communities from Little Sippewissett salt marsh, Falmouth, MA, United States - SSM-Prop-6N | ecosystem: Environmental > Aquatic > Marine > Wetlands > Sediment ...
CTGCCCTTTAGTTATACTGTCAGGTATCTCAGTGTCTATCTGGGTCCAAACACCGTCAACATATGTCCATAATCCCGAACCGTACACAAATACCTGATCATCTTTACCATCTCCATTAAGATCGACCGTCACATTACCATGATTAGAATATTCATATCTAAATGCTATAGCATTATCACGCGAGGCATCCTGTGTTGTCAAAACTTGTCTAAAAATCCTGCTGCTATATCCAAATGGATGTGTCCTCCACATATATCCCCAGCCATAGAGCTCTTCATCCAAGTATTCTTCGGACTCCACTCCATCCTTTGGAGGATCATATGTGACAGATTTTAGAGTACCGTCAGGATAGTACTCATATATGTTGGCAGCTTCGGATACTGTATTTGAAATAAATACTACGGAAAGAAAAATCACCGCGAACGCGGCAATGGATTTACCAAGCAATGATAAACTGCTCTTCATTTTGGGGCTCCTTCGTGTTCTCCCGACCTCCAGTCGGTTAACATCGAAAACAGTTACTTGCTTGGCAATTTCATCATATCAAATACACATATATATTACAACACATAACTTATAACTTTTTTATATCCTAACTAGTCTGCCTAAAAAAGAGGCTAGTCTTTAACGACTAGCCTCTTTCTCTTTCTGGACTAGATACTAGCTACAAGATACTAGATACCCTACTGCGTCACCCCCTCAACGTATTCTTCCACGATCGGATTCCCCGTCGCATCTTCCCTGCTTTCCAGTATCGCGTTGTTCTTTGAGACCACCTCGTCCACATCCACACCTCTTATCTCCTTGGGCTGGATGCCGGAGAAGATGCTCTTAAGTTGCTCTAGCACTTCGTCCGAAGTGAGATCCGGTTGGTCCTCCAAGATAAGCGCGGCGACACCCGCAACAAGGGCCACTGAGAATGAAGTGCCAGGTTCGTTACCTGAAATGTCCCACGGAACGAGAAGGTCAAGTTCGCTGCCATAATTGCTCCACGCAGAAATTTCGCCATTGTTGTCCACTGACCCCACGGTTACCACCTGGTCCTGCGCTGCCAGGCTCTTATCCATTATTTCACTGCCCCCGTTGCCCGCGGATGTTATGAGAATAGCGCCTTTTTCAACGGCGTAGCCAATGGCGCTTTCAAGCCCCCGGGTAATCGGAAAAAGCGTGAGCGGCATAGCAAGGATGCGCGCCCCCATGTCCACCGCATTCCGTATGGCATCAGACAAGATACCGGAAGACGTCTCCCCGTCCTCGTCAAACACCTTTGCCGCGAAAATATCCACTCCTGAGGCGGTATCCGCGACAATACCCGCCGTCTTGGTCCCGTGACCTATCCCGTCGGCATAATCGACATCACCACAGGCAAAATCATAACCACCGACAACGCGAATACCCGGGGCCGCGTTCATGCCAGAGTCAAGCATGGCAACAGTAACGCCCGCACCGGCCGAGATTCCCTTGAGGTCTTCGAGTTTTTGATAGAAGCGTTCCATTTCCTCTGAAAGAGGCATCTCGGCCACATTGTCAAACACGATCTCCTCGTCAAGGCCCAGGGCCGAAACATCGGTCCTCTGCGGTTTGGCAAGAATCGTATAATGGTCTGTAGCCCCCGTCTGTATTTGTGTTTTTGCACCATTATCTGTTCCGAACCACTTGTTGAAGGGCGGACCACCAGGGGCATCATTATCATATCCCCAGCCGGAAAACCAGTCCCATTCACTATTAATGCCATCCCATATATAGGTATCCTTGAATTTCACTCCTTGCCCGACACCCCAATAAGTATACACCTCTAGCGCCGTACCGGCAGCATTGCCATACCACTCCGCTCTTTGGCTGCCATAATCAGCAGAAGTCGCCCACCCCATGCTTGACCCGTCTAAATTCCAAACCGCTTGTGATAAATAGCCGGGTTCATCAAAGTAAATAGCCGCTGTACCATCGACCAGTAATTTTTTCTTTAACCTATAGGTTGTGTCGTAATTCCACCTTGTTTCCAGCCATCCATAATCGTTCTGGACCAGATCCACATATTCCTCTTCTTTCTTCACCTTAGCCTGGTCAGGGGAAGCTCCAACAACCCACCAACTTAACGCTTTTACTGAATGCCTGTCGGAAGCCCGCTGATATGTAACGAGCCTGCCATAACCGCCGTAATCGTCGCTATCCATATAATCGTAATAAAGGTTCCCATATTCATCAGGTGCGGCAAACCTTTTCCTGTACAGCAACCCGCTTTCATACCACGATTCAGCATTCCAGGCACACTCGTTTATATCACCGTTATTAGAGTTGTAGAAATCCTCATCATAGACCACAGGCCCCTCGCCGACAGTAAGCGCCAGCTGGCACCCCTCGCTTACTTCCGCGCCTTCGTACCGCCCATAGATTTCGTCGGTTGATAATTGTTGGCTATATACTCTGATATCCTGCATCTCTCCATCAAAATGCATATTCACATGTGAATCATCGACCAGCCAAGTACCTAAACGGACATCAAGATCGTTCGCTGCTACAGTCACCCCACTGAAAATTCCGGACTTTACACCATTTCTATAGAACCTAGCCTTGTTGTCGGTTCCCACCGTTGCCGCGACATGAACCCAATCCCCGCTATCTGTAAATACCGCATCGCTTATTGCATATTGCGAATTGCCGTAGAAAAATTCAAGAGTATCATCACGTCCATTCCAGCGTAAACCGTACCCGCCCGCACTGGTGTAATCCGTTTTGGCAATAATAAACCCTTTTTCGTCGGCGTCGGCTGGCCTGATCCACCCTTCCAAAGTAAGCCCCGTGGCTGTCGTAATATCCAAGCTATCATCGTCAGGCACCTGAGCAAAAGAGTTTATGCCGTCAAAATACATTTTTTTAGCCATTGTTCTTTCGTTGTCAAACCAAACTGTACCGGATAATAGGGCGTTGTTATAATTGTCCGGGGAGGCGTCTTCTACCCTCGCCCCGCAACCATTGGTAAACAGGAACTGGCATCCCACCCCAATCTCAGCATCAGAATTGGCTCTATAATCTAAGTAATCGGTGGTAAGCTGCCAGTTATATATCCGGGTATCCTTTATCTGCCCGTCGAAATGCATATTCACATGTGAATCATCGACCAGCCAGGTACCTAAACGGACATCAAGATCGTTCGCTGTTACCGTCACCCCACTTCTAACCCCAGCTTTTACACCGTTCCTGTAGAACCTGACTTTATTATCGGTGCCCACTGTTGCTGCGACATGAACCCAATCCCCGCTGTCCGTAAACACTGCATCGCTTACTGCATATTGTGAATTGCCGTAGAAAAACTCAAGGGTATCATCACGTCCATTCCAGCGCAATCCGTAACCACCTGCACTGGTATAATCTGTCTTGGCGATAATAAACCCTTTTTCATCTACCCCGTCCGGTTTTATCCAGGCCTCTAGCGTAAGGCCTGTTGCTGTGGTTATGTCCAGACTGGCATCATCCGTTATCTCCGCGTAAGCGTTCATGCCGTCAAAGCTAAGAGCCCTCGATGTGTAAGAACCATTCCAAACCGCGCCATATAAAATACCGTCGTTTTCAGTAAGTCCGGGAGGCGCCATATCTCTTACATCCACGCCGTATACTTTACCCGTAGTATCGTCGACTTTTCCGGTATATAAAAGCTGGCACCCCGCTCCGAATTCAGCCCCCAGATATCTATACCCTAAAAGGTCAGTGGTAAGCTGCCAGCTGTATGCTCTGACATCCCTTACTTCCCCCTTGAAAGACGTGTAAACAAGCCCTCCATCTACACAGTCCCCCAAGACTAGGTCCAAATCATTCGCCGTTACCGTAACGCCGCTAACTGTCCCGTATTTTACACCGTTCTTATAAAACCTAGCTTTATTGTCAGTACCTACCGTTACTGCAACGTGGACCCAATCCCCGTCAGTATCGAATACCGCATCGCTTACTGCATATTGCGAATTGCCATAAAACAACTCAAGGGTATCATTCGTGCCCTTCCAACGTAAACCGTATCCGCCCGCGCCATACATATCTGTTTTGGCGATAATGAATCCCCTTACATCTGCCCCATCCGGCTTTACCCACGCTTCGAGTGTAAGGCCCGTTGTCGTAGTTAAATCCAAACTGTCGTTATCGGCAACCAGCACACTAGTGCTTTCGCCGTCAAATTCCAGGAACTGTGTGGTCGTTTGAGCGAATGCACTCATACATAGCACCAGTAAGAACACAGTAAGAAAAGTTAACGATCCCGCAGGCTTTAGGATACTGATTTTCATTTTGCACCTCTCTTTTTACAGAAAAAAAATGATAATTCTCCGGTAGGCTAATCCTTTACTTGTATAAGAATAGCATGAATATTACGATTTTCAACCCCGGGTTACTGGAAAATTTCCAACTTTTTTAGACTTAATATTATATCTGAAAAATAGCGGCATCCCCCTATGTATTTATCTTAACACTTTTTGATAACTTATCAAATAACTTATTTCAATGGTATATACGAAGGGACCATTTCTTTTATTTTCTCAACAATCCCCTCATCATCCATCAATCTCGCTAGCCTTTCCAGCTCCTTGACATGTCTCATCAGCGTGTTTATCTCGAAATCTTCCGGCTGCGCTATAAATATCTTTTCGTGTTTCGTGGCCTGGTCTTTTTCAGAATCATGCAGGGCTTCCTCGTAAAGCTTTTCTCCCTTTCTCATACCGATATAATCGATTCTTACATCCTCTTCCGGTTTTAATCCCGAAAGCGTGATCAAGTTGCGGGCGAATTCTATTATTTTCACCTGTTCTCCCATATCAAGAACGAATATTTCTCCCCCCCTGCCGAGCGTGCCCGCCTGCAGGACAAGCTGGACGGCTTCACCGATACTCATGAAAAACCTCATGGCTTCGGGATGTGTAACAGTGACCCTCCTGTCTTCCGCTATCTGCTTCTTAAAAAGCGGAATAACGCTGCCCTTGGAGCCAAGAACGTTACCGAACCTCACCGCTATGAATTTTGTCCTGCTCCTTTTAGCCTTTGCCTGCATTATCATCTCCGTGATCCTCTTGGTCGCCCCCATTATGTTCGTGGGATTTACCGCTTTATCAGATGATATCAGGACAAAACTTTTAACGCCGTAGTGGTCAGAGGCGAAGATAAGATTCCTGCTGGTCAAAACATTGTTCTTCACCGCTGAGGCCGGATTCTCTTCCATCAAAGGCACGTGTTTGAAAGCAGCGGCATGAAAGACTATCTGGGGTCTGAATCTGGAAAAGGTATGCTTCAGGACGCTTATTTCTTTTATGTCGGCAGAAATAACTTCCAGATCAAGGTCCGGTTTCTTGCCCCCCAACTCACGGTCAAGAAAATAAAGATCGTTTTCGTTATAATCCACCAGGATGAGTTTCTTTGGAGAGAGTTCTGATACCTGCCGGGAGATCTCGGACCCGATGGACCCTGCCGCGCCCGTTATCAAAATAACGCTGTCTTGGATATATTCCCTGATCCCCTCCTCGTCCACTTCAACTGTTTCTCTCCCCAAAAGGTCTTCAGGCCTGACGTCTCTCAGTTTCGTTTCCACTTCCCCGCTCAGGATCTTATATAACCCCGGAACTATCTGGAGTTTCACCCCTGGGAACTGACAATATGGAATGATATCTCTTATGACCTGCCCCTTAGCTGACGGTATGGCAAGTATTATTTCCTCTATGTCGCGCTCCTCGACAATATCCGCGATATCCTCTTTCCCCCCCAGGACCTTCCTGCCCTGAATGTGCATGCCCCTTTTCCCCGGATCGTCATCTATGAACCCAACGATATCAAAGTTCATGTTCTTCTTCAGCTCGTTCAGTACAAGAACACCCGCCTCGCCGGCTCCCACTACGAGCGCTCTGACCTTCTTGTGATACTTCAGCGGCGCCAGCCTTTCCCTGATACCCCTGCTGAAAAAGCGTATACCGGAAACGAACCCCACACAAAAGATCCAATCCAGTATGAATATGGACCTCGGGAACCCTTTCAAGCCATGCGTAAATACAATGAATAGAACAAAAGCGCTGGTTGAAACCGTGTTGGCCTTTAATATCTGCCACAGGTCATCCATGCTTACGTATTTCCAGAGCCCGTAAAACAAGCCGAAATAGGAAAATACTATCGCCTTGATCAAAATAAGAAAAGGTAGAGTTCTCAGGATAACTGAAAAATATCCGGGCTGTATGCTAAACTCAAAGCGCATATAAAAAGCGGCGAGATAAGCAGCAATTATAAGAAACACGTGTACCAACACGCTTACTATCTTGCGGTATCTCAATAAGAACTTTTTCAATTTAACCCAAATAGCCATCCGCCGCTACCTACACTTGCGTATTCCGCAAAACCTGCTCCTTCAGTTTTGTCAATCTCCTGCAGGCTTCATCCAAAACCTCGTCGTCTTTCGCGAAACAGAAACGGGCAAGGCTCTCGCCCGCGCCTCCATGATAGAACGCCATGCCGGGCACCGAAGCTACACCAGTCTCCCTCAGGAGCCACATGGCCCTTTCCTTGCTGTTCTTACCCGGCAAAGCCGATATATCGGCGAGCACATAGTAAGCTCCTTCCGGCACATACGGAGTCAACCCGGCCTCTGAGAGGGCCCCGCATATCTTCCGTCGTTTGACAAGATATTCTCCGGCAAGCGCCTCGTAATAAGCATCATCAAGCTCAACAAGTCCTTTAGCCACTCCCGCTTGAAGTGGAGCTGGAGCACAGACATAGACCAGATCGTTGAAATATCCTATAGCGCGGGCCCAGCGCCTGTCGCACAGGCAATAGCCTATTCTCCAGCCGGTTATGCTGAATGTCTTGGAAAGTCCTGAAATAGTTATGGTCCTTTCGCGTGAACCGGGGATCTTAGCCGGCGGATAGTGCTTTTTGCCATCATAAACGAAATGTTCGTATATTTCGTCCGTAAATATGTAAAGGTCATGCTTTTCGGCGATTCTCGCGATAGCCTCAAGCTCTCCTTTCTTAAAAACCTTTCCAGAAGGATTCGCCGGTGTGTTTACGATAACCGCCCTTGTCCTTGCGCTGATCGCCTTTTCAATGGCCGCTTCATCCAGCGACCATTCCGGCGCTTCCAGCCTCACGAACACCGGTACGGCCTCAACTGCCAGCAGTGTACTTATGTGGTAACCATAGTAGGGCTCAAAAACTATCACCTCGTCACCCGGTTCCAGAAGCGCCATGCAAGCGCAATACAGAGCGCCCGTCGCGCCGGCGCTTACAACTATTTCATTTTCAGGGTCGAATCCCAGACCGGTGAACCGTTCATGCTTCACCGAGATAGCCTCCCTTAATTCCTCCAGGCCGTCATAGCGCGTGTAAGTATTGACCCCCTTGTCGATCGCTCCCCTGGCCCCTTTACGTACCACGGTGGGCACTTCCGTGTCGACTACGCCTTGTGACAAGTTGATGCCGCCAAGGCGGTCGCATTCTATCGACATGTTGCGTATCTCTGACTGTATTACCCAGTCGGTCCTTCTGCTCAGTTTAAGTCTGCTCATTTGACGCTCCGCTTCCTCGACTTCACGTCCCTTTCCCGTAAAAATCCCTGACCACCTTTATGACGTATTCGATGTCGTCGTCCGAGAGCTCAACGTTCATGGGCAGGGAACAGACCTCCCTGCTCAGCGTCTCGGTCTCCGGAAAGCCCTTGTCTTCGAGGTCCAGGGCCTCATGCTTGTAATATGGTTTCCTGAACTGTGTGAGGACCTCCACCCCGTTTTTTTTCAGGTACTCAGAAAACTCGCTGCCCTGCCTGGATCTCACCGTGTAGTTCTGGTACACGTGGTCAAAGCCCGACTTGTCGTAATGCGGCAGCATTAGGTCCGGGATGTCCGACAGCGCCTCCCTGTAACGTCCGGCTATTTCTTTCCTTCTTATTATCCAGTCCGGAAGATACCTTAATTTCACATCCAGGAAAGCCGCTTGGAGATTATCCAGAAGGCATGTAAAGCCATGTCCATGGTACTCTCCGGTCTCCCTGTCCTCTCCGTTATACCTCATTCGCCTGACAAAAGCGGCTATGTCGGGATCGTTCGTAGTTATCGCTCCCCCGTCCCCGTATCCGCCGAGTATCTTAAAAGGATAGAAACTCCAGCACCCGGTATCTCCCCAGGAGCCCGCCCCTTTGCCGTCTATGCTGGATCCCAGGCTCTGGCAGGCGTCTTCTACCACCTTTAGACCGTATTTTTCGGCTATCTTCATGACACGCGGCATATCGGCCATCCATCCGCTCAGGTGAACGGGTATGATTGCCCGGGTCTTTTCCGTTATGGCCTCTTCTATTCTGTCCACATCGATATTGAAGTCGCTTGCTACATCCACCAGTACCGGAGTAGCCCCCACGTTAACTACAGCGGAACATGTGGCCACGAAAGTGTGGGCCGGGACAATGACCTCATCCCCGGTCCCGACGCCTACGGCCCGCAGCGACATGTGTAGCGCGTCATACCCGCTATTAAGCCCCACAGCGAACTTTGTCCCTACAAATTTCGCCAGATTTGCCTCAAAACTCTTTAACTGCCCCCTATCCATAAGCTCGCCCTTTGACATGACTTCAAAATAGGCCGCGTCTATCTCATCTTTTATCATTTTATAGTTTTCCGCAGGATTAACGAATCGGACCTTGTATTTCATAAACAAACCCCTCAGTGACTTTTTATCCTTTCATCTCTGCAACGATACTTCCCGCGATCCCCTGCGGATCCAACCCATATAGCTTTCTCAGATATTCGGCTTTCCCGATAACATTTTTTAATTTGCCCGGTATACCGATCCTTTTAAAAACGCGGTTAATGCCCGCTTCTGCGATCACTTCAGCTACTGCCGATCCCAGGCCTCCCGTGATGCTGTGCTCTTCTACCGTAAAAACCGCTTCGTGTTTATCGGACATGTGTCTTATCGTCTCGATGTCCAGAGGTTTTATGGTGTGGATATTGACCACCGAGGTTGTTATCCCCTGTTTTTCAAGAATGCTAGACGCTTCAAGAGAATTATAAACCATATCACCTGTAGCAAATATCACCGCGTTGTCGCCTTCTTTTAACACTACGGCTTTCCCGAATTTGATCTTTGGTTTTTTACTGTATACAAAAGGGGCGTTGGTCCTGCCCACCCGAATGAACATGGGGCCTTTGTGCCGATAGGCTATATCCGTTAACGCCGCTGTTTCGCGCGTATCGGCAGGGGCTACTACAGCCATGTTCTGGAGTGATCTCATAAGCGCTATATCCTCTAGCCCGAAATGCGTAATACCCTCAAGACCGTAAGAGAAACCGCTACCCATCCCCACAAGCTTAACATCAAGGTCATGATAGTCAATGTCTACCCTTATCTGTTCAAATGCCCTCATTATCAGAAATGGTATGATGGAATAACAAAAAACCTTCCCCCCACCAAGAGCAAGCCCCGAGGCAACACCTATCATATTGGCTTCAGCAATACCAATATTGTAAAAGCGTCTTGGTGAAATATCCCTTATCCTGTCAAATAACTTGAACCCCAAATCAGCCGTTAGAACAAAAACGTTTTTGTCTTTTTTGTAGTATTTTTCTATAGCTGAGAAAAACGTAGCCCTCATATCCCCAGCTCCTTAACCGCCGAGTTATATTCTTCCCCCTCATGCGGATACCGGTAATGCCATAGGAGTTCGTTTTCCATGAACGGCACCCCCTTACCTTTTATCGTATGCAAAATTACAACATTTGGCTTCTTGGACGAGATCGCCCTGAATGCCTTCAAAATTTCACCAAAATCATGTCCATCAACCTCCTGGGCATGCCAACCAAAAGCCTCCCACTTCTCTTTGAGAGGATCAAGCTCTATTATATCCCGGCTGTTGCCCATGGCCTGCATTTTATTGTGGTCCACTATGGCGATAAGATTATTAAGCTTGTGTTGAGCCGCAAAAAGAGCGCTTTCCCATACAGAGCCCTCGTTTAACTCCCCGTCACCCATAAGCACACCCACATTGTATCTTTTGCTGTTTGCTTTTGCCGCAAGAGCCAAGCCTGAACCTACCGCAAGACCATGACCAAGTGATCCGCTCGAAAGCTCTATGCCATGCCCAAGATCTCTATCGGGATGTTGCTGCAAAATACCGCCATCAACCGCAAACCCAGCAAGCTCATTCTCTCCTATAAATCCTCTTTCGGCAAGCACGGCATATAAAGCCGGGCAGGCGTGTCCCTTGCTCAGTATGAATCTATCCCTTGAAGAGTTTTTAGCCTTCTCCGGACTGACATTCAAGAATTCAAAATACAAAGCTACAAGGATCTCCGTTATCGAAAACGATGGGCCAATATGAGGACTTGCGGTCTTGGATACAAGTTCAAGTATCCTCAGTCTGACTCGCCTTGCCAGCTTTTTAAGTTCATTGATTCTCTTTTTTGAAACATCTTTATTCAAGTTGCCTCCGGATAACCACCCACTACTCACAGCTCACTATTTATAGCCACTAACCATGCCTCGTTTCTACAAGAGCCCCTAATGTTTTGAATATGATCTTTAAATCCGTCAGAAACGACATTTTTTCAACATAGCTTAACTGAAGCCTTATCTTTTCAGGCTTTATCTGTTTCTTATATGTTTCATGCGGATCATCACTTCCTCTTAATATCTCACCCTCGTCATGAAACTTTAATGAAGACCAATCCGTAATTCCCGGTTTCACAGAAAAGATCTTTTTCTCTTCTTCAGAATACGTTTCAACCTCACTTTGCACTTCCGGGCGGGGGCCAACGATACTCATCGTTCCACGCAGAACATCGATAAGCTGCGGCAGCTCATCTATTTTATATTTCCTGACAACCTTCCCGACTTTGGTTATCCTCGGGTCATCGTCAGAAGTGGATGGCCCGCCCACCTTTTCCGCATTGGTGACCATAGTCCTGAACTTGAAAGTCCTGAACTCTTTTCCTTTAAGGCCCACCCTCAGCCCCCGATAGAAAACCGGGCCGCCGTCTTCACCTTTTATCAGGACAGCAACAACTATCAGCAACGGGCTCAAAACAACAAGCCCAAAAAAAGATGAAACCATATCAAAAATTCGTTTCATTAACCTATACATTATATACCACACATCAACACTGTTTAACAATAACCTGTAACGCTTTCCCTGTTTTGCGCGATAAATTCAAAAATAGCATTCAATTCTTTCTCTTTAATTTTGGAATGCATAGGCAGGTTCACACAACATCTTGCTTTTCTTTCAGCTTCGGGGCAACTGCTCTTGTCATACCCCACATCACCCCACTCCCGCTCTTCTTTGGGGTGAACCGGAGAAGTAAACCAATTTCCCATTTCAATCCTTTTTGCTTTCGCCCGCGTTAAAAACTCTTCTTTGTCCTCGACCATCATCGGATACCTTAGAAGTACTGGATCGGCCCGGTCAGATACATTCAACGCGGGCATGCCCATTCGGCTTAAAAGATCATCGTACTGCTTTTTGAGGTTCTTTTTGCCCGCGACATATTTTTCCATCTCCAGCATTTTGTCATTCAGTAATCTTGCCTGCCAATTGGACATTCTATAATTGAAATATTCGGGCTTTTTGCTCTCAAGCTCTTCCCTGGAAAAAGTGCCTATTATCATGCCCTTTTTTGAAAAAAACCGATAAATATCCCTTATTCTCCAGTAAAAAGCGGGCCTGAGTAACGTCTCGTGTAAAAGATATTGCGATCTTAACATCACTATATCCTTTAGCGGAGGAGCAACCAGCCTCGAATATTGATCTTCTATGTTTTTTTTGTACCTCGTGTCATTTACAACCAAAACGCCGCCTATACCCGTATTGAAGGGTTTTGCCCATTCTGTCGAATAGAAGGCCGCATCTCCGAACGTGCCAACTTCTATTCCCTCGTAAAGACTGCCCACCGCATGACAACAATCTTCAATAACAAAAAGACCATGTTTCTCAGCTATTTCCACTACTCCTCGAATATCCGCCGGTATACCGAAGGTATGTTGTATGATTATCGCCCTGGTCTTGGAAGTTATTCTGCTTTCAAGGGAAGTAATATCAATGTTATACCCTGCAGGATCTATATCCACATAAATCGGTTTAGCCCCTAGAAGCATTACAGGACTTGGAACGGCAAGGCAGGTAAATGCTTGCATGATTACCTCATCACCTCTGCCTATTTTTAAAGCCTTAAGAATAGAATACAAAGCGACTCGTCCTCTCATGAACAAGTGGCTATTTTTTCCGATATTATAAACCATTGATTTTCCCTGCTTATTTACAGATGAATATCCTTGATCTTTCATCTTTGTGTATTTCCCCCACCCCCACTTCTTTACATCCGAGTTTTTGAAAAAATCTTATGCTCTGTAAATTATTCTCTCCGACTGTGGTTTTGAAAGTTAAAATGTCCCTGTCCTGAAACCATTTGCGCAACTCATCAAATAATCCCTGGGCAATTTTCTTGCCTTGCTGGTCTTTCTCAACGATCACAGTCAGAAGTTCTTCTTTGGGGAGAGAAAAAACACTCTCTGTTTTAGTTGGATAGATCAATGTCTCCAATATTTTTCTGATACTAGACAAATTTTTAATAAGTTGCGGTGCAATCTTAAAAAAGTATTTTTTGAAGAAGAAAAAATAATACGCTTTTAGGCTGATAACCCCCGTAACTGCTCCTACAACTCGGCCGTCTTCCTCGGCCACAATAACAACGCTATTTGAATACACCATCAAAGAATGGTATATCCATCTCAACACACCTTCTCCCAGCGAAGTCAAAAACCCCCAGTAAATATATTTCTTGTGGAGGTTCACCAAACACCGGACATCCTCAAAAGATGCTTCCCTATACGTCACCATTTCATCCCTTATTCTATTTTAGTATCCGCAAGCTGCTCTATGTGTAAACAAGAAATACCACAGATAATAATTACACCAAAAAGGTCAGAAAACATATTGTGCCTTTATAGAATAGAAACTGTGATCATGTAATGATGTTGTAAACATCTTTTATTACTCTATCCGCAACATCCTTCTCATCAAATTCTTTTTCCGCTTTTTTGCGGGAGTTTTCAGAAAATATTTGCATATTTTTTTCATCAAAAATACATTCCTCTATGGCTTTCGCTAACCGCATAGAATCTCTTGCCGGCACCAGAAAACCATTACGCCCGTCTTCAACAACTTCGCGGCACCCTGATGTATCCGCAGTCACTACGGGTTTACCAAGCGCCAATGCCTCCAGGAGAACTCTGGGAACCCCTTCCTTATAATAGGAAGGGAGAACCACCACGGCAGATATCGCCATTATCTCCTTTGTGTCATCGCGAAAATTCGTTACCACTGAAATGTCTCGGGAAGCATAGGAAAGCGCAAAATCCATAGGAACAGCCTCAGGGTTCTCCGGCTCCAAGGGGGCTACCAGTATGAACTTCACGCCGGGATGTTTTTCCGTCAGCATCTTGCCTGCTTTAAGAAATTCGGCCACTCCTTTGGGCCATATCAGGCGCGCAGAAACCATTGTCACAACTTTATCGCCATCTTTTATGTCAAACTCCATCGCAAGTTTTTTCCTAGCTTCTTTTGCTACATTTTGAGGTGAAAATTCGTCAAGGTCCACACCGCTGCCTTTTATAAGAACAGCTTTTTCCCCAGATAAAAGCCCTCTGTTGACGGCATATTCCATATCATCCGGGTTTTGGAACCAAACCTTGTGGCAACAGGAAAAAGAAAGCCTTAAAAGCGATCGAATAAAAGGCCTTATAATTCTTACATTAGTTGAAGCTTCAGCGGAGAACAACAATCCCATCCCTGAGATTAATCCTACTATTTTGCGGACACCAGCAGCTCTCGCTGCTATGGAGCCATATATAACGGGCTTCATGGTCATATTGTGAACAATGTCGAAGCGTTCTTTTTTGAAGATTTTGTATAACGATAGGCTTAACTTAACATCGCGGATCGGAGAAAAAAATCTGTACATAGGTAGTGGTATATGCATCACTCCAAGAGTAAGCATCTTATCGACATAAGGCCCTGGAGGAGTGATCACATAAGTTTCAATACCCTTTTCTACCAGAGCCTTAATAAGCCCTTTTCGTAGCCGCCACATTGCGAAATCGCTGGCGATAACAAGGCCCACCTTCATTTATAAACACCTCCAAAGCTCGGCTTTTACCTCTGATAATGTATTTTCAAGAGGAGCAGAAGTATCTACAGTGTATTTGCAGCCTGAAATATATTTTTGTTTCGTGCTGGAAGCATGGCGGGCGCTGAAATACTCATCATCCTCGATATTAGACCCGCCCCTCGCAAGATTGCGCACCAAAGCATCTTTAACGGGCAATTTCAGGGAAAAAATGACATCGGGCATGGGTAAACTTTTATAAATATTTTTTTCACGTTCAGCTATCCATCTCCCTATCGACGAGGACGGGAAATATTCCTCCATCCCCTCGAATTGCGAGCTATCCATAGCCCCTTGCGCATAAGACGGATACCTATCGCAGATTACTATCGCCCCCGCCGAGGCTTTTCTTAAAGTGTTTTTGATAAGAGCTTGCCTGCTTAAAGCTACCATCAAAGAGCGGATAGCGAATATCAAAAATCGAAAAGACCCAACAGTTTTTTTCCGCTCTTTTCCGGCACCTGCAAAATCTTTTTTTACACGGCTGCTTCTGTATTTATAAAATACTTTTCTGCCAAAAATCGCTATGATATTTGGCAAAACAGTCAACAACGTGGAAGGAGGTTTACCAACATGAGCGGCTTCCACCAAAAAATGATCTTCCAGCCATTTCTTTAATTCCCCATGCATAGTTGATTTTCCCACCGCATCCGGTCCAACGACAGCCACAACAACTCCACCACGGGCTAATATCCTTGTTTTTCTTCCAGATACTTTTTGCGAGACCCTTCTTATCATTAAAATGCCTGTCAAAAGAAAAGCCTTTAATGGGCCGCATATGGAATAATTGTGGAGCCGCGCCCGCAATTTTCTGCCCAACAGCAGCCTCTTAAAAAAGCTGCCACCAGGCATTATTTCCTTCGCACATGAGATGAACAATCTCCTGTCAACTGATGGAAGCCAGATCTCAATAAGGCTGGCCGCTTCTTCAACAACATCTTCTCCACCAAGCCATTTTAGTTCCCGGCAGATCTTGTCATATTCCCTGTAAAATAGCACCGTATCAAAAAATGTTCCATGCTCGATCACCTTCCGAAGAACAATTAACGCGAATTCAGCCGACTTGGACGGGACTTTCACCACATCGATATTTTCCGCGCTCGTAAGGAGCAGTTCTTCCAGCGGAAGCCTGTAGTTCTTAACTAGAGCTCCCCCGGTGAGAAGCTTAAAATAAACGTGGAGATGAACGATGCTCCCGCGAACGGAATCCATTCCATAATAATGGCTTATGGAGTCTGGTCCACCTTTTTTGAGATCCATGGCCCTCTTAAACCCCATGCTTTCGATCAGGGACACAAAATCCCCGACATCCCGCCTGTCTACCAGAATATCCAGGTCACCCTCCCCCTTTAGCGCCTCACCAAGACTCTCATTGCTTTTCCAATGGCAGTATTTGATGCCCTTTTCGTTCAAAGTGTTAAAAAGTCTTTCAATTATATCCAGCATGTTCCCTCACTTTTAAAATATGTTCGACTGTCTTCCCCGCCAATCGTTCGACCGCTTCTTTACCGCCACTGTTATCTATGGTAAAAACCCTGCCGTTTATCTTTTTAATGATTACAAATTCCTCGAAAACCCGTTCAGCGTTCTTAATGAACCCCGGCAGATACTCTCCCCTGGCCCGCCTTGTCAGGTCGTGACGTCCTTTCGCTCTTGCCATAAGAACTTCCAACGGCGACCGTACGTATACCAATACATCGGGAAGCGATATGATATCCGAAAATGCCGCCAAACGTGCCATATCCGGTCCGATGTCACGTTGGACAAAAAGATTATGCAATGAGTGAACGATCCCTTCATCAAAAATGACTATCTTGTTCCTTGAATCCCGGGAACCCGCGATACGGCCATTGGTCCCGAGTTTTCTGCACACACTCCTGAATATGTTAAGTTTCTCGATCATGGACCCCCGGTAATCACGCAGCATTTCAGAACAGAATTTCAAAAATGGGGCTTCATCCCGGGCATGTTTAAGTATATACCCGCAGGCCTTGATATCCATGACCAAGTTCCGAACCGTTCCGTTAGCTTTCCATCCGGACGGATGTCCGAAAAATTCCTGATGGACCGGCACGACATCGAATCCGGATCCAATCAGTTTATCGATGACCTTGCGGGATACTGTCGTTTTCCCAGATCCCGTACACCCCGTAAATTCAACAATCATCTAATCACTTCACTGTATACCATGTCATAGCCCTCCTGCATGGACCCCAGAGGAAACTTTTCTTCTACCAATTTTCTGCATCTATCGCCCAAACGCGACCTCTCAAAAGGAGGCATATTCCTGACTTTTATAATTTCCCTAGAAAATCCATCAATATCATCGGGGGGTACAAGAGGAATAAAGTCAGCGTCACCGACTATCTCCCTATGAGGGGGTATATCAGACAAGATCACTGGACAACCACAGGCCATAGCTTCAAGAACGGATACGGGCATTCCCTCAACCTTCGAGGTGGAGACAAAAAGATCCGCCGTTGAAAGCAACTCAAAGACTTGCTCTCTTTTGACCGATCCTGTCAGTTCAACTCCGGCATCCAGCCCCAACTCCTTAATGCACTCAAGGAAACTCTCCCCCCGCGGCGCCCCTCCTACAAGTAAAAGTCTGCCCCCGGCCCCGGAACTTATTTTGAATGCTCTCAGCAACACCTCGACGTTCTTTGACTTTTTAGAAAACCCCACAGCCGCTATCCTAAAACCTCCTTCATCCTCGCCCTTGTTCCCCACCACAGTCAGAACTTTGTTCACACGATCGATATCCACACCGTTACAAACAGTCCTGAATCTGCCGCCTGCCATGGAACAGATCCAGGCAGGAAAACTATTCCTTGAGGATTCGCTACAGAACACTACAGCGTCGAAAAATGACATAATCGGGATAAACATCACAATATGTTTCAACCTCAGGTTGCTTAAGGAAGTATGAACAGTAAAAACTCTTGGCGAACGTCTCGCTCTTGCAGAAAAAAGGCAAAAAACGAGAAAAAGAAACCCAACATGGGTAGAGTGGACATGTACCACATCATAGCCATCGCTCGCAAAAGCTTCTCTCATACTCCTAAAAAAAACGGACAAAGATCCTTTCCCCTCAAAAATCTTCATGGTCACCGGAACCTTAAGGGTCGAATTAAAATAGGAACACACCGCCATATCGCGTTCAGCGCATAAAGGAAGTACGTGCTCGTTGTAGGGGGCGCTCACTTCTCCCAAAGATGCCATTATGTGTAATATTCTAGCCATATTATTTCCGTTTCCGCACAATAGCGGAACATTTTAATTAATGGTCGACTCGTATCCGAACAAAGCCAGGACTTCGTCTCCAATCTTGGAGCATTTTTTCTTCTGCTCTTCGCTGAAGATTTCTTTCCATTCCCCCGAGACACCCTTCCGAAAAAAACTCTTCGTATCTTCCTCCCCGCTTTTCCTGCCGGTAATATTCTTAAAACTGTTTTGTTCCACTATCCTGTTGATCTCATCTTCGCTGCACTTCAAACTAAGAAAATCAAGTATCTTTCGAAAAGTCGAATGGGTGTCACGCAACAGGTCCTCGTACCTTATTATCATCGATCTTTCCTCATCCCTGTTCCTGAACCATCCCTCCATCCATGCGATACTGCCTTTATACTCACCTGACTCCAGCTTGTAGTCGATAAACTCCTCCAGTGATCTGGACCTGGCAAACGCATGGTACGGATGGATGGTTTTGTTCCATATATACCAATAAGCCGATACAATCTTGTCCCTGGGGTCCCGCACCGTGATAATGTACTTCAGGCCCGAATCCCGCAGGATGCGTACGTTGCTGTCAGTCGGAGCAGTATGCCCCCTAATCACTGTAAAGCGGTGTTTTACCTCATCGAACAATCCTTCATAAAGATCATAATCCGCCTGCCCCTCTTCTTTGGAATACCAGTCCAAGGGGGTATGCCAACCGAATCCGTCTATTGACGATAACATCCTTGCAACCCAGGTCGACCCCCCCTTTGGAAAGCTGGCCAAAAACACCGTTGCTTGCTCGTGCTTGTGTGCTTTCATGAAATAGTTGATATATCCCTTCACATGCCTGTAAGGCACCTGCAAAAAGAGCTTTTCTGCAGTCGCGATCAATCCCTTCTTGCGATATACTATCCTAATACGGTTAATCATCTTTGATATGATATTTTCCATTTCCCTCCCGATCCATAACAACCTTTCGGTTTATGCCGAATATAATCGTTTGTATATATCGAACCTTTTATCGTCCGAGAAATCATTTTTTGCCCTGGAGGACACTATCGCCTTATCGAGCGATAGAAGACGTTGCACCTCGCACTTGTCTATTCCATACGGCAGTAAGTCAAAATTCACCACTGTCCCACAGTTGCTGGCGCGTATATACCCCGAAATGTCGGGGACGGCCTCCGTCGTTATGACAGGCAACCCCGCATAGATATATTCCAAAAACTTGGTCGGAAAAGAACACCTGTTTATCTCCCCGGGCCTCCGGATCAACAAGCCAATATCCGCCGCGTTCAGAATATTGTTAACATCTTTATGGTCAGCATGACACACGAGCGTATTTTTCCGCAAATCCTCATTTTTTCTTAACAGTTCTTCGGTCTTTTCCAGGTCCTGCGTAATAATAAGGAAGGACACATTGGGAGTATACTGTTTGACCCTCCTTACCAGGGATATCATCATTTTAGGCTCCTGGTAATCTTTAATTGAACCGGAATAGCAAAAGACCAGCTTGTCTGAAACCCCCATTCTTTGCCTTTCGAAGCCCCTTATATCTTTATCGTAATAAAACAAGTTCTGACTGGCATACCCGGGCATCCAATACGTGTTCTTAACGCGGGATTTTTCGACCAAAGCCCCCGACACCGCTATACATCTGTCGGAAAACGTAAAGATCAGCTTTCTTTTCAGTTTTACATCTATGATTTTCAAGAGCATTGCCGCTTTGTCGCGAAATCCGCTTTTTTTGTGTTCGTACAAAAAACATCTTTCCGCCCAGACATCTCCCCGCCAGTCAAAAATGAGCTTTGTATCTACACGCTTCTGCCGCAAGAAGAACTTCACAACGGCCCCTGCCACAGCCCCGGCCTCACCCCTGGCGTGAATAATAACGGACGTGTCCTTCCCCGCATCCTGCTTGATGAATCTTGAGACCTTCCAGCTGTCACTTATAGACTTCAAAAGGTTCCACGGCCTGGCGAAAGGCAGTATCTTATAATCAAGTCCGAGTTTTGACATTTTTTTAACCGTCATGGCCGCGGTGCCACTGCCGCCGTAATTCAGGAAGATCACCTTAAGATCCATACCCCGGGACTTGCATTCTGACAAGTGCTCTATCACCTGTCCGCGTATGACCTGCTCTTTGTATCCTCCGTACAATATGAAATATCTTTTGATCAACATATTTACTGCCTCATTAGGAAACGAACATCAAATATAACAATAAGATAAAACCCGAAAACATAGAGACAGCCCCTCCCACAAACAGCATTTGCCTGCGGTTATTGAACAACCCGACCGTAAACAATATCCAGAGCGGCAACCACACTTGGTGCTGTTGCCTCATGCCAGCGACACCGTTAACGACATATCCAAACCCCAGCAACATAATTTGGAAAAATATCAATATTACCGTGGCTCGCGAGAAATCCTCGAGTCTGTTTTTTCTGATCAATGTTGACGCACCAAAAAAAAGAGCGCAGGAACTGACAAATACTTTAATAAAAAAAGTGTAATTGCCTATTTGTCTGAAATCCGGATAGGCCTGGCCGGGCAGAGGATTAATGAAAAACCTGCAGTACTGGAATATTATGCGGGCGATGTCCGAGACCCCGTACCTCCTTGAGAAGACAACATCCCCGGTGATATCGAAAATGCGGCCGGCCGTACTCGAAATGTTCAGTAAAAATATAACTAGAAAAATAACTCCAACGACTAAAAATGCCTTCTTAGTGCTACTTTTTGAGACCAACGCCATGGTGAATGTAAAACTGAGGATGAGGGAGACCGGTAATA
>Ga0272441_10006207_pt1 | contig 20179 bp, 14 predicted proteins | sample SSMProp6N_FD_193582 | JGI IMG/M metagenome (GOLD analysis project Ga0272441, IMG submission 193582) | Marine sediment archaeal communities from Little Sippewissett salt marsh, Falmouth, MA, United States - SSM-Prop-6N | ecosystem: Environmental > Aquatic > Marine > Wetlands > Sediment ...
CCGTGCTGGCTGCCTGCTCCTCCTCGTCGACGTAAACCGCGACCTTCGTGCTGGTCGAGCCAGGGTTTATAACCAGGATGTTCCTCATGCCCCAGACCGCTATCACACGCCGCTTGGATAGTGCTCCCGGAAGTACTCAAGTCCGGCGTCGACCGCCTTCAGATTCACCTCGATGAGGCCCTTCCTCTTGATGGAAACCGGGATGACCGAGCGGAGCGTGTCCATGCGCACCGCACCCGAGGCCGAGATGTATGTGCTGAGCGCCACCAGATTGCTCGTCATGATGAGGCCCACGTTCTTCGCAATATCCGTCGCCGGAAAATAGAGCGCTCTCACATCCGTGCGCTTCAACTCCCGCTCGATGAGGGAGGTGTTGACCATTACGAGGCCCCCCGGCTGGACCTTCTCCTCAAAGGCATCCAGCGAGGGGCCGTTCATGGCAATGAGCACGTTCGGGCGATCGACGACCGGGGCGCCGATTGGACGTTGGGACAGGATCACGCTGGCACTTGCCGTGCCGCCCCGCATCTCGGGGCCATATGAAGGCAACCAGGTCGCGTTGAGGCCCTCCGCGATCGCGCAGTTGGCCAGCAGCACCCCGCCGGACATCACGCCCTGGCCTCCGAAGCCGGCGATCTTGACGAACTGGTCCTCAATCGTCTCCGTCCGCGGCTGCACCTCCCAGTCTCTTCCCCGGTCGATGCTGAGCAGCTCAAGCAGCTCCTTGTCCGATGGTCGAGCGCGGGCAGTCTTCCTGGCGGGCCGCAGGTCTTTGGCACGGTCTCGGAAGCTCTTCACCGGGAACACCGGCTCCATGGTTTCGATAAGCCACTTGCGGGCCTCCATGGCTCCCATCCGCCAGCCCACGGGGCAGGGAGAGAGGATCTCCACGAATGAGAATCCCTTCCCCCGGACCTGGTTCTCCAGAGCCTTCCTGATCGCCCGGCGCGCTCTCAGAACCCGGCCGGGATCGCCCAGCGAGACACGCTCGACGTAGACCGGGGGCTTGAGGGCGCTGATGAGCTCGGCCATCCCGATCGGTTGGCCGTCATTGGCGAGCGACCTTCCCATGGGCGTGGTCGCGGTCTTCTGTCCCAAGAGCGTGGTGGGGGCCATCTGTCCGCCCGTCATTCCGTAGATGGCGTTGTTCACGAAGAAGACCGTGATGTTCTCCCCGCGGTTGGCGGCGTGGACGATCGCGCCCATGCCGATCCCCGCCAGGTCCCCGTCTCCCTGGTAGGAGATGACGATGGCGTCTTCATTCACGCGCCGGATTCCGGTGGCAACCGCGGGGGCCCGGCCGTGAGCACACTGAATGTTGCCGCAATCGAAGTAGTAGTACGCGAACACGCTGCAGCCTACGGGCGAGCAGAAGATGGTCCGGTCCTGCACGCCGAGGTCGTCGATCGCTTCGGCTATCAGCTTGTGGGCCGTGCCGTGCCCGCAGCCGGGGCAGTAGTGCGTGACCTTCTGCCCCTCTCCCTTCCGGGAGAACTCATCGTAGAAGGCCGTCGGCTTCTGATGCTTGACGGTCGGCGCCATCACTTGATCTCGCTCTCTGCTCGCTCGACCAGCTCCTCTGCCGAAGGGACAACGCCGCCCATCCAGTTGAGGCGTCGCACGGGAATACGGCACCGCACCGCCCGCTCGACATCGTCCGCCATCTGTCCGTTATTGAGCTCGACCACGAGCATCACGCGGGCGGCGTCGGCCAGGCTGTCGAGGATCGCGCTGGGAAAGGGGTAGAGGGCCGTCGGCCTGAGCAGGCCCGCCTTGATCCCGCGTTCGCGCAGTCGCTCAACCGCCGTGAAGCAGATGCGCGCGCTGATGCCGAAGGCGACGAAGACGATCTCCGCATCCTCGGTCTCCGTCTGCTCGTACTGGACAAGCGCCTTCTCGATACGGGCGTACTTCTCCTGGAGCTTGAGATTATGCTCGGACTGGGCCTGGATGTTCATGAAGATGGAGGTAATGAGATTGCCGCGGCTGGGGCCATCGCCATAAAGCGCCCAGTCCTTGCGCTCGCCCCTGCGCACCTCGGTCGGCAATGCCACCGGCTCCATGATCTGCCCGATGTAGGCATCGGAAAGGACGAAGACCGTGACGCGGTACTCGTCAGCGATCTCAAAAGCCCGGCAGGTAAAATCGCACATCTCCTGGGCGGAGTTGGGGGCGAGGACGACGTTCCGGTAGTTGCCGTGCCCGCCTCCCTTCACTACCGCGTTGTAGTCCCCCTGTTCGGGCCAGATGTTGCCCAGGCCCGGCCCGGCTCGCTGGATGTCCACGATGACACAGGGCAGCTCCGCCCCCGCCATGTAGGAGATGCCCTCCGCCATGAGTGAAATCCCAGGCCCGGACGAGGCCGTCATGGCCCTGGCGCCCGCTGCGGCGCCGCCATAGACCATGTTGATCGCGTCGACCTCGCACTCGGCCTGCAGGAAGGCGCCTCCCGCTTGAGGGAAGTAGAGGGACGCCGCATGGGCCACCTCGCTCGCCGGTGTGATGGGGTAGCCGAAGAAGTGCGTCGCGCCGCCGAGCAATGCGCCGCGGACGACCGCTTCATTCCCCTTCATCAACTGCTTGTTCATGGCCCTGATCCTGGTATACGGTCACTGCGCCCGGCTCCGGGCAGACGTAGTAGCACAGCCCGCAGGCAGTACACGTCTCGCCCTCGAACCGCGCGTACTGGTAGCCGATCTCGTTGATGTCGTCACTCAGGACGATGCACTTGCGCGGGCAGGACTCGATGCACACCCGACAGCCCTTGCACTGGGACGGATCTATCTGAACGTAGCCCTTGGCCATGTATCAGATTCCCTGGAAGACATCGTCCGGCTGCGCCCCGAAATAGTTGATCTCATCCACCTGCCCGGCGAGCTCCTCCGGGAGCTCTACGATCTCCATATGGTGTCCGGCGCACCCGAGCCTGGCGCAGACGTAGATCTTGTTGCGGCCACCGGGAAGGGCAAGAACGATGCTGCTCCCGGAGCCGCATCCCTCGAAATTGCATTCGCGTTCGACGACCAGGTCGACGCCGCACTCGGGGCAGAAAGCCCTCAGAATCGGCATGCCGTCGGAGATGACGGGGATGAAGCCGTAGAGCTTCGCGTGCCCACCCCAGAACGAGTCAACGAACACGAGTCCTCGGCTCGCACCTGTGTCCACTTCGATCCTGATGGACGGCTCGCCGTGTATCCTGACGCTCTCGACCACAAGATCGTGGCCCTGCGGGCAGTATATCTCGTCGACTATCAGGTAGCCGCGGCCGTGCTTGTTGACAAACTTGATACCCTCAGGAAGGGAGCTCAGGAATTCGACGGGAATCTTCTGATAGCTGAGTTCCATTGCCTTTCCTTTCCTCATGGCGGTGCCTGAACCGCCGCAGGCGAAGAGTACGCGATACCGTATCGACGCGCAAGCGGAGTTCCGGCCGCCGGAAAGCCGCAATCGGTGTCAGAGCGGCGGCAGTGCGGGTGTCGGCATGGCACAGAGGCCCTCGGACGCCTCTCCCTTGCGCGGGCGCCTTCCCGCGCTGTATGATGATGCCGAGGAGGAGGGGCGTGCGGGTCGTTGGTCGCGCCCGGCGGATTTTCCGATTTTTCTGTAACCTGGGGCTGCTCTCAGGGAAATACGTGGTGAAATGATGAACGGGACCGAAAAGCTGAGACAGAACTTCGAGGGCCTCTGCGTGGCCCATTACGCGGCTGTCATGAGGTACCTGGTGGCCCTCTCGGGCGACTGGCATCTGGCCGAAGACCTCGCCCAGGAGACCTTCCTGGCTGCTTACCGCGGTCTCGAGCGGTTCGAGATCGGAAGGGATTTCCTCGCCTATCTGAGGGGCATCGCCAGGAACGTCTATCTCAAATCGCGCCGGAGCGCCGCGAGGGGCGAGCTCCGTCTCATCGAGGCCATCGACTCCATCTTCGAGCGCGAGCAGTCCTCCGGCATCGATGGCCTCGTGGCCCTCGAGACATGCCTCGAGAGGCTGGGCGCCGAGGACAAGGGCCTCGTCGAGGCGCACTACGACAACGGCTTCTCCTTCGAGGAGATCGCCGAGCAGATGGAGCGGACCGTCTCATGGGCGAAGGTCCGCATGCACCGCATCCGCAAAAGCCTGCGCCGGTGCCTGGAGCAGAAGCTCGCGGCCGAGGGGGTATCGTGACGGACCGGAAGGGCAGCGGCGACGGACTTGACGAGCCACAGCCCCCCATGGACGAACAGTCCTGGGATCGCTACATCGAAGGTGGCCTCGAGGTGAGGCGCGATCCGTCGCGCGGCCTCGAGAAGCTCCTGGGCCGCATTCAGGAGGAGACAAGGGCCGAGAAGCCTATATCCTCCTCTCAGGTGCGTCCTGCCAAGCGTGCGGTGCGCTCGAGCGGCCGGGCGGCGAAGGCGCTTCGCGCGGGGAGCCCGTGGCAGTGGGTCGGCGCCGCCGCGGCGGCGGCCGCGGTGGTGGCGGCGCTCGTGTGGTCAATGCAGGGCGGCGCCGAGCGACCTGAGCGGCCCGAGCGACGCGAGGTCGTCCGGCGTGCGGGCGACCGTCGGGAGCCCGAGCCCGAGTCCCCGGCGCTTGAGCTCCCGCCCGAGACGGAAGCGGCGCATCCCGGGCCCGAGACCCAGAAGGAGCCCCTCCCGGAGCCGGCCCCGACGACTCTCGTCGAGGACGAGCCGGAGGCGGCTCCCGAGCATCCCGAGCCGGAGATCGTGGTCGAGAATCGTGAGGCCGAGCCCGAGACGGCGAAGCTTGCCGCGAGAGTGGGCAAGTTGACGGGACTGGTCTACTGCCGCAGGCGTGGCGCAGGGAAGTGGTTCAAGGCGACGGCGGGCCTGCCGCTGGAAGCCGGCGACGAGCTCGACACGCGCTCGGCCCAGGCGGAGGTGGTATTCGAAAACGGCACGAAGGCGCTCTGCAACAAGTCGACGTGGGTGGGCGCGGGGGCCGGGACGCTGGAGATCAAGAAGCGCGGCGAGGTCTACTGCGAAGTGGCGGAGGCAGCCAAGGGCAAGTTCGCGGTGGTGACGGAGCACGTGAGGGTGACCGACCTCGGCACGCGCTTCGGCGTCGACGTCGGGGCGCGCGGCACGCTCGTGACGGTGGCGGAGGGGGAGGTCGAGGCCAGGAACGATCACGGCAGCGTGGTGGTCTCGGAGAATCAACAGTCGCGGACGGGCTCTGTCAGGGCCGCTCCGGGCGAGGCAAAGGACGTGGACTCCGCGAAGGCTCTCGCATGGGCCCTTGAGGGGAAGCTCGCCGGCGCACCAGGATGGCAGGTCGCGATCGCGGAGGACTTCAGCGCCGTGCGGCCCGGCGAGGTCCCGCAGGGATGGGAGTACCGCGACCTCCGCAAGAAGGGCACGCCAGACCAGTGGCAGGTGGTGACGGACGGCCGTGAGAGACTGCTGCGCTGGGGCGGCCGCGCCGAGGGCTACATCGTGCTCGCCGGGGGCAGGGAGTTCGCCGACGTGGAGCTCTCCTTCCGCTTCAAGGCGGAGTCCTGGACGGGCGGGCTCGGTTTCGCGCTTCGAGGCGACTGCTGGCACTCCGGGTACGAGCTCAACCTGAACGGGCAGGGCGTCAGCCTGGTGCGATCCGACCGCGCGGGGGTCGACGTCTCCCTCGCTCCGGCTGTGAAGAAGACGATTGATGCCGGCAAGTGGCACCGCGTCACCATGCGCGTCGTGGGCGACGAGATCACGGTGCTCCTCAACGGCGAAGAGGTCATCGCGGGCGTCAGGGACACGACCTACGGGAAGGGCCCTGTCACGCTCGACGGCATACGACAGAAGGCCGATTTCGACGACGTTAGAGTAAGGACTCTCACCACCAGACAGTGAGAAAGTGAAGGAGAGCGACAATGCTGAGGAGAAGGTCTGCCCCGACGGTTGCCTGGAAGTCTCGCCTGGCGGCGGCTGTTGCGAGCCTGGCAATCATTCTCGCGTCTTCGGCGGCGTTCGCCGTCGACGTCAAGTGCGCCATCGTCCAGTTCAGCGATGACCATCCGGACGAGGTGACGCAGGATGCAGATCGCCTCGAGACTTATGTCCGCACGGCCGCCGCGGGCGGCGCGAAACTCATCGTTGCGCCGGAGAACTGTCTCTACCGCTACAGCCCGAAGCTGCAGAACAGCGTCGACATAACGACGCTGGCGGCCGAGTTCAGCAACCTGGTCACGAGGTTCTCGAATCTGGCGAAGGAGCTGAACGTCTGCATCGTATTCGGGCTGCGGGAGCCCTCGGGGGACGCGGCCAAGCCCACCTATCAGAGCGCCGTCTTCATTGATAACGGCGGCAGCCTGCTGAAGACCTACCGGAAGCGCGTGCCTTCGAGCGCTGAGCTCAGCTTCACCAAGTCGGGCGGCAACGACTGGTCACCGTTCGACACGCCCTTCGGTAAGGTGTGGATGCAGGTATGCAAGGACATGGACGGCGACGGTTACGTCAGCAGCATGCCCACCAACATCGACCTCTTCATCGGCGTGAACAAGGATCCGAACCGCGGCTGGGTCAAGGTGGACGCCGGCTGCGCGAAGGCCGCCTGCTACGGCATCGGCGTCAACTACGCCGGCGACGCCACTTACACCGGGGGCAACAGCGGTTTCGTCAACCCCTCGGGGAACATGATCTCGGAGGCGGGAGCCGGCGACTACGGCGCGAACGAGAAGATCATCTACGAGACGCTTCCGCTCCCCTCGACGATCGACGGCCCCATGCCCGGGCAGATCGTCCCCGACCTAGCGAATCGGCGGTGGCTGAAGCGGCACGGTGGCGGCCGGTTCTTCATGTGCGGCCCGGGGGACCCGGAGGGCTTCCTCTACCGCGGCACGCGGAACGCTGACGGCACGCGCACGGGCGATCAGATGGCGCTCATCAACAAGGTCAAGGGAACCGGCGCCAACTGCATCTACTTCCAGGCGGTGCGCTCGCACGGCGGGGACGGCTCGTCGGATCACAATCCCTACGTCGACTCGGACCCGACGAAGGGGCTCGATTCGGACATCCTCGACCAGTGGGAGACGTGGTTCAGCGAGATGGACGACGCCGGCATTGTGATCTACTTCTTCTTCTACGACGACTCGGCGCGCATCTGGAACACGGGCGATGCCGTCGGCGCCGCCGAGAAGGCGTTCCTCCAGGGACTCGTCAACCGCTTCGAGCACCACAAGAACCTGATCTGGTGCGTCGCCGAGGAGTATCAGGAGCGTTATACCGCGGCGCGCGTCTCCAACATCGCGGCCGAGATACGCGCGGCCGACGACCACGACCACGCGATAGCCGTCCACAAGCTCTCGGGCGTGACGTTCACGGAGTTCGCCGACGACCCGAACATCGACCAGTTCGCCATCCAGTACAACCAGAGCACGCCCGCCGCGCTCCACAGCGGGATGCTCACTGCCTGGAGCAACGCTGCGGGCAAATACAACCTCAACATGTCGGAGGCCGCCGGCCACGGCACGGGTGCGACTGCGCGCAAGAAGGACTGGGCATGCGCGATGGGCGGCGCCTACGTCATGAGACTCGGGATGAACATCGACACCACGGCAGTGAGCGACCTGCAGGACTGCGGGAGGCTCGTCGCCTTCTTCGATTCGGTCGAATTCGACGCGATGGCGCCTCACGACGAGCTCAAGCACGGAGGCACGGAGTATGTCCTAGCCAACCCCGGAGACAGCTACGTCGCCTACGCTTCGGCCCTCTCGGGCAACCTGGGCCTGAAGAGCATGACGGCCGGCACGTACACCCTGACGTGGTTCGACTGCGTGGACGGCGACACCATCACGCAGACGAACGTCTCGGTCGCTGCAGGCGACAGGACGTGGTCGAAGCCGGCGAGCATCGGGGGCGAGCTCGCGCTCTACGTCAAGAAGACGAGCGCGAGCTCCAACTCGGCCCCAACTGCGAACAACCAGAACGTTTCAGTGCCCTACGAGACCGCCACCGCCATCACCCTCGGCTACACCGACCCCGACGGCCCCGGGCCGTATACGTTCGCGATCACCCAGAGCCCGGCGCACGGCACGCTCTCGGGCACGGGCGCGAACAGGACCTACACCCCGGCCGCCGGCTACTCCGGGGCCGACAGCTTCGAGTGGAAGGTCAACGACGGGCTGGCCGACTCGAACGTGGCGACCGTGTCGATAACCGTCGCGGGCCCTCCGGTCAACCAGCCTCCCGTCGCTGACGGCAAGAGCGTGTCCACCCCCGAAGCAACGGAGATCTACGTGCAGCTCACCTACACGGATCCGGACTCCGGCCCCGGTCCGTATACGATCACGATCGTCTCGGGACCGTCCGACGGGACGCTCACGGGCACGGGCAACGACCGCTACTACACGCCGGATGCCGGCTTCACGGGCGCCGACAGCTTAACGTGGAGGGTGAACGACGGCGAGGACGACTCGAACGTGGCGACGGTCTCGATCACCGTGACGGCCGCACCCGACCCGGACCAGGTCGTGGTGACCGACGTCTCGAAGCCGGGGTACGAGGTCGGCACGCTTCACGTCGCGGAGCTCGTCTACATCGACCGGACCTATACGTTCACCGACGTCGCCACGCTCGACGGCGAGACCTACATCCGCACCGCCAACGGCGACAAGAACTCGACGGGCACGAGCTTCCTCACCTTCACCGTGGACCGCGACGCCACCGTCTACGTGGCCCACGACAAACGCATCGCGGCAACGCCGGCGTGGCTGGGCGCATGGACCGACGCTTCGGATGATCTTGTCACGACGGACGCGACGCTGGGCCTCTACAAGAAGGACTTCGCCGAGGGCGCGGTGACGCTCGGCGGCAACGAGGGTGGCGGCTACAGCATGTACTCCGTCGTGATCGTGCCGCAGGAGACGCCTCCGCCCCCGCCCGACCAGCCGACGGTCGTCTACTTCACGGCGCCGGGGGACGGGGCAACGGTCTCGGGTACCGTGGCCGTCAACGCCCACGCGCACGACCCCGACTCGGGCGCTGCGGACGGGAGCGGCATTGATAACGTGCACTTCGAGCTGGTCGACTCGGGCTCAACGGTCGCGGAGACGACCGAGTACGCCGTCACCTACGACTGGTCCCTTGACACCACGGCCTTCGCCGACGGCGTCTACACGCTCCGCGCGACAGCTTCCAGCACGGCGGCCGCCGGAGGCACCTCCGCCGTCGCCGAAATCGACGTCACGATCGACAACGTTTCGCCCCCGCCCCCTCCGCCCCCGCCTCCTGCGGACAGCGACGGCGACGGGCTCACCGACGACGAGGAGGCGGCCCTCGGCACCGACCCCGACGATCCTGACACCGACAGCGACGGCCTGGAGGACGGCGACGAGATCTCCTCCGGCACCGATCCGCTCGACGCGGATTCGGACGGCGACGGACTCTCTGACGGCGACGAGGTATCCATCTACTCCACCGACCCGATGGCGCCCGATACCGACGGCGACGGGCACTCCGACGGCGACGAGGTCGCCGCGGGCGCCGACCCGCTCGACGAGAACAGCCTTCCCGCGGCCGGCGGAGGAGGCGGCGGCGGAGGCTGCAGCCTCGGCGGCGCTGATCGCGCAGCTGGCGGCTGGCTCGCGCCGATCCTCGCCCTCGCCATCTCGCTAGCACTCATCAGGCGGAGGAGCGCCCGCACGGGCCTTTGCAGGAAGTAGACGGGCCTCGGCCCCCGCTATCTGCGAGCTGCTCCGACGGGGACTTCCATCCGGATGAACCTGTTGGCCGATGACCGGTCGCGACGCCGCTTCGGGGGGAGCGGCGAGCCGACGTTGATCGCGTAGGTGTGGCGCTTCGCTCCCGCGCGGACGCGCTCGACGTGCGTGCGCTCGCGGTCGCCTTCCGCCCAGGCGTGGGTGATGACGACCGGCGAGGTGGACGGGTCGTCGTAGTAGCCGTATATCCTGATCTGGCGCCACGCCGCCGGGAAGGTCTTCCTGGCGCCGGTCACGAGTTTGACCAGCACCTCCTTCGGGCCTCCCTTCACGTCGCCTTCGAACTGCACGGCGTGGTACCACGTGCCCGAGCCAGTGTCTTCGCCCAGGAGCTGCCACGTCCTGCCGCCGTCTGCCGAGGCCTGAAGCTGCGCGACGCAGTCGGGCTTCCTCCCGAACGGGGCGACCCAGCCCCCCGCCGCTATCCTGCGGATAGCCCCCGTGGCCGCGAGCCTGTAGACCAGCTCCATGGGAGCGCGCTGGTTGACGGCTCCCACGTAGGCCTTCTTCGAGTCGTTCCACTTGGCGTTCTTCGTGAGCGGGTGGATGAGGGCCTCGTAGCCGGCCTTGCTCGACCAGATGTCGGGCGTCAGCTCCACCACCGACCGGCCGCTGGAAGTGTAGACCATGTTGTTCCGCCCCTGCTCGAGGGCGGGGAGCTGCATCGCCGCGAGCACCACTCGCGTCCGGAGCTTCAGCGAGTCGAGCCCGGCGCCCTTGGCGAAGCGGAAGCGCACGAGGTACTGGTAGCGCTGCTTCACGTGGTCGGTGACGTCCACTCGGAAGTCGCCCGACACCTTCCCGAAGTCCTTCCACGTGGCCCCCATGTCGCGCGAGACGCTGAGCGACACGTCGCCGACAGCCCTGCCGGTGACGACGGCGCCCCCCGTGGCGCCCGGCTTGGAGACGTCCGTGCCCTCGGCCGGCTTGCCGCAGATGACGTACGGCGTGCGCTGCTCGAATACGACCTCCGCGCCGCCGCGTGACGCCGCCAGGCGCGGCGAGCGGCGCTGGCTCTTCACGTCGCGGCTCGAGGCCACGCCCTCCGCATAGGACTTCTGAGAGAGGTCCGGCGCGTAGAGGAACTCGCCGTTGGAGTAGATCCCGTAGCCGTCGGCCTTCGTTTTCTGGTCGAGGCGCGCCGGGTCCGAGCGCCTGACGTAGGTCCGGCCGCGGAAGTGGGCGTGCCTGAGCCCCGCGTACTGGTGATCGGGTCCCCACTGCCGGTCGAACCACCGCGTCAGGCTCTCGCCCGGCCGCAGCGTGAAGTTCATCGAGTGGAGGCAGACACCCCGCGTGAACCTGTACTGCCGGCCGAGCCCCGACCAGAGCCGGCTGAAGCGGTCGAGGGTGTAATGCGGGTCCTCGGCCGGCACGGGGTTGCCATGCATGGCGAGGCGCTCGGCCTTCGGCAGTTTGGCCAGGAACTCGCCGCTGACGAGGCGGCCCTGCCTGTCTGTGATGTAACCGCCCATGTCGCCGTCTATGTAGTGCCACGCCCCTCCGTAGAAGACCTCGCAGCACTCGTGCGGCCCGATGTTCCTGGTGACGGCCTTCAGGCCCGAACGCCTGTAGATGGCCGAGAGCATGTCGGCGTTCTGGCCGCAGATGGCCGAGCCGTAGCAGTGGAGCATCTTCATGGCGTCGAAGACGCCGACGGAGACGTCGCCCGGCTTCCGCAGCTCCTCGCTCAACCCCGGCGTGTGGTAGATGTGGGTCATCACGTACTTCCAGATGCGGATGGCCTTCTGGCGATCCGTCATCTTGTCGTCGACGAGCTTCGACAGCACCTCGTCGATGTCGCGGCCGTAGACGATGCAGACCTCCGGGTGCTCGTTGCCGCAGATCCATGGCCCCGAGACGCCCCCGAGCGCCCGCGAGCCGCCCGTCATCAGCACCTGGGCGAGAACCGCCGCCACCACCGAGCATGCGATCTTCTTCACCTGAATGCCCCCCTTGCAGGAACTAGGTCCCCAGCGGCGCCGGCGCCGTGCTCTCGCGCACCAGCAACGAGACGGGCACGACGGTGACGCTCGGCGGGGTCTCCGGCCGCTTGAAAAGCACCTCCAAACGGTCGAGCGCCGCGCCCGCGACCGCCTTCGCGTCCATGTGGATCGTCGTCAGAGGAGGCGTGCAGTACTCGCCCACGTCGTCCCCGTTAAAGCCGACGACCGAGAGATCAGCAGGCACCGTCAGTCCCGCCTCCGCGGCCGCGCGCATGACGCCTAGCGCAGTGAGATCGTTGCCCGTCATGATGCCCGTCGGGCGCTCCTGCGCCGAGACGAGCTCCCTGCCCACGCGGAGCCCCGTCTCGAAGCCGAGCCGGCTCTCGGACCGCCGCCACTCGGCCGGCGGATCGATGCCGGCCCCGGTGAAGGCTAGCTCCGCCCCGTCGGCGCGCTCGTGAGGCGCGCTCCCGCCGCGCGGGGGCAGGATGTAGGCGACTCGCCGGTGTCCGAGCTCGACGAGATGATCAATCGCCATGGCGCCGCCCGCGACGAAGTCCGGCCGCGCGCCATCGGAGCTTGCCGGCACGCTCACCACGGGCCGGGCGAACTCGCCCAGCCGTTCGCAGACAACCTTGTTGGAGACGCCCGCACAGACCACGCCGTCGACCATCTCGGGGTTCAGCCGCCGGCCGTATGCCGCGCGGTCGACGAGCGTCTCCTCCCCCTCGGACCAGGCCACTTCAAGTCCCCGGTCCCTTGCCACGCTTTCGAAGGCGTCGAGCAGCCGCCCCCAGAACGGGTGCGCGTGCTTGTCATATCCCCCGTAGACGACCACCCCGATCCGCCCCGTCCGGGGCCACGGCTCGTCACCACTCCCCCGGCGACGCCTCAGCCGCTTGGCGCTCTCGTCCGGAATGTAACCCGCCTGATCGATCGCCCTCAGGACCTTCGCGCGTACGGCGTCGCTCACGCGCCCCCTCACGCCCCTCGCGACAAGAGAGACCGTGGTCGCAGAGACGCCCGCCAGCTCCGCTATCTCTTTGAGAGTTGCCGCCATGAAGGCCCAGTGCCATGCATATAGTTTAACGTTGCGCCTAACGCTGTATACACCAGACAGGCCACTGCGTCCACTGGAAAATCGAGAATTCTCGCTGCCTGAGGATCCCGGACCCGCCCTTCTCAGATCAGAGCGGGAACTTCGGAGCGACTATGTCCTCAACGGCCTCCGGGTCGCCCTCGGCCGGCCCGTGCCAGACGCTGCCGCCGAAGGTGGTGATGTATATCTTCGAGGCGTCCACGGGGTCGAGGTTCACACGGTGCCCCCACTTGAAGTTGTAGCCCGGTATGCGCCGCCACGTCTCGCCGGAGTCCACCGACCGGAACGCGGACGAGTCGAAACCGCAGCAGTAGACGACGCCGGGGCGCCCCGGGTCGACCGTGACGTCGTAGATGTGCGGAGACTCGTCGAGGGTGTTCTTCCACGTCGCACCACCGTCGGCCGAGACGTAGACGCCGCCGTGCGTGTCGCCTTCCTCATTGTGTCGCCCCCATACCGCGAGGTAGAGCCGCCCATCGTCCGCCGGGTTGACGGCGAGGCCGTTCGGCCCGTTCACACCTTCGGGAAGCGCCATCCTCTCCCAGTGCCCGGCGCCGTCGGTGGACCTGTAGAGGGCCCCGTCCTCGTCGTCGCCGATGCGGCCGTCGTCGCTCCGCCTCGCGACGACGAGATACAGCGTCCCGTCCGACGCGCGCGTGACCCGCCACGCGAAGGGCTGGGGGCCTTCGATGCCCTCGTTCCTGAGCTGCCAGGTGCGGCCCCCGTCGATCGACTTGTAGACGCCCCGGCCGTAGGCGCAGACGTAGAGCACGCGCTCTCCAGGGGAGCTCCCGGGGTCCAGGAGGATGTCGGTGCAGGACGACTCGGGCAGCCCGTCGTTCGAGACTTCCCAGTGACGCCCGCCGTCCGTGGAGTCGGCCACGCCGCCCTTGTAGTTCGCCGGGTCCTGGGCGCGCCACATCTTCGGCCGCGGCAGGTCGTGGTTGAACCCGAACGCGCCCCACATGAGATCCTTCACCTCGGGGTCGAAGACCAGCCAGTAGGTCGTGTTCCGCCACTTGTTGGGGATGCCGACGGTCGCGCCCGTCCACGACTCGCCCGCGTCGCGGCTGCCGAAGAGGCCGATGTCGGTATAGGTGATGAACATGTGCTTCGCGTCGAACGGATCGAAGTGGACGCCGTAGCACGTCGTTACGTCGAGGCCGCGCGTACTCCACTGGTCGTCGCCGACTTCTGCGGAGTGGACCTGGCTCCACGTGCCGCCGCCGTCGGTGGTCCTGAGCGTGCGGAAGGCGTCGGTGATGTAGCAGACGTCACCGTCCGACGGCGCGACGCCGAGGCTTATGGGCGGGGCGAAGTAGATGTTCGGCCAACTGTCCAGCGCCCTGATCTCCAGGTACGAACCCTCCACGTTGGGCGACGAGACGTTGGAGTCCTTGATGACGAGCTCCCACGTCTCGCCCCCGTCGGTCGTCTTCGCGACGCCGGCGAAGCGCGTCTCGGAGGCGCGGTCCAGCGGAGCTCCGCCGAAGCCGGCGTAGGCCGTGCGGCCGTCTTTCGCCTGGCAGGCCACGGCGCGGAACGCAGGAGGCGCCCCCTCGCCGGGCGCATGCAGCGAGTCGGTGAGGCCCTTCTCGCACGCCCGCCACGTGCGGCCGCCGTCGGTGGAGACGTGCACGCCGCCGACGAGCTTGTCCCCTTCCCACGAGCACGCAGTGGTTGCGTAGATGAACGGCTCGCCGCCCCCCCCGCTCCCGGCACGGCCGATCGCGGCGTCTGCAGTCTCGCCACCCGGAGGGCCCTCGAAGTGCTCCCACTCCCCCCCGCGGCCCCGGTCGACGCCGCCGTCGCCGACCACGTAGACGGCCCTCTCCTCCGCCGACGGGCCCGGCCCAACGTGCAGCGCCCAGACCTTCGAGTGGGACAGCTCGGCGGCGAGACCCCACGTCGCGCCCCGGTCGGAGGTGCAATATAGCGAGACCGCCTTCGGCACCGCCGCCCCCGTAGGGTCGAGGGAGACGCCGCCGCCGCTGAGCACGACGAACACGCGCTCCGAGTCGGCCGGGTCGACGGCGATCGCCTGGAAGCGCCTGCCGCCGCCGGGGAAGGACGGGTCCTCCGAGACGAGCCTGTTGTCGGCGTGGTCGCCGACCATGAGCTCGCGGAGCGGCCTGGCGGGATCGGGGAAGACCATGCTCCACGTGCGCCCGGTGTCCTCGCTCCGCCAGAGGGCGATGTTGGCCGCGTAGATGACCCCGGCCTGGCCGGGGTCGAACTCGAAAGCCTGCACCACGGTCCGCAGGTTGTACATGCGCCACGACTCGCCGCCGTCGAGGGTGACGTAGGCGCCCGTCATGTCGCAGCGCTCGACGACGATATTCGGGTCGTGAGGGCTGATCGTCGGCAGGAACTGCCCCCCGCCCCCACCGGGACCGATCACCCGCCACTTGTCCGCGCGCGGCGCGGGGCCGGATGTGCCGGAGCTCTTCGCCTTGCTCATGACGTGCCCTCGCAATCTGGAGCGATTCTCGCACCGAACGCTCGGCGCCGGGGCAATCGTAATCTCCCGGGCGACGGTGTCAATCGACTCCGGCGCTAGCGCCGCCCGCCCTGCCGCCAGGGGCCTTGCCTTCGCGCCTCCGCGGCCGGTATAATATCGCCCGTCCCCGACGCATGGGCCCGCATCATCCGCGTCAGGGCTCAGGAGGGGAGGCCGTCATGAGCAGCGACAAATGCCCGCAATGCGGAGCATCCCTGGGCCCCCGGGCGGTCTTCTGTGTGAAGTGCGGCATGGACCTCAAAACCGGGCACGGCATGTCGACAGACGTGGCCCCGGGCTCGGCCCCGCCGCCGGCCGAGGAGGGAGCCCCGCAGGCCGCGGCCAAGTGGGGCATTGCGGGCGGTGTGGTCGTGGTCGTCGTCGTCGGCGTGGCGGTCTACCTCGGCACGCGCGGCGAGGTCGGGGAGCCAGGCGCGATGAAGCCCGGCCCGGCCGTGTCGAAAGACGTCAAGCGGCAACCGCCGAAGAAACCCCTTTTCCGCAAGGCCCCCGAGGAGTTCGAGGCCGTCCGCGCGGTGGCGGCGAATCTCAGCGCCCGCAACCCGCGCATCAACGCGAAGGGGCTGGAAGCGCTAAAGGGCCCGGTCGCCGAGCCGTTCGCAAGGAGGTTCGCCGAGGTCTTCCGGGAGACGGCCGGGGCCCGGCGGCACCTGCTGTTGGCGGGTGCGATGGAACTCGCGCGCGCCGGCCAGACAGACGTGCTCGTTGAGGCCTTCGTCGAGATTTTGGAGAGGCACGAGGACCTTGACGACCGGACGAAGGTGGCCATGGGCGACGGGCTCAGGAGGATACCCGAGGTTGTCCGCCTGATCGCGGCCGTCTTCGCCGAGGGCCACGAGGAGAGGCAGCGCGCCGCCGCGCGGGCGCTGGCTCTCATGTCGCGGGCCGATGCTGACGAGATCTACAGGCTCGCGTGCGACGTCGGCGACGTGCAGGCGGCCCTCGAGAAGGTCGAGCGGAAGTGGCCGCAGGGGGGCACCTACACGCTCCAGTTCGAGGCGGCGAAACCCCAGAGGGAGAACCTCGTCAAGTACGCGCCCGTTAACAACGCCATCATGCGCGAGGCGGCCCTCGAGTCCGGGCAGGCGGAGCTCCGGCTCCACCACGGGCTCCCCAAGCTGAAGCTCGCCCCTGATGGCCGCGTCGTGACGGGATGGTACGACGGGTCGAAGATGACCTTCAGCGCCGGTGAGCTGACGGCACTCGACATCACCTTCGCCTACAGGGCCTTCCACGTGCCGGGGCTAAGAAGATCCAAGACGACCGTGACCGTCAAGGGGAAGACGCTCCACGTGAAGCACGAGACGCCTGACGGCATGAGCGCCTACGGCGAGGCAGCGGAGGCGGAGCGCCTCGAGAGATGCCTCAAGATCTGGTTGAGCACGCCCGTCGACTTGAATCCCTCGGGGGAGAACGCCTTCGTTGGGAAGTTCTGGGCTGGCACGCTCAAGCTGACCAAGGCCAGGAAGTGAGGAGGCCTGCCACGCAGGTCCGGCCTGCAGGGAGGCGCAAGTGAGAGCGAAGCAGCAGGAAGACTGCCTGAATCCCGCGTGGATGGGATCCCGCACCGACCCCGTGAGAGAGGATCTTCTAGGCCGAGGGGAGGCCCCGGACCTGGGCGCCGTGCGGGCGCTCTTTCCGCCGACGACCGGCGACGCGGCCTTCGACGGGAACGTCATCCGGGGGAACATCGAGAGGCTGAAGACCGTCCCGGAGGTCGATACGGGGCACAGCTTCCTCGACCTCTCCGTGAAGACAGGCCTCGCCTTCATCGACGCCACTTTCCAGGGCGACCATCCGAAATACGGGGTCAAGGGATACGGCGAGAACTGTCACGACGGGTTTCCTCCCACGATCATAGCGGCGGTGGACGCGCTCTCTGCCTGGGGGCTGGCCGCCAGGGCCGCGCAGCTCTTCCGCCACTGGCTGGTGCACTTCGTGAAGGACGACGGCACTATCAGGTACCGGGGCACCTCCCTGGCCGAGCTTGGACAGCTGCTCCACACGGCGGCTCTCCTGGAGGAGCGGATCGGCTCGGACGGCTGGTGGGACGACGCTGAGGCGCCGCTCGAGAGGATCGCGGAGTGGCTGCTCGCCCTCAGGCGCGAGGCGGAGAGCGACGACGGCCTCCTGGTCGGCGTCCCGGAGGACGACGAGAAGAAGAACATCGGCAAGTACTTCCACAATAATGCATGGGCGGCCTCGGGGCTCCGGCGGTGGGCGGATCTCTGCGAACGGCGCGGCGCCGGCCCGAAGACCCCGCCCGGTGACGCTCGCCGCATCTCCGCCGCACTGGCGGCCGACACGCTCCGGGCCATCGAGATGCACTGGCCGTCTGATCCGTCCGACTGGTGGCTGCCTCCGCGCCTGGAGGACTCGCCGCGGCCGTCGAGCCTCACTGACACGCGGGAGGCGTCCTACACCAATTACCGCTACTGGCCCGAGCTCCTCTCCAGCGGCATCCTCCCCCGGGAGCTGGCCGAGCGGGTAGTCAACGCCCGTCTGAGTGCCGGCGGGCAGTTCTGCGGCATGACCCGGTTCGCCGACTGGCTGGACGACTGGCCGCTGGCCGACTATCTCTTCGCGCTCTGGCGTCTGGGGAGGAAGGACGACTTCCTTCTGAGTCTCTACGGGCACGTCGCCTACCACCAAGCCGACGGCCATCTGACAGCATACGAGCAGGTGACCTTCCCGCCGGGAAAGGAAAAGGCTGCCTACTGCCTGCCGTGCCAGCTCGTCGCTGCGCGGGCGGCCAGGCTCCTGGTGGAGTGAAGGGGCTGGGGGGCGCGGACGCGACGATGGCGAGCGGCGCGCGCCCGGCGTTATCGTCGCGACCTGCCGGGGCCGTCTCTCTGCTCGCCCAGTGCCCCCTTGACTAGCCGATGCGCAAAGCGTATGCTGTTGAAGCGCGTGATAAGCCGCCGGAAATCGTGTAAGTGGTTGTTGTGCAAGGACTTACGCTCCAATGACTGGGCGTGATATACCGCACGACGCGGTATGTTCACTGGTTAGGCAGCCTGGGGAGCTGATCCATGGACATGCGGAAGTTCTACGACATCACCCATCGCGAGCACGTGATCTGCAACCCCATGAGCGAGGAGAAGCTGGGCCGCCTTGTGGAACTGCTGCGGCTTCCCGCCGATGCGCGCGTGGTAGACATCGCTAGCGGAAAGGGCGAGTTCATCATTCGTCTGGCCGAGGCCTATAGCGTCAACTGCCTGGGTATCGACCTCTCACCGTTCTTCATTGCCGACGCGCGGAAGCGACTGGAGCTTCGGGCGCCGGGGGCAGAGGTTGCCTTCAGAGAGATGGACGGTGCCGAGTTCGAACCGGAAGGACCTCACGGCTTCACCGTGGCCTCCTGTCTTGGCGCCAGCTGGATTTTCGGGGGCCACGCCGGCACTCTGGATGCGCTGACACGCCTGGTTGCGCCCAACGGCTGGGTGGTCGCGGGCGAGCCGTACTGGCTGCAGGAACCATCCGAGGAGTACCTCGAGGTCCTCGGCGCTCCGAAGGAGGCGTTCGGGACGCACGCCGGCAATGTCGACGTGGGGGAGGAACGCGGGCTCGACCTCGTTCACACTCTTGTCAGCAACAATGATGACTGGGATAGATACGAAGGGCTGAAGTGGTCCGCCACGGTCGAGCACGCGCGCTTGCACCCGGATGACCCGGATCTTCCGGAGCTTGTGCGCCGAGTAGGGGAGGAGAAGGCGGCATATCTTCGCTGGGGTCGAGACTCACTCGGGTGGGCGATCTACGTTTTCAGGCGTCGGCCCCCCGAGTCGCCAGCATCGGCGGCCTGACAAGCCGCTGCAGCTGACGGATCCGACTTGTCACGCCCCTGGCTTTAGCCAGGGCCGCGCCAGCCCGGCCCGCAGCTGAGCGGCCAGGCGTTGGACTCTACCTGAGGGGAGCACTGTGCGATTGGTGATGGCTCTCGTGGTCGCCGTGTCAGTGGCGAGCTGCGCGCCGCGCGACAGCTCGTGGGAGTACCGCAACCCGCCGCGGCCCGAGATGTACAGCCCCGATCAGACGTACGACCTTCCCGAGGTGCGTCGGCGGCTTGGCGGTGTGACCCATGGAATGTATGTCCAGGAAGTGCTCCGCGTACTCGGGCGACCGGGCACTGTCTATCACAACGGGCTTACGTATCACAAGTGCTTCAAAGATGGCGACAGGATTGGCTATGTTATCAAGAGCAAGGATGGCGAAGTCTCCATAAAGCTGCAGGACGGCAAGGTAGTCGAGATCAGCGATATCGCTGACTCCACCGACCTCCACGGGGTGGGCGGGGGCGGTAGGTAGTCGCATAATCAGCGGATGGAACGGGTTCATCCGCGTAACGTTGGGCCCCGCCCCACGCTCTCACCCCACCTCCCCACGCGACGCCGACCTCCTTTCTCTCGAACATTATCGGACGCTGCGGTGGCTCGATTCGCCGAATCTCTGCACCTAGTGCAACGACCCCGACACGCGATTCGCCGGGCACTGCCATGGTATATTCGCTCCGCCGAAAGAAAAACTTCGCGCCGCGTAAACCCCCGTCACATAAGGACTTAGCTCACATGATATCCCCTGTGCGCAATGATCTTTCCTGGCTGCACGTCCAGTGTGGGGTGCACAGATGCCCTCCATTCGGCCAGTGCCGCGATTTATGGAACCCACCTTCGAGCAAACCGGCCCTTCGCTGGCGAATTCGTGCTCTATCGGGCTCCGGGGAATAAAAACGTCCTAGGGTGAGAGGGGAAGATTTTTTCGGGCCCTCGGAAGGAGGACGCGACCGGAAGAGTGTTACCTAAATGCCACACTCCCCTCTCCCCTTGCCAAGGGGAGAGGGTTAGGGTGAGGGGTTACTCGGCAGCGAGAAACCCCCTCACCCCGCTATCGCCGACTCCGGCCAGGCGAGCCG
>Ga0272441_10006208_pt1 | contig 20177 bp, 16 predicted proteins | sample SSMProp6N_FD_193582 | JGI IMG/M metagenome (GOLD analysis project Ga0272441, IMG submission 193582) | Marine sediment archaeal communities from Little Sippewissett salt marsh, Falmouth, MA, United States - SSM-Prop-6N | ecosystem: Environmental > Aquatic > Marine > Wetlands > Sediment ...
CTCGTAAGTATTCAGTAAGCCATCTTCTATCGAATCTGGTTCCATGCTAAAAACCATTTTCGAATACATGGGATCACTATCATTTAAAAGAGTGTGCATCGCAAGGTGCACAATGTCACCTTCCAAAATATTCCTTTTAAACGCGCTCTCTGTAGCTTCGCTATCAAGAAAAAGCTCCCCGCCCAGCAAGCTGTTAATATATATCGCTTCCTCCCTGGCCCCTTGAATATTGGTCAGGCTGTCGCGATATAGTTGCCTGGTTTGCATAAGATCCTCTATACCGATATCACCATTATAGTCAGGAGCAAAACTCAATACTTTATTTGATAAGCTTTTACGGGATTCAGAGGTTTCCGAAAGAATGGTTGCCGAATATTCATAGGTAATATCATACTCCCTCAGCAGATATGACAATTCCCTGTAATTCAATTCCCCATAATCAGGTGGTTCATTGATAAGTGCTTCGAAAGGGATATATGATAGAATATCATCTGTGGATATTAATAGTCTGTCGGAGCACAGATAATCCTGCACAGGCAATATCAGCGTTTTATATAGCTCCAGTGCTATGTTAGTAAACTCAATATATTGAGATCTTGATCCGCTGACGATGGAAGGGTCGGTTAATATTCTGCGAAAGCGATGTATCTTATCTTTAAACCCGGGATCGGTCCTGAAAGATCTGAAAACAAATTCATCTTTATTGACAAGAAAAATACTTAACAGACTGTCTGACAAATGGTATTCTATGAAGTTGCCATCTTTTCCAATTATCTTCGAAATTTCCTCAGGCTTGATGATTCTTGTACTATGTTTAAGACCATAATACCTGGGATATTGTTTCTCAAATACTCTCAGCAGTGAGTCGTATCTTGAACCGGCACTGACACTTTTCAGCTGGTAATATTCTATTATTTCCCTGTCAGGTTTCGCCCTGGCCGTTTCATTGTATACAACCTCATTATAGTCCCTGATCTCACTCAAAAGTTTAGACTCCAGATTGCTTAATTCAGGAGGCAAATGAAAATTCAGGGTTCTGTTGTTTCTTGTAGCGAGTAGAAGTGATGCGGCCCTGGATCTTTCAGAAATTGAAAAAGCTACTTTCTCATATTCAGAATCCCGGGTAAGTCTTCTGAGCTCTGTTACTATTTCCATGGCAAGATCATAGAGATCGATATAACGTCCTGATATCCTGCTTCTGCTTTCATCCTCTTTTATTCTCAACCTCGAGGTTTCCACTATCTTTATGGCATCTTCAACTGATGACAGCGCTCGTTTAAGGGTGTCAGCATCATTATTTGATTTATAAAGTGAAAACAGGATCTTGCCCCTGTGAATATATGAAGCCACCTGTATGTTTAAAGATAATAAAAGGCTGTCATCCAGGTTCCTGTTTATATATTCAAGAGCTGTATCATATCTTCCCGTACTATACAACAGCCTGGACAAATACAGATAGGTCTCTCCTGCTATTCTTATATCTTTCTGGTTTTCTTCGACATAGAAGAGTAAATTACTGAGCACCTTTTCAGCCCGTTTATAATCCTGAAGGTAGTAAACCAGGAAATATGAGTAATTAAGAAGCTGTAAGGCATAATCCCTGCTCCCATTTCCAAAAACCCGATCTGCATTATCGATAGATATGAGGTAATATCTTTCAGCACCGGAATAATCTTTTTTTGAAGCAAGAAATAGCGCGTAATTAACATATAGCAGGTTTACATTACTTCCTGATAGGTCCAGAGAGTCTGCTAACTGCAAAGCCTTGCTGAAATATTGCTCAGATATCTCATATTTTCCCAGCTCATAATTGCACGCTCCCATTGAATTGTACAATTGCAATAATTTTTCATTATCTATACTCCTGTTGACACGTGCAAGTTTATAAGCCAGATTGAAATTCCTTTCCGCTCTGTTAAAGTCCTGAATATTCAGGCAGGATACACCAAAATTGAAATATAAATTGAAGAGACTATTACTGTCGATAGTAGATCCTTCACCTTCGGCCATACTTATACCCCTCTGCGATGTTGATAAAGCACTCTCATGCATATTCATGCTTGTATATATTGCCGTAAGATTTAAAAGGGTCCTTAAAAGCAGAGGAGAGTCGGGTCCAAAGAGTATTTCACGTGTTTCCAGTGCCTTCTCCAGGTTCACTCTTGACTTTTCCATTTCGCCCGTATATAAATAAGAAAGCCCCAGGTTGGTACTTGCCCGGGCATAAAGGTCATCAAGGCTATCCAGGGCAGCTCTGTAACTAATTGCATCATTTAGTAAAGCGATTGCTTCATCATATTTCCCACTTAAATAGTTATAAGTCCCTGTGAGATAGTAGCAATCAGAAAGTAAAACGCTGTCTTCCATATCATGGGAACCGATATACTCAATTATCCAGTTATAATATTCCGTTGCTTTCGGGCTGCGTCTTTGCATAGCATCCTGGAATTTTTCAAGTTTATCGATGAGCAGAGTATCATTTTCATTCTCATTCTGTACAGCAGATGCATCCTGTATGAAACAAAATACTGCAGGAATCAGTATGAATATATATCGGGGGAATTTTTTCATTAAGTATAAAACTACTTGTTTTAACATCCAAATATCAATATAAGTACTCTAAAAGCCAAAAAAAATACACCATGTATATTCCTGTTTATCTGGGTTTTAGAATTTACAGAAAAAAAATGTCGATTTTATAATGTCACAAAAGAGGTAAAAACGACATGTATATATGTAACGTAATACTAAAACCCGATTAATTAAAGTGTAACCTAAAAACTATTATGATGAAAACTTTGAATCAGGAAAAACTAGAGAAATTCAATGAATTTTTACTTTCAGACGAAGAGATGTTAAAAGTACGTGGTGGAGAAGGCGAAGGTGGCGAAAAGCAAATGGAAGTTCCCCCCATCACCGAGCCCGAAATTTAATATCCGATTCACATAGAGGAAATACAGCGATCTATAAAATATTTTAGGACCATAAGGTACCGGATTATTTGAGATTAAATCCGATTACCAGGGTATCAAGGATACCAGAATAGTGGCATGATTTTATTTTGCCCCTGGTCCTGGCTGCAATGAGCTTTTTGCAGGCCATAGGTGCCGAACATTGTTCATACACAATGAAGTAATTGAATATGAGCTTTGTAAATAAGGCATGTAATGAAATTGTTAAGGAAATGATAACGAAATATATAATAAGGATATGAAAAAAATTGAGTTCACCCGTTTTATCGAAAGATATCTTGAGGGCCGAATGCACAGCGCTGAAAAAAAATGGTTTGAGGCAGAGCTCGAGGGTAACCCAGGCTTAAAAAAAGAACTCGAACTACGCATGAAGGTAAACAAATATGTAGACAACCAGGATGCAATTGCCTTCAGACAAACATTGATTAATGCTGAGCTGCGCCACAAAAAGGAAGCAGCCAAACGAAAAGTGGCTGCGAAGCAAATCATTCAGTATGCTGCAATATTTGCCGGTCTTATTCTTATAGGAACCATCAGCTTTTACGTCCTGAGAGATAACAGCGGTACAAATGTTGCAACAACCTATTCCCCTGATTATACGCCGCTGACAGTTTCACGTTCTGAACCAGCCGACATGGATATGGCATATCTGAAAGCCACCGAATATTATAAGGCAGGTGATTATTCAGAAGCTATCAGATGGTTCAACCAGGTGGATAATGCCAATATGCAGGTCGAGTTTCTTAGAGGGTCTTCATATATGAAAATAGATAAGTACAACAGGGCAATAGGCTATTTCAGAAAGGTTGTTAAAGATAATGATAACCTCTATGTTGAAGATGCCAGCTTCTACCTGGGCGTGTGCTATATACAAACAGACCAGAGCAATATGGCCAGGAAAGTACTGGAAGGGATCCTGAACACAGAAAACAGGCATAAGAAAGAAGCAAAAAAACTTTTGCGTAAAATAAACTGAGAAAGAGATATAACAGAAGGAAGATGTTTATGACATTTGGAAAAAATATGGAGAAGGAATCACCCGGGGGTGATAATAGGAAGTCAGATAATATTCCTTCTGTGCAAAAAACTGATATGTTTAATACCCCCTCTATATTAACGGGTTTGTCTCATGAGGTGAGGACATACATGAACTCAATTGTTGCCTTCACATTCCTGAGCAATAACGATAATTGTTCAGACGAAGAGAGGGATGAGTATAACAGGCATATCATGAATTCATGCGATCAGCTAATTACACTATTTGATAATTTTCTTGATTCAGCACTAATAGATTCCGATGAGCCACGTTCAACTATCACAAAATGCAATCTCAAGATACTATTCAGCGATCTAATTAAAGATCTGAACAGTTCTGTAAGCAGGTTCGATAAGAATAAGGTTACACTCCTGCTGGATGATAGCATCGGTGATGATTCAATATTCATTGATAAAGAGAAGATTAATCGGGTTTTAAGAAATCTCTTTTTCAATGCTCTTGAGAACACCGAATCGGGATATATTAAGATGGGTTACAGGAAGCAAAAAAACAGGGTTGAGTTTTACGTTATTGACTCGGGTAATGGTTACACTAAGAACCGTGAATTGCTTACCTGTGAGAATCTATCGAGGTATCTGGGCACACACCAGAACACCTTCACTACTGTATCATTCATTCTTTCGCGTAAACTTGTTGAAAGTATGGATGGTGAAATATGGATACGACCCAATGGGGTTAGCGGAACCGCTATGTATTTCTCGGTTCCGGAACACAATGTAATGAAAAAAGGTAAAACCGAACCTGTTTCTTCCAGAATCGCAATCTGATAATTAACAGAATCCTTTCACCTTTTAAATATGTCTGCCACAATATGGGTAAGAGAGAGCACCTCGTAGGAAGGTGCTCTTTTTCAATTATTCTGGTCTTTGTGATTCTTCAATATTCGAATATCTGTTCGCCTGTTTTTCCTTTTACCTTCCTCGCTGGAATTATCGAAAAGAGGAACCTGTTCACCATATCCCCTGTACTTAAGTCGTTCTTGCGACAAACCTCTCTGAATTAAATAATCGCGTACTACGATAGCCCTCTTCTCCGAAAGAACAATATTATGATCTTCACTGCCTGTAGAGTCGGTATGACCTCCTATTTCAATTACCAGTCCCGGATTATTTTCCATCAAATTGTATAGCTTGTCAAGTTCTATCAATGATTCCTCCCTCAATTCCCATGAGTCAAAAGCAAAGAAAACATTATGTAACGACATCGACTGACCCTCCTTAATAGGGCTGAGCAATATAGTTTTCTCAAATGGTTCAAGCGAGCTGTGCTCTCCTTCCAGCATAAAGTTTTCAGAATAAAATAAGTATCCCTCACTGCTGACGTTGATTCCATAGTTATGCCCTGCCGGCAGGCATACCAGGAAATTACCTTTAGAGTCGGTGGAAGCCTGCACCATTTTCTTCTTATAATTCAGGTTTATAAGCTCATAAGTAGCATTTAATTGCCTGCCGGTAATCCTGTCCATTACCCTGCCCTTCAAATAGGATACCGGATCAGGCCTCAATGATTCAGGAAGTTCGAAATAGAAGAGGTCCCTTCCCTTTTGAGTGTTTATTTTGGACGAAAAATACGCTACATTACCCGAGGAATTGATAACCAGTCCTATTTCATCAGTCTGAGTATTTATAGGATAGCCCAGGTTCTCAGGCTCTGACCATGTGCTGTCGTCCTGAAAACGCGACATATAGATATCGAATCCCCCCATGCACGGTCTTCCATTTGATGAAAAGTATAATGTTTTACCATCAAAATGTATAAAAGGAGACATCTCGTCACCCTGTGTATTAATTACATCACCGAGGTTTACAGGTTCAGACCATCGGCCATCCTTTATGAGCTTACTCATCCAAATGTCCATTCCTCCATTGCCTCCCGGCCTGTTACTGACAAAGAACAGTCTCGATCCGTCAGAAGAAAGTGAGGGCTGAGATTCCCAGTATTTAGTGTTTACCGGAGCGCCCAGGTTCAAACCTTTTTTCCAGCCGCTACCGGTTCTTGCTGAATAGTATATATCGCAACCGCCTTTGCCATCTGATCGGTTACAGGCTGTGAAGTACATATAGTTACCGGCAGCCTCAAGTGTTTGGGCACCTTCGTTATATGAAGTGTTTAAGGGGGCTCCTGCATTCCTTGCCTCCGTCCATTGACCATCTACCAGGTAACTGTAATAAAAATCTTCCTGGTATTCCTGCCCCATCCTGCCCCTGTTCCTGGCTACGTTTTGACGGGTAAAAAGAAGCATTTTATCGTCAGCAGTGATTGCCGGCCAGTATTCATCGTTACCTGTATTAATGGCATCTCCAAGGTTTACGGGGTTAAAAGCAACCGGGTTCAATATTGCCTCGAGCGCAAAATCACAATCCTGGAGGTATTTTCTCGCTTTAGCAATATTCCTGGATTTCTTATCGGCCAGATTGATATAAGTTGTAAGATTATTCTTTGCCTGCAGATAATTCCCCAGTTCAAATTCCACGACTCCGTAACCAAACCATGCAGGTATATAAAAGCTTGAATCAATAGCCATCACTTGCCGATAAGCATCAGCAGACTGGCCATAGTTCAGCATATCTCTGGATAATTCTGCAAGCATCAGATGAGCCTCAAGAAATCCCGGATCTATCTTCACAGCCTCCTTAAGGAAACGCTCAGCATCCTTATAATTTATATAATCGTAGGCAGTTTTGCCATCATTATACGCTTTAAGGGCTTTATTTGACCTGGTATGCAGCTCCTGTGACATAAGGCTGAATGGCTGGACCAGAAAAAAAGAAATTAAACAAAGCCTTAGCAATAATGCTATGGTATCCTCATATATTTGTGACTTTGAAGCGAAATAGCCCATTCTGTATGGTTTTTAACATATTCAACCACTATAGGTATAATATCCATAAACCGGCTCCATTCGGGCTGTAGAAACAGCAAACAGCCGGGAGAAACCCTTGTTTTGTATTTTTCAGCCCAAATAAGGTCTTCTTCAGTTTCAATAACTACCTTCAATTCCCCTGCCAAAGTACAAATATACTCCAAAGGCGGCATATTTTTTTTCGGTGAAAGGCATATCCAATCCCAGCTTCCTGTTAGTTTATGCGAACCTGACGTTTCAAGATATGTCTTAATATCTTCATTTTTCAATGCCCTGCACAACGGATCGAGATTATATAGTAAGGGCTCTCCGCCCGTTACCACTACCGAATCAGCATTTGACGTCTTCAATCCTTTCATAATATCATCGATATGAGTCATTGGATGGACATCCGGATCCCAGGCAAACCTGGTATCACACCAGCTGCATCCTACATCACAACCACCCACACGTATGAAGTATGCAGCTTTACCAGTATGGAAGCCTTCACCCTGTATTGAGTAAAACTGTTCTACAAGTGGCAGGTAAATACCATCCTGTTCAGTATTATTCTTCATAATAATCTGATCTTGACAGCCGCAACACTTTGTTATGGCATATTAGAACATTCTGTTATTTGAGCCCGATCAAGTTACTTATTTTCTCAAACAAATCGGTATTCTGATAGAATCCTGTAAACTCTTCGGCACCGGCGCCAAAAGCAAAAACAGGAACTATCACACCTGTATGTGTTGTAGTGGAGAATTTACCGATAACTGTATTATCTTCAATATTGCCTCCGGGAATGGTAAAACCACCGGTTTCATGATCTGCAGTAACTATCACCAGAGTGTTTGGATCCTCGGAAGCATATTGCAAAGCAACACCTACAGCCAGATCAAAATCGAAAGTCTCCTCAAGCACATACTGTGTATCATTGTCATGGCCTCCCCAATCGATCTGCGAGGCTTCAACCATAAGAAAGAAACCTCTCCGGTTACGGTCGAGCAAACGTATAGCTTTAAATGTTGATTCGGCCAGCATGTATTCTCTACCCTCGGAGAAACGAGGAAGATGGATATCTGCAAGTAAGCCTGCAAGCTTATCCGACTCTGACTTTTTTAGATCTTCCATTGTATATACAACTTCGTATCCTTTACGCTCAAGAACTTTTACCAGGTCTCTCTGATCTCTTCTGTCAGTAAAGTGACTTTTACCACCACCTATAAATACATCTGGCTGGTTTCTGATAAAATCCAGGGCAATACCCTCATAATCATTCCTGGTAATATTATGTGCAACGAAAGTAGCCGGTGTCGCATGAGTAACCGCACTGGTGCTTACCACACCGTAAGACATCTTGAGCTGATCTCTTACAAGTTCAGTTATAAGGTCAACCCTGTTACTGTCGGGATCCATGCCAACCATGCCATTACGCGTTTTCTTTCCTGAAGAAAAAGCCGTCCCTGAAGCAGCTGAATCTGTAACATAATTATCGTATGACTGAGTCTTCATAAAACCAATATGCCTGGTTCGCGTCATATTTAGCTTGTAACCGCTCACGGTCATTGCACCGGACACCTGAGCAATACCCATACCATCACCAATCATCAGTATAACATTCCTGACCTTCGGTGCAGAATTGTTTATCTCGTCATTTTTGTCTGAGTATGATGAAAATATCAGACTGCTGACAATAAGTAGAGCTGTTAATGATGTTCGCTTAAATATTATATTTGCTTTCATGATTCCTACTCTTTATTATCAAATAGCCTTTCATAATCTCTCTTCCCTGCTGATGAAACCCATGTTTCAGGAATAATTCTCCAGTTATTATCGGTTTCAATCTTTATTTCCTCAGATTCCTCAATCCATTTAATCATATAATAACGCAGGTCTTTTTCAGTAGACGCAATCAATCGCTTATTCAGCTCACTCTCATCAAGTGAGCAGGCATAAGCTAAATGACCTCCGCCTCCATTGCCACGATATGAATTTATGGCTACCATATATTGGTTATCCAAATCAAATACCCTGCCATCACTGAAAGAATGTATTTCAATCTTATCGCCATCGGGTTTACGAAGATCAACAGTGTACTCTATACCTGCCGCAGAATCAAAATTATAAGATCTATTTATAAAACTATAACCATTTCCGCTATCTTCAATTTTTAACATGGTATCATCAGGTCCGGTCATAGTATTTAACCATTTACTGTAAGAATATTCAAGATACCTGTCAATCTCTTCACCACTCATCTCAACAGTATAAAGCATATTCTCATACCTGTATAGATCAAACATGTCCGCAACGGTCAGATTACCTGCAGCCAATCTAACATCAAAAGATAGTGGTGCTGCAAAAGAAAGATCGGCATCACTATTTTCAAGTTGTACTTTGTGTATTAAATCCATAAACCCTGAATCACCAAAATAAGCTTCTCTTGTAGATATAGTTCTGTCTATGGCACCTATTTCCTTACCTACATAGTCACTTATGGCCAGAAAGTCATTTTCGAATTGCTTTTCAAATTGTTCACTGGCCTTAAGATCAGTCAAATTGACAATATTACCACTTACTGAAATGATGTTTTTCTTTCTTTTACCTTCAAATACAATCCTTGCAGTTTCTATATATCTTGCTCTACTTCCTCCATCCAGTATAAGAACCGAATCACCTGCTTCATTCTCAATAAACCTGTTCACTATATCATGATCATGGCCTATCATTATAATATCAAATCCAACCACCTTACCTGCAACAGCCAGTGAAGCATTATTATTCATATATGAGCCTACCTCACCTTCATAAGTTTCATCCCATCCCGCGTGGAAAAGCCCTATTATTAAATCTGGGTTTTCTTTTTTGATTACGGGCATCCATTTTGATGCTGCTTCAACCATATCTGTAAATTCAATCCCTTCGTACAATATTTCAGGCAGCCATCCCGGTATACCTGGTGTAACAAGTCCCATCACTGCTACTCTTATACCATTCCTCTCGATAATTGTAAATGGCTCAAAATATGGTTCTCCGTTTTTAACAGAGACAGCGTTAGCGGCCAGCATGGGAAAATTATATTGCGTTCGGATTCTGTCGTATACACTATGACCTGCTTCAATATCATGATTACCAACGGTGACGGCATCGTATCCAAGATAATTCAGGACCCTTGCCCACAGATGCTTTGAAGATATGTCCTCGAAATTGTAATAATAAACCGATGGATCACCCTGCAGGTTGTCGCCATTATCAAGCAGTATATACTCCTGTGGATCAAAATCATCCAGATAGGCAGCCAGTTTAGCCATTGAAGAATAATTCTCTTCTCCTGACTTAAAATCTTTATTGAATATTGCTCCATGCACATCAGTTGAAGCAAACACATGTAAAACAGTCTCTTCAGGTGAATCAACACATGAGGCAGTTATCAGCATCAATGCAACGAAAAAAATATATGGCCGGTGATCAAAATGTTTCATCCTGTAATTGCAAAGTTAACCTGTTAAATCGATTAATGAACTTTTTATCCTTATTTTATATAGTATTATACTATTTTAGTAACATCATTTGTTAATGATTTGTTTACATTGATCAGCTTGTGAATAAGCTCAGAATATGACGAAAACGGGTTTAGATAGTTTTGATAGTAAGATTCTGCCTTTAATCAGGAAAAAGAAAACCGGTGTCTTATGTCATGCTCCCAGTATTAGCAGTGATTTTAACCATATTATTGATATAGTAAACAGGCACGATGAAACTGAACTGTCGGCAATTTTTGGACCTCAGCATGGTTTATTTGGTCAGACGCAGGACAATATGATCGAGTGGGAAGGTTATATACACCCCTTCTACAGGGTGCCTGTATACAGTCTGTATGGTAAAACCCGTATACCAACCGATGAAATGTTGTCTGGGCTTGAAGTGCTTCTGGTCGATATGCAGGATGTGGGCACAAGGCCCTATACCTATATGTGGACACTAAAGAATTGCATGCAGGCCTGCAGAGAGAAATCAATACCTGTGGTTATAGTCGACAGGCCCAATCCTCTTGGTGGATTAAAAAGAGACGGGGCAATTCTGAAAAGGCACTATTTTACTTTCGTGGGAGGTGCTGAGATACCTTTATGTCATGGTATGACAATCGGGGAAATAGCATTTTGGATAAATGAAAAGGAGGACATTAATTGTAATCTGGAAATCGTTCGGATGGACGGATGGGAAAGGAAAATGGAATGGGAACACACAGGACTTCCCTGGGTTTTCCCTTCACCAAATATGCCTTCGGTAAACACAGCCAGGGTTTACCCGGGCATGGTCCTGGTTGAAGCTCTAAATATATCAGAAGGCAGGGGTACCACCCTTCCCTTCGAACTTTGCGGAGCGCCTTTCCTGGATACAACCGCTATAATCAAGGAATTAAACAACATGAAGATCCCGGGTTGTGCATTCAGACAACATAATTTTATTCCTACATTTCATAAATTCAGGGATGAGTATTGTAGTGGTCTACAGATTCATATTACTGATTATAAATCATATGAGCCCGTGTATACAGCAGCCTGTCTGTTTAAAAAAATTGAACAAATTACCGGTAAACTTAGATTCAAAGATCCTCCTTATGAATACGAGGAAAATCTTATTCCATTCGATATACTCTCAGGTGACAATAACCTGAGAAATACTATTAAGGACAATGGATCCCTTAACCAGGAAAGAGAACGATGGCGGAATGATATCAGCATTTTTGACAGGGAGGTAAAAGATTATTTGCTTTATTGACCATCAACTTATAGCTTCTTTACAGCATCGAGTTCTATCTCAAATAAGAGTTCATCCCTGCATATGGTACCGGCTGTTAGTATTATATAATTGCTATCTATACCATAGCTATCGCAATATTTCCGGAACATAGCAATATCTTCCGGATTTCTGAAATAGGCTATTGCACGCACAATGTTATTCCAATCGTAATCCTCGCGCGACAGAATAGCTTTCACAACTTCCATCGTATGTTTGATCTGACCGGGAACATCGTCATAATACAGTGTATCACCGCTGGCACTTATTGATGCGGTTCCGCTGACCAGAAGCCTTTTTGATTCAGGATGATTTATCTCAACTGCCCTGCTGAATGAGCTCCTGTAATCCACGGCCGGGCATTGAAGGGGTGAGTTTACCAGCCTTATTGTGTTCCTTTTATCCGCCGTCGCAACAGAAAATGCACTCATTAATATGCAACTGTTAACGGCATTCTTCATTCCTACTCCTGTACTTGCCGGTATGAGATTGTCATAAACACCTTGCTTTCTGAATGAATCTGTTCTGACATTGTTAAGCGTGTCATACCAGTCAAGAATATCATCCAGGTAAAGCCAGGTCCTGGCAAGCTCATTATGGACTGTTCCGTCTGACTGAAGAAATGTCCATAGTTGTCTGAATGCGTCATATGCCTGGTCAGAGCATTTATTGGAAGGATCCGGCAGAATATTGCTGGTAAAAATGAGTTGTGAACCGTAATGATTTAGTATACTGAGCCTTGCATTACCGTGTTCTTCAACACTTACTTCATTACTGTCGGTACATATCAACTGTATCTGGCATCCGGATTTATTTTCGTGTTCTAAAATCATGACAGAACTCAGTAGGGAGGGCAATATTCTATGAAAATCTTTTTCAAGCCCATAGATAAAGCCCATAAGGATAAACAGTTCGTTTTCCTGGAGATGTTCGTATAACAGTGTCATGACCCCGGCAATATTTTGCCTGCTTCGGATATCAAGGTTGAGATAATATAATGAGTGGTCAGGATATTCTTCCCTGACGGTAAATAAACTGCATTCTTGATTTATAGGTGTATTAGAGCGGCTAATTCTCATACTGTTCCAATCTGTATTGCAGCGATTGCTTTTCGTTTGCCGTGAGACCTTCAACCTTCAGGGACTGTCTTATAATTCCGGCTGCTTTTTCCCTGTTGCCTTCCCCTGCATAAATATCAGATAACAGGAAATAAGCACTTATATATGAAGGATGATTATCCAGAATATCATGGAGTATAAGCTTTGAGCCTGCTTTATCTTCCCTTTGTAAAAGATAATATGCATGAGTATAGGCATATTTGACATTTCCCGGATCCCAGTCCATCGCTTTTCCGCTGAGTTCAACTGCTTCATCAATATTAATACCGGATTCAAGGACGGCAAGATTATATGCGGCAACGGCGTTTTTCTCACTGACTTCCAGCAAGCGTCTTAAATACTGTTTCGACAGTTCAGCATTACCTGATTCACCATACAATAATCCCAGGTTTAGCAGGGCAGCTTCATTATCAGGATTATATGACAGAGCCCTGGTAAAAAGCCCTTCAGCCCGGTCATAATCACCCTGCAGTGAATAAATATAACCTGCATTTACCATCGGCATGATCGCTTCAGGATATAACTTCAAAGAGGTATTGTACGATTCAAGAGCCATGTCAAAGTTCCTCAGCTCACCATAAAAATTGCCAAGGTTGTAATGTGCTGACCAGTCATCCGGGTGAGTTATAAGGGAGTTTTCATATTCAGACAGGGCTTCAGAAATCTTTGTGCTGTTTTGATCTGTTATATAATCATCAGGAAATGAGCTAATTGAATATGCAGCATTCAGTCTGACAAGCCTGTAATCATCGTCTACAAGCTCAAGCAATCTGTCAAAAACACTCTTTGAGTCATTACCATAAAGACTATGAGCCGCAGCACTTCTTACCAGGGCTGACTCATGATTTGTAAGACTGAGCATTACTTCCCATTTTGATGTGTCACTGCATTGTTCAAGCAGTCGTATGAAAGACGTTATATATACCTTATTGAACCGGTTTTCTTTAAGTCCATCCAGTATTTCTGGCAAGTCAGACCAGTCCCCTTCCCTGGCTTTTCTTATCAGATACCCGTTTTCAATTGTTTCCTGCTGGTATTCACGTTTATGGGTTCTCTTAATTTCATTTTCAGCCCATTCAGGAGTCTTGTCTGTATGGCAGATATTACATGCGTTAGGTGAGCCAAAAGCAATTGTGGCCCCTGGCATGGGCGGGCGAAAAGAATGATCACTTCTGTCCATCCTTGCAAAAGATGTCATGGGCATATGGCATGCAATGCATTTACTGCCGGTTGAGTTTACATCATGGAATGTATGGGCAGTAACATTACTGACCTTATCGGTGTGACATGGCATACAGGCATCATTTTCATTTTCTCCGTGGAAGCGGTAACGGCCGCTTGAAGTATGACAGTCTACACAGTGCATTCCACTGCTTTCAGCACACTTATTTAGTTCCCAGGTAGTCATGGTGTAATTCTCACCCAGGTCACGTCCATCAGCATAGAAATCAGGGTTTTCAAGTGTTATAAGGTCAAAGTAGTCGTAAAATCTTGCTCCCGGTTCAAATTCCTGTGCAATCACAGTAGCCTTCGCATGGCATGATGCGCAGGCTGCATTATGCTGGTCCGGGGTATATTCGCTTGTTATAACTATTTTAAGGTCTTCCGGTATATTCCCTTCTCCTGCTTTAACGCATTCTACAATATGCTCATAACTGGGACCATGGCATGTTTCGCAGTTGATACCGGGTTCCCTCCATGTTGTATTATAGGTGTTATCGGCCAGGCTAAAATTTGTTTCGAGCTGGCTTACATGACAGTTATAACAGGTAGTATTGAAAGTATAGAGGTGATTCATCCAGTCGAGTGGAGCATCTTCCATGTTTTCAAAATGCCTAACACCGCTTTCAGGGTTATTATACCATTTTTCAAGTTTGCAATCATACGCCAGGGGCAGTACCTGTAACCTGCCACCGGAGAGTGGTGTGAGAAAATAATAGATATACTTACCTCCCATTGCATGAATTGCAGGATAATCGATTGATTGGCCGGATCTTTTCGTTTCAGTAAAAACCAGCGTGTCACCGGACAGGCTGACACTGAAAATATCAATTCCAACCTTAATTTCCTGGTTATAGGTTTTGATGTTATTATCAATAAAATTCTTTGTTACGGGTTGCATGGCCAGCCCGTGGCGCGAATCATGCCATAACTGGTAAAACCTTTCATGACAGGGCCTGCAACTTTCACTACCCGAGTATGCAGCTACCTGTTCGTTAAGTCGAACTGAAGAAACTTTGCGAAGAATAATAACAGTAGCAAAGCCAAGAAGTATAACGAATAATAATACCGATAGAAACAATACCCTCTTTGTCATATGTGTAATTTTTTTTTTAGCAACTATACCAATGGCTTAGTCAAACAATCCTTCATCCCTTACCAGCAACAGTATACTGGATTGTGAAACTACAACATATTTTTCTTTATTGAATTCAATCTCGACTGCAGTATTTTGCATATAGACTGCAAGATCTCCCTCCTTTGGCTGTAGTGGAACATATTGTGGTTCTTCATTCCTTCTTTTCCATGGTTCATCCACGTCGGTGATTGAAGGTATTGGATAACCGGGCCCGACTTTAAGCACATACCCCAGCTGGACCTTCTCATTTTCATGTACCCCGGGTGGTAAATACAAACCCGATTTAGTTTTAGATTGAGGTGTCTTTGGCTTTATTAGAATCCTGTCGCCAACAACTATCAACTTATCAAGGTCCTTCTCGTCCAGAAATACATTCATCTCCTCATTTTTACGGTAAGTACCGACAAATTTATATATTATTTTCTGATAAGGTATTTTTTAGGAATATTTGTATAAAATTTTAAAAGTGGACATTACTTTCATCCTGGTCAAACCAAAAGTTCCCGAGAATATAGGAGCATCTGCCCGGGCATTAAAAACCATGGGATTTAGCAAACTCTGCCTGGTTGACCCATGCGACCACAAATCCGTAAAAGCATACCAGCTTGCCCATGGATCACATGAGATACTGGATAGTGCAGAGGTGCATGAAAGCCTGCAAGCAGCGGTAAATGATCACGATCTGGTGATTGGGACTACGACAAGAAAGAGAATTTCCAGAAGTGAATATATTAATATCTCCGATCTTAAATCCTTCCTGCATTCAAGGGAAGATGAGCATAGAAATATAGCACTTGTTTTTGGAAGTGAAGAATCAGGGCTCAGTAATAGCGAAATAGAATTATGTGATTTAGTAAGCACAATATCTATGGCTGAAGCATATCCCAGCCTTAACCTTTCACAGGCTGTTATGCTTTATGCTTTCACCCTTGCTGAGATTGTCAATGAAGAGAAAAAAAATATTTCAGCCCCGGATGGGCCGGGTTCATTGAAATCGCTTAAAACAAAAATAGATCACCTGTTGTCTGATACGGATATTGAGAACAATAAAGCTCTAAAAGGCAGGATAATGGAACGCATATCCCTTGCCTCGGATAAAGATATCAGACTAATGCATTCAGTATTAAACACATTATTTAAAAAATACGTAAAGGATAAATAATGATATATCTCCTGCTCTGCATATTATCGACTGCAGGTATCATGGTTGTATTTAAAATAGCCGGCAACCTGAAAATAGATACTTTCGGAATAATCGTTATTAATTATTTCACCGCTGCTATCCTTGGGTTCACCATCGGGGGCCTGCCTGCACGGACTGACTTTAACGCAGGCTGGATACCGATGGCTGTAATAATTGGGATATTGTTTATAGTAATGTTTTTTGTTATTGCCCTGTCAACACAGAGAGCAGGCATAGCAGTAACATCTGTCGCATCTAAGATGTCGGTTGTAATACCTATAACCTTTTCCCTGTTCTATTTTAATGAGTCAATTAATGCGCTTAAACTGACAGGTATCTTCCTGGCCCTTGTTTCGGTATTTATGACCACATACAACAAAGACAAAACACTTAAAAAAGGCATACAGGTGATTATTCTGCCTCTTGTCCTTTTCCTGGGTGCAGGACTGATCGATTCATTGATAAAATATACCCAGGAAGTTCATCTTGGCGGGGATAATACAATCGTTTTTTCTTCTGTTTTATTCACTATTTCGGCATTAATCGGACTGACATTCAGCCTCTTCCGTAAAGATGTACTTAAAACCGGTAAACCAGGAGCTGTATTGATAGGAGGAATTATACTCGGGCTTTTTAATTTCGGCTCATTATATGGCATTATAATGGCCCTGGACAGCAATATTTTTGACAGTTCTATTGTCTTTGGTATTAATAATATGGGAATTGTGGTTTTATCGGTAATCATAGCTCTTATATTCTTTGGAGAAAAACTAAGCAGGTTAAATGTGGCAGGAATTATATTATCGATTATCACCATTTTTTTTCTCAGTTATTTATAAAAACCGGATTCAGAAATGACCGACCAGTATAAAACCATCAGGAACAAGTCAGAGGGTCTTTTCAAGGACAGGGGAAGCAAATTTATTTCAATTGCTATACCGGTTGGTTCTGAAACAGTGATAAAGGAGGAACTGGAGAAGATAAGAAAAGAGTACCACGATGCCCGGCACCATTGCTACGCATATAAACTGGGTACCGGGGACGATAAATGGAGGGTTAATGATGATGGAGAACCTTCCGGCACAGCTGGCAATCCTATTATGGGCCAGATTAAATCATATGGTCTTACTAATATCCTGATAATAGTTGTCAGATATTTTGGAGGAACCCTTCTTGGTACCGGAGGACTGATAAATGCTTACCGTGCTGCTGCCAGGGAATCTCTGGAAAACGCTGAAATAATACACAGGACAGTTAATTGCAGCTATAAGTTACTCTTCGGATACCCTGTTATGAATGAGGTTATGAAACTGGTGAAGGACGAAAACCTGGAACAGAGTGACCAGGTATTCGAGATTGATTGTAAAATGAAGGTACGATTCAGGGCCTCACTGGAAAAACGCATCATTGAAAGGCTAAGGCTCATTAAGGGACTGCGCTTCGAAAAAGAGCAATAAAGCTCTGGTTTAGCCTATTTATCAATAAATTATTAACAAATAAGCATAGATATTTCATTGTTTGTAAATTTGCCTAACTAAATTATTACTTCATCAAAATTACTTACTAATGAAGAACAGGAGCCTGGTTTCGATCGATGACCTGAGTACTGATGAAATGGTGTCAATGCTCGATCTCGCCGAAGAATTCGAAAAACAACCAAGCCAGTCATTACTAGAAGGTAAAGTAATTGCAACATTATTCTTTGAACCCTCAACCCGTACCCGTTTAAGTTTTGAGAGTGCAATCTCGCGTCTCAAAGGTAAAATAGTGGGGTTCACAGATGCTTCATCATCCAGTGTCACAAAGGGTGAGTCGTTGTATGATACTATACGCACGGTTAATAATTATTGCGATCTGATAGTAATGAGGCACCCTATTGAGGGAAGTGCCCGCCTGGCCAGCGAAATTGCAGATGTACCTATTGTCAATGCAGGTGATGGTGCCAACCAACACCCTACCCAGACGATGCTTGACCTGTACTCAATCCGAAAAACACAGGGAACACTTGATAATCTGAATATATTCCTGGTGGGGGATCTCAAATACGGACGAACTGTTCACTCACTCCTCATGGCGATGTCAAGATGGAACACCACATTTAATTTTATTTCACCTCCCGAACTTAAAATGCCCGTTGAGTATAAATTATACCTCGACAGCCTTGGTCTTAAATATTATGAACATTCAGACTTCACCGAAATAATTAATGAAGCCGATATCATCTATATGACCAGGGTTCAGAAAGAGCGCTTCAGTGATCCGATGGAATATGAGAAGGTCAAGAATGTATATGTTCTTAGAAAACACATGCTGGAGCAAACAAAGAAAAACATGAAAGTATTGCATCCATTACCAAGGGTAAACGAAATACATACGGATGTTGATACCAGCACTAAATCATATTACTTCCAGCAGGCGCTCAATGGAGTATTTACGAGGCAGGCAATCCTCACCCGTCTGCTTGATCTGAAATAAAACTGTTATTACAATGAAAGAACCAAAACAATTAAGCGTTAGCGCAATAGAAAACGGAACAGTTATTGACCATATACCTGCATCCAGCCTGTTCAAAGTAATACAGATACTGGGACTGGATAAGATAGATAATCAAATCACCTTCGGTACAAATCTCGAAAGCGGTAAACTGGGAAGAAAAGCTATAATCAAACTGGCCGGCATATTCTTCGAGGACGATGATATTAACCGAATAGCCCTCGTTGCCCCGGAAGCAAAATTAAATATAATAAAAGGTTACGAAGTAGTTGAAAAAAGCATCGTAGAGGTGCCCGACGAGATTATAGGTATAGCCAAATGTGTGAACCCTAAATGCATAACTAATTTTGAAGCGGTAACCACAAAGTTCACGGTTGTATCAAAGAAGGAGGTTGCTCTTAAGTGTCACTATTGTGAGAAGATCACTGACCAGGAGCATATGATAATACTATAATTCCTTCACCTGATTCGGTCGTAGGATTTAATCAGCAGTTCATCTTTCAGAATATTCCTGAAGGCAAGGTAACCGAATACCGCACCTATAACCGGGAAGGTAAGCTTAATATTGAATATTAATTCTGCCTCCAGTTTACTACCAGTATAGAAAATGTAGAAAAGGATTAAAAGGAAAGCTCCCAGTAGAAGAAGAGTGGAAAAAACTGTAAGCCTTATCTGCAACTTGCGACGTTTAAAAAGAAAAATGGCAATAAAAAGAAGCAAAGGAACAGCTATCAGGATTATTGTCAGGGGCAGGCTTTTTTCAATCAAAGCATTGACCACACCATTATCAACAGCATATATGCCCTTGTAATTTAGTATATATGTTTCGCCTGCATTGTTAACAAGCCTTACAATAGGCCCACGGAGCAGGAAGACTGATAATGTTGCAGCAATAACAAGAAATAATGTCTGAATACGCTGAATCATAATAAGTATTGTCTGTTGTACAATGCAAAATTACTTCCTTTTTTGGAAATACATCCAATCGAGATAGTACAATATTTTAAGAGATAGACTATTTGACATACTATGATCAAACATATGATTCAGGTTCTCCATGAAATCGTAGAAAATCTGGTCTGAACCTGAGTATATAGAGTTTTTCCATACAATAGACATTTCGCTGCCGGGAGCAAACCTCCATGTATAAACGAGATCAATATTCCAGGCATTATAATTATAATCATAGTTATCATCCTTTGCAGTCCCAGTTAATGAACCATCACTGTTAAGGGTATAATACTGGCCTAGGTAGTCAGCACGAGACCAGTAATGACGTAAACGAAAAGAAAGATATGAATTGGAAGAAAAGATAAAACCTGATTGAAACTTATTCTCAATAGTTAAATT
>Ga0272441_10006210_pt1 | contig 20172 bp, 37 predicted proteins | sample SSMProp6N_FD_193582 | JGI IMG/M metagenome (GOLD analysis project Ga0272441, IMG submission 193582) | Marine sediment archaeal communities from Little Sippewissett salt marsh, Falmouth, MA, United States - SSM-Prop-6N | ecosystem: Environmental > Aquatic > Marine > Wetlands > Sediment ...
AACGCAAGCAAAAAAAGATCAAGGGGCGAAACCCCCCAGAAAGCGCCGCTTTCTGTTTGCCGGCGGGACCGGGCCGGAGGGGTTTCGCCCGATGAAGTCTAGCGCTTCAGATCTTCCGGCGCTCGTGGATCCACTCGCGAAGATCTTGAAGCCGGTTGAAGACCGGGATGTCATGAGCCTTCGCGTGATCAACTTCCAGCCGCGCGCCTTCGCTTTTCTCCCAATTCGGGGTCACGAACACGAAGTCGCACCGCATGATCATGTCGCGAAGCGCGGGGAGAACTTTCTCGTCGGGGATCGCTTGGTCGAAGTACCGGGTGTTGGTGTGGGGACAGAAAACCGCCACGCCTTCGAATTGCCATAAGCGGTAGGCAACTTCTTCCGCCGTGCGGATGTTCTGTTCGACTTCCCACGCGGTAGCCCCGCGGAACGGTCCGGCAACGAAGCCCCACAGAAAGAACTCGCGATCTTCCTTCTCAGGCTTTCTCGGTTGCTGCTCCCGTTCGTCTTCGTTCTCGTAGTCACACGAACCGAAGCCACTCGCGCCAAGCTCCGCCGCCGCGAGTTGGTACGCATCATAAGCGCGGTGAGCTTGCACGATCTTGAAGCGGGTCGGATCGCTCTTGAGTGTCACGCGCCAGCGTGGCTTGCGATCGGTTTCCTTCGCGAATGGGTTCGCTCCCACGGGGGCGGAGGGTTTCTTCTTCTTCATAGCTTAGACCTTATCTGGGGTGACCTTCTGTATAAGTTCCCGGATCCGTTGCATGTCGTTGTCGTCCAACGAGATCTCTTCTTCGGGGAGCCACGCCCCCAAGTAGAAAGCGATCTCTCTTCGCTCGTGAATTGTCAGCCGATTGGTGTTCGGTTCGATCAAAGCCTTGCTTGGAAGTCGGTTGGTGGTCTTCCACGTGATCGCGTTGCGTCCAGTCACGCGACACGGTCTTACGTCTTCCCGATCCACGACGCCCATTCGTTCGAGTTCGCTCAACCGCTTGTGAAAGCTGGCCGAGACCTGACCCTGGAACGCGAGCCCCGCGTTGACTTCCCCCGCCGTCGACGGGCCCTTGCGAAACAAGAACTCGTAGACCTGGAATTGCATCGCACCAAGTCGCCCCGTGCGCTTGATCTCTTCGTATGCTTCTTGACTAGTTCGCCTGATGACGCGCCGTGTTCTCATCGGTTCTTCTCCGCCCACCACGAGAAGACGATGATCTCGCCTTCCGTGTCTTCTTGGTACACTTCCGAGTCGTCGTGGATCACGCTCTTGGGGATCCAGATCTCTTGTGGTTCCCCGAAGGGATCGAACTCGTCGTCAAGCTGAACGAGCACCGCCTTACCGGTCTCCCGGATCGCTTTTCCCGATCCGATCGTATGTGGTTCTTTGCCTGCCATCACTTCTTACCCTTGGCTTTCGCGCGTGCCTTCTTGCGTTCGATGCTCCGCCGCTTACGCCGTTGCTTGCGGTTGCCCTTGACGAGTTCTTCACGCACGCGCCGCTCGGCTTCGATCTTGCGCTTGGCCCATTCGCGCCGCTCTTTGAGTGTCATCGCTTGGACGGCTTCGATCTCTTCCTTTCCGATCGGCACCAAACACGAAGCACGATCGAACGGCTCGTCCTTCACTTGGAAGATCTGACCTGACTTTGGATCCATTGGGTCACCCTTTCTCTTCGAGTTCTTCGCGGCATGCCGGGCAGACATGGACGGCTTCTTCGTGATCCAAGTCGCGAGCGCATGTCGGACAAGCCCACGTACGACCGGTCGTACGTGACGCAAACTCGTGACGCATCATGAGGATCAAGTGATCTCGTTCGAGCGATCGCGGTTGCTTCTCGAGCCACTCGATATTGCCTTCGATGAGTTGCCGCCAGCCGTGCCGGGTCAATGTGGTCTCGCTCATGTGCTTCGGCTTCGAAGATATTCGGAATACATTCCCGCCCAACGATCGATCATGTCATCGGGGATCGGAACGTCCCCGCTTTCGATCTGTCGCATGCCAAGACGGACCCCGGATGAAGTCAGTCCGGTCCCCACTTCCACGCACCGCATAGCGCGCAAAGACTGATTGATTGAATTAGTCCCCGCGTTGGAAGTTGAGATCCAATCGCGAAGAATAACCACGAGCGCTTTGGCGACATGACTTCTTCCAGAGTCCCCCCGGAGTTCAGCTTCGAAAAGAGAAGTCCCGGACGGGTTGATCAACCGAGCAAAGCCGATCGCCGCCATGACTTGAGACTTGCGAGGGTTCTTGATGCCGTCGACCATGAACTTGATCCGAGCATGCTCGATCACCGGTTGCCAGCGAGTGAAGATCTGCATTCGAACTTCGTCCGACGTGGGCTCGGGTTGTTGATCGATCGTCATATGCAAGAAGCGCGAGATCGCCGATTCACTCGTTCCGATCCGGATCCCGTACCGCAACCAAGCACGATCGCGAAAAGACCACGGCTTGCTTGCGTCACCGCCAAGGATCGAGATCGCACTTTTGGGGACTCCGCGCTTGACGATGACCTCGAATTTCTTGTTGGGTGGGGATTGTTTTCCGATCCAGATCAAGGTGTGTTGGCCATCGATGATCGTCCCTTCATCTGACCAGACCACTTGACTGAGCAAGTATTGCCACCCGTGCTCTTCGATAGAATTAGTGATCTTTTCGATCACTCGCATGCTCGGCTTTCGCTGGTGTGGATCGATCTTCTTGATCCATTCTCTAGCGATTGCAGGGGTGATCTTTTCCAACTCTATTGCTTCAGCCTTACGTCGTCCCATGATCCGATCATGCCTTCATGGTCAGCCTTCGACCTTCCCGCCTGCCATCTCCCACGCAAGAACCACGAAGGCCGGCACTTCCACGATCTGGATCTGACGGCCCCGCCGAACGAGCACACGGAAGCGCGGGTCCGCGTTTGCCTTCGGCTTCTCCTCACGGATCCGCTCGGGTTCCGACTGGACGCTGAGAACTTCCCCGTTCGCGAGTTCGATCCGTGCTCCCTTGACGGAGCACCCTTCAAAGGGATCGGGCTTCATCGTTTCTTCCTTCGCTTCTTGAAGTGCTCGCACCGTTCGGCCGCCGTGGTGTCCGCTCTAACGCCGCACTTCTTGGCAACGCACGTCCGCCAGATCGTGAAGCTAACGAACCCCCCAAGCCCATACGGTTCGTCGGGGCGGAAGTGTGAACACTCGCCGCACACCCGCGGCTTGCGCTTCATGTCTCTTCGACCGCCTTCTCGAGTGGCTCCACAAGGCGAAGAACCAAGTCACGCGCCACGGCTTCCGGGGGCAGGCCTTCTTCGACGTGAAAGAAGTCGACCACTTGCTCGACGTATAGCCGCTTGCCAGCGTGAAGCACTTCGACGCGGACGCGAAGTAAGTACTTCGGGACAAGCGACCACGACACCACCGGAGAAACGAGTTCGCTCGAAAAGACTTCGACCGTCACCATGCCCATGAAGGCCGCGACGCGCGCGCTCACCGTTCGATCGTTTTCGGTTTCGCCCATGTACGTTTGCTCCCTTCTTCCTTCCACAAGTCGTAGCGGACAAGCCCGACGGTGGTTTGCACGTCCACGCTTCCCATGGGACGGAGCTTGTCCCCGTCCGGTTGCTCAAGACTTGGTGACGGTCCCCGCTTGGGGTCGTAGAACAAGAAGCGGCCCACGGCTCACCCCATGTTGCGCAAGAGCGCGTCGAGCATGAGCCACAAGCCGAACCATGCCAAGAACCCCAAGAGCGCGAAGCCGATCGCGGTTGCTCCCGCGCGCCCGTCACGTTTGCTCGGGGAACTTAGCAGCATGGCCGCCACGAGGATCCCGAGCACGGGGATCGTGGTCGAGAGATAGATGATCCGATCATGGTTGGGGTGTTGGTCGTTGTTCATGGTGTTGCCTTTCTCCACTCGGGGACTTCGAGATCGTCCACATCGTGTTCTATCTCGCAACCGCAAGCGGAGCACTTCACGGTGATCCCGCGGTCATGACTCGGCGCGGGATGGAGGTAGGATTGGTTAACACCAGGCGAAACGACCGCACCTTCGCGCTTGATGCAACGAGCACACGTCACCACGCCGCGCGCGGAGAGGTACCCCACGCACTCAAGCGGAGCGAGGAAGATCCGAATCTTCACGCTTCCAACGCTGGATCGCTTCCTTCGTCTCATGTCTTGAGAATGCCACCGCGCCGCGCTTCGGCACACGCTATCATTCGGGCGACCTTCAACCCGAAAGGTAAAACGACATGGCTGGTTCAACTCAAGTAACCCGAACCTATCCGATCACGGACTTCCCCAACACGGACTGCAACACCGCGATCTTCAAGCAAGAGATCGCGGACGATCCGACCGTAACGACAACCCCGCAAAGCGTGATCCGCTCGGGGGCTGAAGTGGTCGTGGTTTTTGCTTCCCTGATCCTGGCCGCCGAAGTTGCGGCGCTCGATGCGCTCGTGGCCGCCCACCAAGGAAGCGACTTCAACCCCACGTTCCAGAAAGCTCAAAACACCGAGATCGTGGAAGCCACGGACGCGACGCTAGTTGAAAGCGTGGCGCTCGACACGGGGGTCTTGCCCGCCGGCAACTATCAGATCGCGTGGGTGAGTGAGGTTCGACTCGATTCAACCGCAAACAACACGGGTGCAAAAGCGACCCTCAGTTACGCAAAGAATGGGGGAACCGCGGCCGAAGGCGCAAGCCACACCACCGACCTGAACGCTTACCAGCAATTCAGCGGGAGTTATTCGCAAGAGATCGCGGACGGCGAATCAATCCAGATCGGGTTGCTGGTGTCGAAGGTCGGCGCGGGAGCGGTCACCGCTCAGATCCGCAAGTGCCGGCTCTCGGTGATTCGAGTAGCGGGATCGAGCGGGGGCGACGGGGGCTGATCCCGTCCAGTCCGAAGAAGCTCCCCCCGGGCCCGACCCGCGGGGAGCTTTTTTTTTGAGGGGGTGGTCGCTTTTCTCTTTTCATCTGGATCATGATGATCTATGTTCTACATGTCTTCGGACGGAACACGAAAGCGAGCACGAACATGACGACCACCAAGATCAGCAAGAAAGCCGCCCGCGAGATCGCCAAGCTCCGCCGCGAAATGGCGACCACGCAAAGCATGAACCGCGCCGCTCAGATCGGCCGCCGGCTTTCGGAGCTGGATCCCGAATGGCACCGTCACTGAAACCCCGAACACGAAAGCGAGCACGAACATGACGAACACGAACACCGCCCCCCAGTCCTTCACGCTGAACGCCCCATTTCGCGGCGAGACTCTGACCTTCCGCCCCACGGAAGACGGTCGCCATGTCTATGTCGACCACCGCTTCCCGCAAGGGATGCCGGGCTACTGCTACCGCCCCGGGGTCGGCCTGATGAACAAGCGCTACACGGTCAAGGCTGCCCGCGAGCGGTACCGCTCCGCTCTCAAGGCTGGCTGGGTCCGGGCCTAACGGCTCGGGCCCTTCGGGGCCCCCCGCTCCGCGTGAACCTTCCGAACTCTCAACCCGAACACGAAAGAACACGAACCCATGTCGACCTATCTCTTCACGATCCACCCTGCCAACTATCGCCAAGCCGAGCGCGCCTTGAAGAAGGTCGGGTGCTGGCTCGAAGGCCCCAAGGAAAAGGCGACCGTCACCACGGCCGCTTGTCTGGCCCACGTCCGCCAGGAGGTAGCGCTCACGGCCCGCCGCGCGCTTCAGGGCGTGGCGCTCGTGGTCAAGCCTGAGATCCGTTACTATTCGGAGCGCCAGGCCGCGAGCATGAAGCGCGCCGATCTGTTGGATCACATTCACGCGGCTTACGCGGAGCACGACCGCTTGAGCGAGATCCCGGACGCGGAGTTCGGGGGACCTGACTGCAAGACTCACGCGCTTCGGGGTGTGCTCGAATACGCGCGCAAGGTCGACCGCTTGTATCGCTAGGAAAGGCAAACACCGATGAAAAGCACACCACTAGGAACCCAGATCGCCCGCCTGATCTTGGCGGGTGACGTACACCAGGCGCGCATCCTAGCAACGGGGCGTCGCTCTTACTCTGTCCCGGAAGCCCGCGCTATCGCTGGCGCTTGCCGGGTCGCACAAGCTAGAGGGTGGCCTGTCACGCTCGCGCAATTCCTCTAATCATCCTGACTACCCCCCTGAAACCCCCCGCGCCTTCTGGTCCGGGGGGTTTAGCATTTCCGCCCGACTCCACGCGCCCACTTCTCGTTCTGTTTCAATTGGCAGCGCGTGATCACGCCCGGGTGCTCGATGCGTTCGATCTCCACGCGACCACAAGAGATCGCATCGAACCCCGTTGATTCAGCCACCGCTAAGAGCGTGACGAAAACCCCGCCGATCTCTTGACCCACTTCGCCCGGCTTGCGGTCGAACACATAGTCAACCAACTCATGCGCCCGCTCTCGATCCAATCCTCCCATCGCCTGGCCTAGTTCGAGCGCTTCTTCCAGAAGACGGGTTGCCCGCTCGACTTTATCGGTCAGGCACTCGATCCCGAACACTTTCACAACCCATGACCGAACCCTGAACTGAAGATCTTCAACCATGGGGGTGATAATGCCCGTTTCCGTTCACCAGAACGCCGCGTGTGGGGGGTTTCAGGTCGGGGGTGGGGTAGGGGTACCCCCGGGGGCAACCCATACGCAGCGGCCGCGTCTTAGCTCGGAGGGGTGTCTGTTCCGTTGCCAGTCGGGACACTCGGAGCACGACACGAGCCGAAGGCCCCCGCGCCCGTCACGCCACGAGAACACGAGCAGACTCGAGAGCGCCCCGCGCCACTCGAAGTGCGCCCGCCACGGTCCGGGCAAACGCCGCCGGGCAAGGCGGAGCACCACGGACAACTTGCTCCGCCGAACGAGCACCCGATCATCGGGACCCGGACCGATGAACCCGATCCCGTCCGCTCGGGGGTGAGCGCGGAGCACCGCGCGGAGCCACTCGAGATCCACGGCCTGCACGGGGGCGTGGTCTTCGGTGAGCTTCATCGCTTCATGCTACCGTCAACGCCGCCAATGTTGTGGGGGTTGCCCCGGGCTTCGGTTCGCCGCCGGGCTTCGGTATTCGCCACTTCCCGCAAGTGCTCCCCATACCCGCGGGCAAGGTCGGCCAGCGTGGACGCGGTGATCGGCACGTATGCCTTGGAAGGATCGCGCAACCAATCGGCGTTCAGGCGATCCTCGATGAAGCACGCGAAGTCTTCCCACTGTTCCGGGGTCATCGCTCTTCCTTCCGCGTCGCAACTTCCGTCATTCGGCAAGTGTCCAATCGCTTCCACCCTTCGCCGCGCGGGACCAGCCACTCATCAAAAAGAAGGCATCGCCCACCGGAACGGTTCATATACCGAGACACATTGAACCTGCACTTCCCACAGGTCACCTTGTTGCTATCGATGACCAGTGAAAGTCGAAGTAACTTCATCGCTCGCTTACCCGTTGTTTCGCCATGGGGGGATCATGCCTTCTTTCATCCGCGCAAGATCACCCGCGCCAGCAAGACCCGCATTCGGGCTTGTGCCACCACTTCATCGGGGACCGGTCGAATTGCGGTTCGAAGCTCCGCCCACTTGGTAGCAACCGCGTCCAGTAGCTTGGCTTCCCGCTCGAACGCTTCCGATTCCAAAACCTGCTCCAACTCTTGCTCAACCATGGGGGGATCATGCCGCAAGTCGTGGCGCGGGCCGTGGGCGGTATTGGTGCGGGTCGTGAGCGGGGATCGGAGCATGATCCGCAAACGTCAGTACGCCCGGATCGGGAGCATGATCCGCAAACGTCAGATCCGCACGCGCGGGTGGGGGGTGGGGGCTACGCACGCGGGCTGCCCGAAATCCCCCTCTACCCCCCTCCCCCTCCGGCCGGGGGGTGCGACGTACGACCGGTCGTACGTGGCGCTCGGGGGCTCGGGCCTACTCTGCCGCCACGGGCTCCCGGGAGTTGGCCGCGGGGAAGGTGCCCACCTTCGCTTCGAGAGCCAGCTGTTCTTGGATCAGTGACTCTTGTTCAGCTTCCGTGAGCGTGGCGACAACCGCCAGGACTGAACGCTGCACTTCGACGCCCACGTCGACCTGAACCTTCGCGGGCTCGAAGGTACCCGCGAGCCGGGCGAACATATCTTCGAGCTTGCAGATAGCCGCCCAGTTCGGGTTGGCCTGAGCGCGGAGCCGAGTAAGGTCCCGGCGGATACGCTCGATCTGGGCAGCCTTAAGCCGTGGCTGATCTTCCTCGAATTGCTCGTGCCACGTGTGGAGGATCTCGTAGTAAGCCGCCCGCGCTTGCTCGGTGGTGGTCCCGGGGTACTGCTCGACGGCGTGCTTGATAATCTCGTCAGTGCCCATGCCCGCCTGAAGAAGCGCGCTCACGATCTGGCGGAGCGCCTGCCGTCGCTTGTTGTAATGGCGAGCCGTCCCGGGGGGTGGGTCCGGGTGCTCGGTTATCACAGGCCCGGGGGGAATGGGGTCCAGTCCGGTCTCGGCGGGGGGCTCATCAGGGCCAGGAACGGGTGCTTCGGATCGTGGGGGCGGGACGCGCGCCGGGGGCTCCGGGCCGGATTTGGGGGCTCCGATCTCGGAATCGGTTTGACCCTTTACGGACTCGGAATCCTTCTCGAGTTCAGACGCACGTCGCCCCTTGCTCTCCTTTGCGGGCTTGGTCTTGTGGGGCTTGGTGACTTCTGGGCGCGGTGACTTCGGACGTCTCATCCCTTAACTCTAACGGAGCATTGTGCCCGGGTCACGTGTGGCGGGGGAATAACGCGGCAAGGCGGGGGGCGACGTCGGCTAAGGTGATGGGTCTAGCGTTCACCTTGCGTCCGAAGAGCCTTGTGGAATACGTATCCGACGAGTTGCTTCATGTTCGTGGTTCCCATGTGGTCGGGGGGTGGCCGAGTAGCAAGGCAATCTCGTTGAAGCTAAACCCTCCCCTTTCGGCGATCTGGTGTGCGCTTTGGCGGCGGCCGTATCGCTTCGCGTAGCATTCGAAGACTTCGAGATGTTCCTCCCACGTGATGGTTCCCGGGGGGTGACACGGACCAAACTGCTTCTCGTGCGAGAGTCGGCCTTTGTGGTTTGGTGGCAGGTGGTAAGGGCCGTCGCCTTGTACTAGTGCGCGCTTCACTCGTGGATCTCGTCTTGGGGTGTTTCGTCATGGGGCATTGAGTCGCCTTCTGACTTCTTCCAGTGTCTGGAGCCGTTCATCCAAGCGGGTCGGGTGCATCTCGGGATCCCGGTCGTAGTGAGCGGGGGCTTTGAGCTTGGCGATCTCTTCATCAATCCAGGCCAGGATCGGGTGAGGGTGGACCGACACTAAGATCGACCCGTCTTGGTGGTTGTGTTCTTTCAGGACCGCGTTCTGGGGAGGGACACCGGTTTGGGCGACCCATGCTTTGAGAAGTTCTTCCCGGTGCTTGTTGACGAAGGCGAGCCGCTCCAACGCGATCGCTAACTCATCGGGGTTCTTCGGGGGCACGGGGACCCAATGGTTGCCGAAGCGATGGTCGCGCTTGAGCGTGGGGTCGAGGTTGAGCACAAGCGCCACATCCCCTCCGTCGAGCGTGGCGTCAATGCTTGAAAGCTCTTGGACGGCTTGGGCGAAGCCAGCAGAGTTGAACACTCCGTCGGGGTTGGGGGAGACGCCGAACTTCTCTCGGGCTCGGTGGACCGCGCGGGCTCGGTTGAGCGGGTCGAGCACCCACCGAAGGATCGCCAGGCGAGCATCGGTCCACTCGAAGATCGCGCGCACTTCTTCCGGGCTATCACACTCGACTTCGTAGCCCTTGCACTTGACGGTGTACGGCATTCTTACCCCCGTGCGATCCCGTGCGGGGCGATCCCGTAGATCCGGCGCAACTCGTCGCGTTCATCGGCTAGCTTCGCGATCTGTTCGTCAAGTTGCTTGATGCGCTTCTCGGCCGCATCCCGCAACGCTCGGTGGTCTTCAATGGTGACGGGTTCGTTCTTCATGGGTTCCTCAGAACATGGGGACGGGGGCTCGACCCCGATCCCGAATGGGGTCCCGGACGGGACATGAGCTGGCCTGAGCGCAGGCCACGGTGATCGGGGGGAGTTGGGCGTGGCTGGCCTTGACGCGCTGACAGGGCATCGTGAGTTGCCAGGCATGCACGAAGTTCGGCGGGGGTGTGGCGGGAGCGACGTGGCTCGGGGTGCAACGACGGTGCTTCATGGCTTCTCTTCGATCGGGCGGTCGAGGTTGAGCAACTCGAGAACTGAATCCGAACGGCGCATCTCGGCCCCCTTCAACTCGTTCGAGTGAGCGCGGAGCGCGAGTCGCTCGGCTTCATTGAGTACGAACGCCACGTTCAAGAACTGGCGCTTCTCGACCTGATCTTGGGCATACGCGAGAAGTCGCCGGATCCGGGACTGAACCCACTCGGGCGTCATGACTTCACCCGCTTGCGGATGTTCTCTTGCAGTCGGCGGAAGTATTCCGGGTCCGTGTCCTTGAAGTAGATCGGGACGGCGGCATGGTAGGCACGCGCCACGACTTCTTCGGTCGCCATGCTCGGGACAAGCCGGGGGAAGAGCCTCATGTGCGTGATCAGCCACTCGCTCGCCAGCCACTCGTCCTTCATCAGCAGGCCGTGAACGGCATGAGGCGTGCCGAACATATCCCGATCGACGAATGGGAAGGCAAACGAAGAACGGAAGTGAACGCGCCGCTCAATGGTCGGGCCTTCGGGGTATTGGGGGTGAGCTAGACTCATGTGGATCACGGGCATGGCGAACTCTTCGCCGCTGCCGTCGCACGTCTCGCATGGTCCCCAACAACTCGTTGCGGAGTTGCCTTGATCGTAGGTCGAACCACGTCCTTCGCACGCGGGACACTCGACTCGGATCGTTCCGTCTTCGTTCGCTTCAACCATGGGGGAGTCCTTCGAATGTATGGTCACGTACGACCGGTCGTACGTGGGCACGGTCGGTCATCGTTGCGACCCGTCCACTTGCGATAGGGGGTCTGAACTAGCTCGATCCAAGCGATCCCCAAGCAGATCCCGAAAACGTAGATCCCCGCAGCAACCATCAAGATCGTGGCCATATCCCAATAATGCCTTCGGGCCGCTTGAAGTGCCGCCCCAACGCGGGGAGAATGTGCGCCATGAGCAGTGGCGACAAGCGAGTGCAGATCAACACCCGAGAGCGAGCCGTCTCGGAAGATATCAACCGAGCGCAAGCCTTCAAAGCGCAACAACTGAGCCGCCTTTGGCAATATCTGATCGGCTTCCGTGCCGGGATATTGTTCGATGCGGGACCGGCGCTCGTGACGGACTTCGCCGACACCACGGTGCAAAGCGACGATATCTCGGGGGGTGACGTCTTCGGGGGCTTGCTGGTGCGCCCGGACGCGGGGAGCTACCTCACGATCGATCCGGGCTTCGCGGGCTTCTGGGTTCATGACTACAGCTCGAACCCAGATGACGGGAATTATGTCTTGGTTGCTAGCACGGGGGTGACCGACATCACCGCCTTGCCGTTCGTCCCCAACCCTGGCCCGGGGCCACGGTGGGATCTCGTTAGCGCCGTCCCCCGCGACTCGGAAACCGTTCTTGAGCAAAGTAACCGGGACGTGTTCGATACCGTGTCCGGGCTCTTCACCGCCAGCACTGTGGACAAGGTGATCGCGCAAGAGCTGGACTTCGTTTACACGCAAGGGACGGCGAACACCGCCGCGGTTCCGTTTCCACCCACGAAGACCACGCCCTTCAACACCGTGCACGCGCCACTTGTGGTCGTGTTCGTTCCGGCGGGGGCCGCAAGCTTCGACGATTGTGACTTTTACGATGTTCGGAACCTGGTTCGGAATCGTGAGAGCGACTGCAATCCGTGGTTCACGGTGTCACGCCGCGGGGTCACCAACATCGAGAAGCGGATCAACGCGACTTACGAAGTGAACTCGGCGGACGATGAAGTGACCGGGATCAACTGGGGTCGAGCCGTGATCGGCGGGGTCGGACCCTATCCGCTCGGGGGTGTGTTGAAGAAGAACGTTCCGGCGTCTTCGTCTTCGAAGTTCGGGGATGCTTCGGACGGGAGCGGGCAGCCGGCGGACGTGGGCGGCGAATACCTGAACTTGGTCGTCAACGATCCGGATCTCTTCATGACTGGAGCGGCGGCCCCGCAGCAAGCGACCGGGGACTATGCCTGCCTGGTTTTGACCCTTCCACGGCCTTACAACCGCTTCGTCCGCTACACGCAAACGCCGAACTCTAACCGTCCCCTCCGGTTTGCTGAAGCGGGCACGGGGCGCGTTCCAGAAGGCGCAAACGGCGTTTGGTTGGTGTGTGATCAGGGGGTGATGCCCACGAGCGGGATCCATCTTGCTGGTTCCACGGTCCCCGACCACTTCGGCGCGAACAAGACGGGAGACTGGGCGCACTTCTGGGTCACGACCATGGTGTGCTCGAACTCGATCAACGGCTCGCCGCAAGTGACGCCCACTCGAGTGACGGGTCGACACCACGTCTTGTGGTGGGAAGCGCGGAGCGCCCCAACCGCGCCGCTTGTGACGTACCAAGGTGCAACGGTCACGCAATACGCCAGTAGTGGAACTCAACCCACCCTACCCGAGACGAACGGCGAAGCCGCCTTCGTCTGGCAACTCAACCCCACAGCTTCGAATGCGCCAACGGGGGGTGCGAGCCCCCGCCGCGCGCGCAAGATCAAGGCTCGCGTCACGATCACGATCACGGGGGCGTCGAACTTCAGCGGTGACGTTCAGGTCTCCCTCTATTCTTCGACAAGCTTCCCATATGGACCGGGTCTGAACGAGAACATCGGGGCCAAGTATCCCGCCTTGTTGGTGCGGTCAGTCGAAGGGGGCGGAACCACCGTGTGGAGCTTCACGGCAAACGAGGTTGAGATCGAGCTTCCGCGCGTGGATCAAACCTACGAAGCCGCCGGCTTCGGCCCCTACTTCGTCACTCTGACGCACGACAACGGCAACATCTCCGACATTCAGTCCGTGGTCGCTTCAGGGCTTCAGACCTTCGAGTTCTGGGAATAACCGGTCCCTTCCCCCCGAGCGGGCCGTCCTGGCCCGTTTCGGGGGCTCTCGCACGTTTCCGGAGCCGGGGGGTTAGACGGGTAGGGGGTGACTTGAAAACGCTTCTGAGGGCCGTTCAGCCTTGCCCATTGGGTTGGGGTGAACCTCCGACCACGGCTTGCACTTGCTCGCGTTGTTCTGGCGTTCCTGCTTCGATATCGCGAAGCTTTTGGAGTACTTCATCGTGCGTCGAAAAGCGTAGGTTGAGCACCGAATCGCGAAAAGCGTCGACCTTCTGCTCCGCCTTCTCGGCTCGCCTGCGTTGGACACACGCCGTCTCGAAGATCTTCTTCTTGTCTTCCACAAGCTGGCGAACCGCATCAATGATCCCCGCGAGCGCCGCGGGTTGGATGCGCTCATTGGGTGAGCGCTGGATCACGCCGCCCACTTCGAGGATCCCCGCCAGCTCTTGCAACCCGTCCACGGTTTCGCGCCGCTCACCCTGGAAGGCCTTAACGGCCTTGAGGATATGAGTCGGCTCTCTTGGGCATTCGAGCACCGCCGCGATTCTTTCGATCGGTCCTTGCCTGGTTTCGATGCTTTGAATGATCTCGCGGGCGAGCGCGTTCGAGTGGAACTCGTGTGGGCTTTCGATCCCGAGCAAGTAGGCCATGCGCAAGAGCTGGCCTTCGTATTCCTTGGGGGTCCACGTTAGGTCGTTGATCTGCTTGACGATCTCTTCGACGTTGGCATTGGAATCGAGTCCCATCGCTTGCGTGATCGTCTCGTAGCGCTCGCGGTAGAACTCCGCGACCTCAACGACGTGGTCTTCGAACTCCGCGTCTTCCGCTTCGTCTTCGTCTTCGTCTTCGGGGGGATCGGCTTCATCGATAACCGCGCGCACTTCTTCCAATGTGTCGCACTTGATCTCCCACCCTTCGACCGTGATCTGGTAGCTCATGGCTTTACCTTTCTTGTGTTCATGTCTTCTTCGCTGCGATCCTCGATCCAGTCGTTAGCCGAGAAGTCTTCCACGTATGGCGACCATGGCTTGCACCCGAAGTCGCTTCCAAGTTGGAAGAACTTGAAGCCCCGAGCATTGACAGGTCGACACACGGTGCATCCGGCACGCCAGGCCTTGCGGCGCATCTTCCTACCCCCAAGCAAAAGGGGAATGGCTTCGATGAACGTCATGGATCACTCCCGATCAGTCGGATGAAAGCGGGGCGTCCGGGGTAGTCGCGCCAAACGGTCCCGCGGGGTTGCTTGCCTGGTAGCGTGAAGTCCCGCACGAATTGTTCGGCGCGGGCACGGGCTTCCGCGAAGCGATCGTCGAACGTGAGAACGTCCCCCGATTCGACGCGGACATAGTTGTTAGTTTGGTGGGGGCCCGCCGGATCCGGTCCAGCTGGCAAGCTCGATCGTCGCACCCTCATGGCTCACTCCAGATCTTGTCCACCGCCTTCGAAGCAAGATCCTTGGCTTCTTCACTCGAGATCCCCGCTTGCTTCCAAACCGACATGCCGTGAAACACGAAGAATGAAGCCATGATGTTGAGCGCGACGTGACCCTTGCCGATCCGCTTGGTCCAAACCGCGACCAAGCGAGTCACCGGCGAGACGGCTTCTTCGAACTCCGCCTGCCAATGATCGGACAGGTTTTCGATCATTGTTCCCCCCGCGGATCGCACCCGGCTGGACGCACCCGTTCCCTAGACTCACCACGGATCGTTTCGATCACCCGTTTTCGGAACCGGTGATCGGACTCCCACGGCTTGCGTTCGATCCGAGCGCGATCCCATGCCATGGCATCGAGATTTTTGCCGGTCAGACGCGCGGGCGTCTCTTTGAAGGGCCACCAGCGGAAAGCCCACGCGGTTACAAGCCACGTGATAACGAAGGTTACAAGCCACGTGAGAACGAAGATGGCCACTAGCGCGATCAGATCCAGAGTGCTCATGGGGGGATCATGCCGCGATCATCGACTGAGAATACCTCCCGCGTATTCGTTTCCGTAGTTTGCGAAAGCGCCCGAGCGCCGCGCTTGCTCCCGAGCGAGCCACGACGCGATGAGCACGTCCCCCGTGTGCTGGTCGGGTCGATAGCTGTACATTTCGTTGAGCCACTGCTGAACGGCTTTCGAGACTTCCCCGCCGGGTTGCGCCGGGATGATCCACGCGCCGTTCTCGATCTCAATGAAGAGCGACTCCACACCATGGCGGGGGTCGGCCTTGTTCTTGCCGGTGGTGTGCGCGCGGAGCGGGATTGATACGTCCCGATCTCGAGTCCACTGCAAGATGAAGTCTTGAGCCGCGTTGTTCTCCACGCGCACGATGGATCCGAACCGCTGGTGCTTGTCGATAATGCGATCGACGATCTGCCGACCGCGGAAGCGCCCGAAGTCGATATCCAAGATCAAGCGCCGCCGGTCTTGCAGCACCACGAACGAGAAGAGCGCGGTCAAGTCGCTTCGCTTCGTCTTGCCCACACCAAGGTCAACGCCCGTGAACGTGGGCTCCGGTCCCGTCCACTCCGCCTTGAACGAGAAGTGTCCAAGGTTGATCGCGAGATCCTTCGCCGCTTCGATCCAAGCCTTCTGAACCTTGCCGCCGCTCGCGTCTTGGCAAACCATCAAGAACAACTGGGCGAACTCGATCGGGCTGAAGTCTTCTCGAAGTCGGTTGAGCGCTTCCCGATCGAACTTGTCCGGCCAGAGTGTGATCACGTCTTCGACGTCGATCGAAGGGTGCGGGGGATCGTTGGGCGCGTATGCCTTGCGAAGAAGCTCCGAGTCATCGTGTTGCGTGAGCCGGTGCTCTTCGTCGCCCCATGCGTTGCGGTGACTTGGGCGGATATAGTCCACGTCGAAGTCGTCCGCGTTCGTGAAGAAGATCGCGCCTTCGGCGTTCATGGTGAGGGTAGGCCATCCCGCCTTCTCGAGTTGATAGGTCAGATCGCCGTCATCCGTGGCGCTCGGGGCAACCCACGGGGTGTTGCACACGACGATCTTCGAGCCGCGAATGTCGCGCCGGGAGAGCACGGTCGTAGCGAACCACTTCGCCACCTTCTCGCGACTGGCAAGAGTGGCCGTGTTGTTCACGTCGAGAATGTCGTCCACGAGGATCCAATTCAACCGCGAACCGGGGAGCGCGCCGTCAACACCCACCGCCACGAGCGAGGGGTCACGAATACCGCCTGGACGATCGACCACAAGCTTCGTTTGCGTCCAATGCTCGTCGCGCCGCTGCGTAGGACGGAGCTTGGGGAACACCGCGCGAAGCTCCGCGCTTTGCTCGATGTAGCTCTTGACCAGGCTGAACGGTTTCTCCGCCTGGCCTTGCGTGGCGCTCACGATCGCGCCGCGCGTGGTGGGGTCTTCCCCCAACATGAACATCGAGAGAAACCCCATGGTGTAAGTCTTCGAGAAGCCGACTGGAAGACGAAGCACGCACCGGGGGTATGTGGCAACGAAGTCGAAGATCAGCCGCTGATGGGGCAGAAGTCGGATCCGGTCGCGAGTGGTCTCCTCACGCATCACGAACTCGAACGCCGCCCCCGCGTCGACGCGGGCTCGCCCGATCTTCCGCATGAGCGCGCGCACGATCGCAGCGTTCCGATCGCGCGCTTGGGCTACTCCGGGGATCCGATTGACATGTCGATCGACGCCAGCTTGCGTGTGCTGCATTCGATCAATCTTGCCACAAGAGATCTTCTTCGTGCGGCAAAGGTACGATCAGGGCTGGAGCTTCAGGATCCTGGCTGCCAAAGATCGCCAGGATCTTGGCTTGGTCATCGCCAACAAGCTTGGTCAAGGTCGCTTCAGCCTTCGGCGCGGAGTAGATCGCAAAGCGCTTACCCGCCCGGATACCGATCCCGATGAGAGCGTGGTCGAGTTCAGGGAACCCGACCACGTTCAAACCGGGGAGTGGCTCAAGCTTCACGCCGCCCGTTGTTTCGGGTCGGGGGTGAGGGACGGGCGGTCGATCCCGTGTTGCATCGGAACGAACGACACGAGCGCGCGTGCTCCGCGATCAATGGGCCGCCGCCATGTCACGCGCACGTCGACCCACCTGCCGGTGAGAATCGCCGCGTCGGGGTCGATCTCACGGAAACGGATCACGGCCCCGATCTCGGCATCTAGGGACATGATCTCGCTCCGCTTGGCTCCAAACAGAATCGGATCGAACTCGTCTCGCGTGATGTAAGCGTCCATGGTGCTCTCCCTTCGGGGTCACTTGGGTTTCACGCGGATCAAGATAAGCCCTTCGGTTCCAGAATGCACGCCCCATTCGGTATCTTTCCCAAGACGAAACACCACGTACGACCGGTCGTACGTGGGTTTTGGTGGGTGGGAATTACCCCCCTTAGTCGGTTTCTTCTTCGTTTTCAGGGGGGTTCACGCGCCGGGAACCGGGCCTTTCAACGCGCGGAGCCGCAAGCGGATCACGGTGAATGTGCTGCACTGCAAAGCGGTTGACGTGTTGCTTTGGCTGGCCAGAGTGGCACTCACCCTGCCAGCTAGCGCCGCACTTCGCACAACGGACCCGCCACTTCTGGGGCTCGGGGAGTCGCGTTTCGGGGTCGAACGTTCGCCGCGTGAACTCCCCCTTCACATGGGGCGCGAAGCGGGGAGCGAACTCGATCCAGGCTTCAGGCTTCACGACCCTTGACCTTCTCTTCGTAGCCTTCGAGCAATTCGGAAAGCTCCCGAGACGAGAGCCCGTTGCCGCCAATCCCTTGGCGCTCCACATAGCCGCGGATCTGTCCGCCAAGCTCCGCGCCTGCTTGCGCCATGACTTGCGCCACGTGGAGTTGCTTGGCGAGTTGATCGCGGAGCGCTTCGGCTTGTTCCGCGCGTGCCAGCGCTTCGGCTAGTGCGCTCGCGTAGAAGTCAGCCGTGGCCACGATCGCGTTGCTTGCCTTCTTGGTGATCATTCTTCGTCCGTTTCGTCTTGGCTCACATAGAACGGTTTTGCTTCCAACAATGCAAAGAATGCCGCCCGGTCGGGCTCGGAAACCGCATAGAGTGGATCGTTCTCATCGCCGCGCGCCTTGAGTAGCCGCGCCGCGTAGGGGTGAGCTTCCCCGAGTGACTCCGCGGCTTGTGCTTGCTCCGCCATCCGATCGGGGTTTGCATCGTGAAGCGTCCAGCCGTTGCGGCCCCATTGAAAGCCCCGTGCGAAGCCGTCACGGTGAGCATTCTCCGCCAGCTTGACCGCGAAGGCTTCCCACTGATCAGGGGTAGCGCCCGGGTAGAACGACCGGAAGAGGATCACTTCTTCTTCGAGCCGAACGGGAGGATCGGGCGAGCGCCGGAACAGTGTCCGCACCCGATCCGAAAAGCGTCGGAGCCAGTAGCCAAGTCGGGTCATTCGTCTTCGGACTCGGGATCTTCTTCATCATCAGTGGGCCCGAGATCGACGGCCTGATCTCCGTCTTCGACGCGATACTCGCGAAGCCGTCGGAGTGCCACGCCGTGCCATTCCTTCGTCCACTCGGTGCCAATGAATCGCCGGCCTTCTAAGAGCGCCGCAACGCCCGTCGATCCCGAGCCCGCGAACGGGTCGTAGATGATGCCACCGACCGGCACAACGCGGGCAAGGGTACGCATCAACTTGACGGGCTTACCCGCTTGGTGCCGCTTCGACATAGCGTCCCGCGAAACGGACACCATGCCCGGTACGACGCCAAGCTCCGGACGGATCGGCATGGGCCCCTTCGAGCCCCAGAGCACGAATTCACATTGATTCACCGGGCGGCCGAGCACCGGGCGAGAGTTCACCTTGTCCCATGTCACCACGCCGCGCCATATGATGCCACCGGCTTGGATAGCGTCCGACACGATCGGGTACTGCCGCCAGTCCGTGAACGCCCCGAAGACGCCGCCCGTCTTGAGCACTCGCACGCACTCCGCGATCCAGAGTGAACACCACGCGAGCATGGATCGTTGGTCGCGGTTGTCTCCACTGAACTCCGCTCGCTTGTCCTTCACATTCGATCCGATGTACTTCGTGGTGGTGCTCTTGGTGCGATCCGATCGGAATTGGCCGCCACTCGAGTAAGGTGGATCCGTGAACACCGCGTCGAGACTTTCGTCGGGGATCGCCTTCATGACGTCGAGCGCTTCGCCGCGCACGAGCGACCACCGCGCGTTGCCTTCGATCACTTCGATGAACGACGCCCCTTCTTCGTCACCCGCCGGGACTTCGTTGTTCAGCGAAGCCGACACTTGGGGTGGGGCCAGCAAGCGAGCGAGTTCATTCCCCGAGAAGCCGAGCGTCGACAAGTCGAAGCCGTCCGCGCGGATCTCACGCAAGAGCCCCGCCAGATCGTCTTCCTTCCAGCTTGCGACTTCTCCAATCCGATTGTCCGCGATCGCGAGCCGGTCCGCCGTCGCTTCGTCCACGTCGAGAAACCGGACGGGAACGGACTCGAGCCCTAGGCGCATCGCGGCTTTGAAGCGGGTGTCCCCCGCGATGATTCTCCGATCCTTCGCACGCGCCAGGATCGGAGCCCCGAAGCCGAGCGTTTGGATCGAACGCATCACGGCCGGGACGGCTCCGTCATTCGCGCGCGGGTTGCGCTTCCAGGGGACTAGGGTTCTTGGATCAACGTAAACCGCCGCCGCTTCAACTTCTTCGCTTGCGGCGGCCTGCCTTCTTCTTGCCATGCGGGGGTTCCTCCGTCTTTGGAGGATACTCTCCGCGGGAGCGCTCGCAAAGCTCCCCGTAGTGCGTCATCAAGTCGCCGGGACCTTCCCCCGGGCACGGAGTCGAAACGACGCGAGAGCGCCCGTGAAGCCGGTGCAATCCCCAAAACGGAACCCCGTTGATCTCCAAGTGCTCAAGGGTACCTTCCGCGGCCTTCTCGGTGATCGCGTGGATCGCGTGATGCATCAAAGAACGATCGGGGAATATCTGGTCAACGCTCCCCTTGAAGTTGGGGTAGGTGATCGATTCGTCCAGCACTTCGAAGATCCGAAAGCGCTCGACCGGGCTATCGACGAAGATCCGGTACCTGTAGTCGGCTTGTGACGTCTCGATCATATCCCCGGATAGAGAGGCCAGCTTCTTGAGCCGTAAGAGATCCTTGAAGACGCGGGCACGCACCACGAGCACGCCCACAAGATCCCGATGTTGAACGATCGAGAAGAACCCGATCGAAGAGTAAACCCACATGTTCAGCCTTTCTCGTTCATCCGC
>Ga0272441_10006211_pt1 | contig 20172 bp, 29 predicted proteins | sample SSMProp6N_FD_193582 | JGI IMG/M metagenome (GOLD analysis project Ga0272441, IMG submission 193582) | Marine sediment archaeal communities from Little Sippewissett salt marsh, Falmouth, MA, United States - SSM-Prop-6N | ecosystem: Environmental > Aquatic > Marine > Wetlands > Sediment ...
TTCAGGATGTAGGGGATTGAATCCTCGGGTTTTATCATGCTGTGATTTCGGTTTTCAGGTCTGCAAAATTTTCATTCGGGTTCATGTACATATGCTCGCGCACAAAATCATCCGGATCCTGGCCATCGGTGAGCTGAAACATTTTCACCAGGAATCCATGCGCCATCAGGAGCTCAAAATCCTTTTTGGCCGCTTTCATTCCGGCATCATCGCCATCGCGCATCAAAATCACGGTTTTGCAATGCTTTTTTAATTGCTTGCAATGATCTGCGGTGAGCGCGGTGCCGCATGTGGCCACCGTGTTGGTGCATCCGGCGCGGTGCATGCTGATCACATCAAAATTGCCCTCCACCAGGATGGCGCATTTCTGAATTCGGATGGATTTTTTTGCCAGGTTCAATCCCAATAGGGTGGCGCTTTTATCATAGATCTCTGAGCTGGATGAATTGAAATATTTGGGTTTGCCGCTGAATGGCCTGGCTCCGAATCCCAGCGGGGTGCCGTTTGCATTGCATATCGGAAACACAATGGCATCACGGATGCGATCATAATATTGCCCTGAATCGCTTTTTTTGATCAGGCCCAATTTCTCTGCCGGGATGGCCATGCCGATCTCAACCAGGCGCTGGGTGAGCCATTTGCCATCATCAGGCGCATATCCAATTTTAAACAGATCAATGGATGCCTGATCCAGCTGCCTATCCTTCACCAGATGGGTGATGCATTTGTGATCATCTGCCAGCTCGCTGCGTTTTTTTTCATAGGCATTCATGGCCAGTTTCATGCACTCCAGCATCTGATCGCGCTCCTCTCGGATTTCCGGATCTACATCCGGCCCATCGCGCTCCACAATGATGCTGTGATGATCTGCCAGGTTTTGGATGGCATCCGGAAATTCCATTCCGTTTTTTTCCATCATCAGGGTGATGATGTTGCCGGCCTTGCCTGAGCTGAAATCCTTGAAACATCCATCCGGAAAAATGCAAAATGATGGGGTTTTCTCTCCGCTGTATGGAGAATTGATGAAATATCTGGATCCGGCGCGTTTGGGCTTTTGCCCCGTTATGCGTTCATAGTCGCTCACGCTCACGGCATCCAGCACATCATCAATGGTTTTCTGTGATATTTTGCTCATGGTTTCTCCAGCTTTATAAATTCATATTTGGCCAGATCTGCCAGGTGGGGCAATCTGCGCATCAGGTGGATCCGGGCTCTGCGGATCACTTCATCCGGATCTGTGTTTTCATAGCATGGCACCAGGATCATTCCATTGATGGATCCGGATCTCCATTTCACCCGGCCCATCCGGCTCATCAGGATGGTGTTCAACCCGCTCCAGGCATTTTTTGAATTCATCATTTGCCGGCTGATTTTTCAGGGTTTGATTCATGGGTGAGCTGGGCGATGGCCAGATAATTCTCCAGGGCATCGCGGAAAATGGATTCTTTTTCCTTGAATGGATCCAGCAAATTTTTGAGCTCGCGCATGATCATGCGGCGGTACTCATGCATGGATTTGGCTACATGATGCACCGTTTCATTTTCACCGGCTGAGTATTCAATCCAGATTTCGAGCTCATGCTCTCCCGGATCATCTAGCACATGAAAAGGTTTACCGATTGGCCGATCACCTTTAAATCTTTGGATTTCGGTTCCGATCAGGCTGAATTGATTTCGGCAAAATTTATTGAACACATAGGTGGCCGCCGCGCTCATTTTCATTTTGATGCTGAAATCAATCAGGTTTTCAGATCTCAGGCCATTAGTTATTTCAAAATGGAGCTCTGATGTGGTATTTCTGAAATACGGGTTTGATATCATGATGTGTGTGTTTGTTGGTTTGATAATTCGGTGGCCTGCTCATCCACGCGGAGCTGTTTGCCTTGCCAGGATTTGGGTTTTCCGGTGGTGCTGATCACGTCAAAATGCACCACCCACACCCAGGGATTTGCATCCCAGGCATCGGGGCCGTGGATGGATTGCCACAAGGATTGAAATGAAATCAGCGGATCAGGGATCCAGGTTTCTCTCTGTGATGTGCTCATATAGTGTTTATATAGCGGGCTCGGATATCCATCGCCCGGCACACATTTAAATGCCGCAATCCCTTCATCAATAACATCCTGATCCGTAATCTGCTGCAATCGCTCCAGCTCAATTTTTTTCACCTGGAGCCATATCCGGGCGATGGCCTTGGGCATGTGGATGGATGGTTTCCATTTGTGTGGTTTGGGCGGCGGATCGCTTGGGTTGATCATATCCGCCCGGTAATGTGGAAAATTATGATCCAGGTGATCCAGGGTGAATCCTTCGCGCACCCATATCAGATCACCGGGCTGGCCGTATGGGCAAAAAAACGCTTTGCCGTAATCATCGCCCGCGCAGAAAAATCCATCACGATTTTTGCCATCCAGGGTGATCACCTTCTGAATGGCTTTGATATCCATTTCCGGCTGCGGTTTTACGATTCGCCGGGTTTGGGTTTTGCGCCCATCCAGGAGCGCATTCACCATTTCGGAATTAAAAAGGATAGGGATCTCTCTCATGGCTCGCTGATTATATAGATGGCACCCAGCCAGATGATAAACATGCTCAGGGTGAATGATAGGCTGATGATCAGGGCCGGGGCGAATGCCGGGCTGAAAATGGATCCGGCGGCTGAGATCAGGATGGCGATGCATCCATCCAGCCATGCCCATTCCAGTATTTTGAGCCAAATGGGCCATTTGTAGGTTTTCGGTGTTTTCATGGTGTGTGTGATTTTTGGTATTTCTCAATGAGTTGATCAAATTGCTGCTCCAGCTCCTTGGATTTGATCAACCATCTTTTCATGCGGGTGCTGAAATAGTTTTTTTGGGCCTGGCGCATCTGCGCGCCGATTTCAATGATTTCGTTCATGGTGTGTGTGTGTTTATAGTTTTTAAATATTCGCCCCATTGCTGAGCCATGGCCCGTGCAATGCCCGGAAATGTTTTGCTCCTTATTTTACCAGATCCGCCGCCGGTATTCCAGCACCAATCCGGATAAGATTTTCCACTCTTTGATTTGATATATTTTGAGCCACTTACAATTTTTGTAGGAATCAGATCAGGAAATCCCCTGAGCCAAAGGCATGTTTTTTTATTTGCATGATCTCCAAATTGCCAGGGTTCAATGATTTGTGATGGCTTCATCGGGAGCCCGTATTTTTCACATAAATCCGGAAAATGTTTTTTGATATATTCTCCGGATAATATGCCCACGGGATTCTCCATGGCCACATATTCGCACGGGGCATTCCATAAATCCATAAAAAACTCAATGGCGGCCCTTTGCTCTCCGGATTCTCGTTTTCTTTTAAACCATGCAGCACCAGAAACGGCCAGATCAGTGCATGGCGGAAACCCGATGATGGCATCCCATCCATCATTTAAAATTTCGCGGGCATCACCTTGAATGTGGTATTCAGGCATGGGCCCGGATGGCGGCAAAATATCGCATGAGTATGCATCAAATCCCATCTTTCTGAATTCCACACATACGGCCTGAGATTCTTCACAAACTAGCGCGATTTTCATGGTTTCTGTGCGATTGGGTTAGGAATTAGGGGCTCCGGGCCAAATGTGTATTGGCCGCCATCCAGGATGATGGTATCGGTTTTGATTTTCACCTTCTGGCGCCGTGCGCCATAAATAATCACATGGGTGGAATCTTTGCACTCAGATCCGCCGCTGATGAATAGAATATCCAGCCGCTCCATGGGCTCCACCCGCACGGTGAGCTCATTTAAATATTCCCAATAGGCGGGGAGGGTTTCGCCGCTCTCGCGGATTTCGTGCTGGCTCATCCAGCGCGGATCCTGGCCGGTGTAAAAATCCCACACATAAATGATGTATGGATCAGGGCTCTGAATGGGGATCCGGTTTAATACGGTTTGCGAAAATGTGGGGGCCAGAAGTATGGAGCCCACAAGGCTCAGAAATAGATTTTTCATTTTTATTGGTTTATGGTTATTAATTAGCCGCCTTTATTTGCGGCGCGATTTTTTATCCTTTTTTGCTCGGTGGATTTTATATCCGATTTTGAGATTTTCGCGCACGTATGCCGTGGCGATTTGCTTGGCATGGCTCTCACTCTTTGCCTGGAGCTTTGTTTCAAATTTTGCAATGGTTGTGCCATCAATTTTGATGGATGTTTCCACCACATAACCAAACGGCCATTTTTTGCGCACTTTGAGCGCGGAATCATAGCCCCTGCGGAGCCATTTCATCAATCTATTTGCTGCCATGCTTCTCTAGTTTTCTGATTAGCCTATTGATTGCATTCACGCGGATCAGCGATTCGGCGCGCGGATAGGCATGTGTTCCGGTCAGGATGAAATATCTCTCAGCTTTCAGCTCCAGCGGGGTGCGCTTGCTGTGCTCGTATAAATTCATGATTCTCTCCTCAGTCATTTTCTTTAGGTATTAAGTATTAAGTACAAAGTATTAAGCCACTGAAACGCGCAATGCGCGGGGGTTTCATGCGGTTTTGTTTAGGTGTTTCCACTCCAGGAAATGCTGGATTTGCTCAGCTATCTCATCTTTTATGATGTAGCGGAGATCTCGCTGGATATCATCATTTGGTAATGAAACCTTGATGATTTTGATGCAATCATTTTCATTCATGAATTGCACCATGATCTCAACTCCAAAAAATTCCATGTGGTGCGCGTGTATTTCAGCCATATACAATTTGATTCAGGGTTTGAGATAGGGCGGTATGGGCCGGATTCAGGCCGTGCGGCAATAGGTATTCAAATGAATCGCGGTGCTTTTGTGCGAATCTGCGCACGTTTTCATCTGTTGCATGCGGAAACGCTTTGAGCCAGGGCTCCACCTTTGCGATGTGGCGCATGCACATGCAAATATTCTTTTTGCTTTTGCCTGTATTGATCAGGTATCTGCGCTGGCGCACGATTTTCATCAGTTGCTCTCTCATCTGATTATTTATTAAAAAGGTTTAGTTGATTTCTGAGCGCCTGACTTTTGGCGTTTTTGGCCTTTTCTTTACGCTGGCGCGTTTGTAGGTACTCGCGCATCAATTCAGGGGTGGGGGCGCTGAGTAGCTGGCTCTCTAATTCCTTCTCGCGCTTTTTGGCTTCTTCTTCGGCTTGCTGAGCTTCCCAGTGCTTTCTGTATGGGCCAAAGGTTATTTCCTTAATTCGCCGATATACCCACAATTCAAATTTCGGATCTAACCACGCCGCAAATTTGAGCGCCAATTCTTCGCAGAAATATGTTCCGTTTTGGCCTCGCGTACTTATAATTTGATGACATGAATTCCCCCCATTTGGGGTAAATTCAGACTCCAATTCAGTGATAAATTTTTTGGTGTGACCTGCTTTGAGAAAATGATCAATTCGCTTTCCGAATGCTTTTGCCATTTCAGTGGCATTGATCATCACATCTTGCTCCGTTCCGTGAACGAGAAAATGTATTTGTGCTTCCTGGTAGAATAATTCCAGTTGTTTCATGGTGTGTGATTAAGAGTTTATAACTGATTGAATTTTCGCCCGTTCTTCTTTAGCGAGCCTGATCAGCTCAATCAGAATTTCATTCGCGCCGATTCCACGGCTTTTCTTTGTTCTGATCTGTGATCTGGAGTATTTTTGCCCTAACCGTTCATGAACTATTTCGGTGTAGGTAGGTGGTAAATAAGCCTGAACATTTTGCCACTCTTTTTCAAGGGCTGCTTTCAATTCGGCTGAATTCTTAATTGAATTAGTATGCATAAGTGTTTCTTAAAAGATACATAATGTTTTCCAATAGTAAACAATATGTATAATTTAGTCGCTATAAGAAACTTTAAAGTTTTTAACTGACAACGTGTTAACAACTGCTATACATAGCGTCCTTACTAAGTTTGCAACTGTGGATACTTATGCTGTATATGACAATGGCAAACTTCATCTGGGCGCTACTATTAGAAACTTTTTAGACCAGCATCATATTAGATACACTGGCTTTGCTAAAGAAATTGGAATGTCGCGCGGTGGGGTTCATAAAATATTTGAGCAATCCAGCATAAATACAGAGCGTTTGCAGCAAATCAGCCGCGTTTTGAAACACGATTTTTTTAAATACCTGATTGATGCATCTACGGTGAATGAGCTGGGATCTGTTAAAGAACCGGAGCCTGAGTATCCAAAGAAAAAAACTCAGAAACGGGTTATTGTGATAAACTTTGATGATGATGATCCGGATAATGATGCCGATCTATTCAAGCGCCTGAGCAAGTACATTCAGGATCTGGATTCATCTGATATGGAATAAAACCAATAAAGCGCGGCGCATGCCTTGATATTTCAACCTTTTAACCAGCACAAAGAAATATTGAAATGGAAACCACCAACAACATAGGCCAGCGGATTGCGCAGATCAGAAAATCTCAACGGCTCACCCAGGAATATATGGCGGAGCGGATGCGGATATCTCGCACATCGTACAATAAAATGGAAAATGGAGCCAAAAGGATATTGAGCTCAGATCTGATAAAAATGGCGGAGATTTTGGATGTTTCGGCTGATGAGATCCTGGGCATAACATCCAAAAAATCAAAACCCGTCGCGCCCAAATTGAATCTCACCATTGAATTCACGGATGATGATGCCATTCCGGATGGCGCACTGGTTAAACGGCTGAGCGAAATGATCAGGCGAATCAATGAAAGTGAATGAGTAAAGGATTCAGCAATCTGCGCGCGCGCATTGAGCTAAAAAGCCAGTCAAAGGATGGGAGCTGGATGGTGTTCCTGGTGATCATTCTGGATGGCCGCCGCAAAAGGTATGCCCTGGGCATCCGGGTGCTGCGCGAAAATTGGGATGCGAAATCTCGCACGGTTAAAAAACAAGATCCGCAAAGTGATCAGAAAAATCTCATCATCCAGGATGCGCTCCACCGGGCCCAGAAAATTGCTGTGGATCTGCGCACCCATGGCGATGTGATTGGATTCTCTGATTTTGAAAACCGATTTTTTTCATCAGATACCAGTTCATTCATCGAATTCTGGCGCGATGAAATGGAAAAAATGCGCCCCCAATTGGCACCCGGCACCTATAAACATCACAAATCGGTGCTCAAAAAACTGGAGAATTTCCGCCCGGATCTGCAATTCTCTGATGTGAATCTGGATTTTCTCAATGATTTTGATAAGCATTTGCGCCGCAAATACGGAAATGCATACAACACGCGGATGGCCAATTTTAACAAGGTGCGGAGATATGTGAATCTGGCGATGGCCCACGGAAAAATGGCCAGGAATCCCTTTGATTTTTTCTCCATCGGTTTCCAGGATGCGCATCGGGTGGTGCTCACCAGGCACGAGGTGATGGATCTGGTAAAATTGTGGGCATCAAAGGAATTGAGCCCCGGCCATCAGCGCGCGCTCCAGAACTTTCTCCTGGGGTGTTTCACCGGTTTGCGGATCTCTGATGTGTATGCGGTGCGCAAATCGCAGATCCATGGCTCCACGCTGATATTCACCCCGCAAAAAACCAGCTCCAGATCCAAGGTTATCCAGATTCCGCTGAGCAAAATGGCCAGGCATTTCATTTCTGAATCTGATCAGGATCTCCTGTCCGATCAGCTCAGCGAGCAAAAAACGAATGAATATTTGAAAGTGATCGCCGCACGGATGGGGTGGAATATGAATCTCCATTTTCACGCGGCCAGGCACACATTCGCCACCATATACCTGGAGCTTGGCGGCTCTGTTGAAGTATTGAAGCGCATTCTGGGCCATTCAAAACTGGCCACCACCATGAAATATGTGCATATCAGCCAGGCGCGCATGGAGCATGAAATGGCCCTGTTTGATTCTCAGAAATGGAATTCTGAATGATGCGCAGGCACTGGATATTTGCCTGCACATTTGATGGCACATTCCTAATCCAGCCCCGAATCAGCCCCGAAAATATTGGAAAAATGGCCGAATGGTACGTGAATAAAGGGATGTAGAAATTTCAAATAGAATCCTGTCGCGATCACATCAGTGCTGAAAATAGCACATTTAGAACATCAAAAACCCCCGCAAATGCTGGGGTTTTTGTTTTTTAGGCTTGAAAATGTTCGCCCCGATGTGCGAAAAAAACGGGGCGGAATAAGGCTCCAGCCCCGAATTAGCCCCGATAAAAAAAGCGCCATTTTTGGCGCTTTTGGATCGGATGGGTATGCGGGCAATCATTCGCCCGGATCCTGATCTCGGATCCCGTTTTCCTTCAATACCTTGTGAATGGCCACCAGGTTTTTGTTGGTGGTTTCCAGTTTTTTGATGATCTCATCAATGCGCAGCATCCAGGCGCCGATCCAGCGCATGATCAGAATGCCGATGATGATGGCTCCGATAATTAAAGCCAGGTAGATGATTCCTTCCATTGTGTGTGATATTTTGTGATTGAGCTTTAAGTTATGTAAAAACGGGCTATTCCAGTTTTTTCTGATCTGAAAATGAGATTTCCATTTGATACCGATTATCAAGCAAAAGAGATAGCCGTTTCTTCTCACGCTTTATCTCAGCGCCTATTTTACCATATAAATGCTCCAGCTTCCTGAGCCGATGGTATGATACTTTGGTTTGCTGTTCTTCTTCAAGGCTTCCGTATAAATACGCAAATACCAACTCCTGATAGTTTTGAAATTTATCTCTCAAACTTTCATCTACTGTTTTAGGATTTATCAATTGAATCCATCGAATAAAGCCGATTTTATCGACCAAAAAGCGCGGATAATTGTCTCCAAACATCAAACTGCTGGACATTTTTGTACAGTGGTTTGCCAATATTCGGTCATTTTGAATTTTTCTTGTCTGATTTCGGTAGTTTATTTTAAAAAAATCGCATACCGGTTGAACCCAAATAAAGGAATTTTCAAACTGCACTGTACGTTTGAACATTTCTATTGCTGAATTTTCCATAATTAGGCGGCTTTTTGGTTTGTAGAATGGTGATATTGCTCCAAATCTTTAATCAGCTCTGTGAGCTGCATGAGTAGATGCATGAAGTTGCCGCGCTCAAGGTTAGACCACAACTCTGCGGTGGTGCTTTCTTGCGCTGCCAGCCACACGCTCCAAATTTCTTTGTTGCAATCTTGCGCAGATTGCATGGCAAAAAAATCTCTTAATACTTCTGTGAGATTGATGCTGCTATTTTCAACCCGCAGCGATGGGTTTTCGATTTTACTTTTCTGCATGATAAAATAAATTTTATGAATAAAGCGGGGAAGGTCGCTGCAGAAAAGTCCAATGACAAGCATTGAGAAATCTCCGGTACTCTCAACCGTTCGCCTTCCCCAAGGCTTTTATAAACGAAATCTGTTTGAAACATGCTTATCACTTGAAATTTTCTGCACTCCAAACATACATCAAAATCTGAGAAATACAAAACAAGCCTTACGCGCGCACATTGCGCACGCGCTTGCGGTTTGCTTCATAGCGCTCTGAAAACTCATCAAAATCTGATTGAACATTTTCCACGCGCAGGCGCCTGGGCCATTGATTGATTTCGGCTCTCATGGCGCGGAGTTCATCCAGCATTGCATTGGATCCGGATCCGCTGAGATCTGGCACGGCATCAGGATCCAGCTGCGGATTGGATCCAAATATCAAATTTCTGGATGGGCCTGATGGTGTTACACTGGAGCCCTGCGGAATGTTTACCAGCTCCGGGCCGGTTTCGCCCACGAGGGCAAATCCACCAGGCGCGGAATCTGTTCCGGTGGCGAATGCCGGGGTGCCTGGCAAGGTGGCCGCATTGGTGGCATCTTGTGCCTGGCCGGTGATGGATGTGATGATGGCCACCACGGAGCCCAAAATTGCCAGATAGCTGAATGGATCTGATGATTTAACGGATGCCACGGCCTGGCCCAGCGCAATTCCACTGTTCACGGTGTTCATGAAATTTCCGATTTCTTGCTGGTGCTCGGCGCTTGCACCGGCGGCGGCTGCAATCTGGCCCAGCGATTGGCTCACGCCACCCGCCACTGCCTGCGCCGTTTGGAGCTGGCCGATGGCCCGGCGCTTATCGCCATCAGCTGCATTTTGCTGCAATTGCTCCCAATCCCATAAAGCATTTGAGCGGATGGCCAGCCCCTTCTCAGCAATTTCCTGCTCAATTTGATTGATTTCATTGCCCAGGGTGGCCGTCAATGTTTTGATTTTCTCCATGGTGATCCGGGTGCGCTGAACTTTTGGATCTTCTGCATTGGCATCGCCTGGGGTGGGGGCGCCATCGCCGGCGGATTGCTGGCCATCTGTGCCGGCAAAAATACCGGTGGCCAGCTCTCTCTGCAATTCTCCGATTCGCTGAATCTGATCGCCTAAAATCCTGAATTGGGTGGATCCTTGCTCGGTTTCTTCACGCTGGGCCATCAATTTGGATCTCAATTCGCCGAGCCCTTCCATATTGCCCTCAGATGCCAGTTCATTGATGTGCTTTGTCATGGCTTCGGCTGCGATTCTCATCCCGTTCATTCGCGCAGCAAATACCTGGGCACCCGGTATGGCATTACTCAGAAACATGGTGAATTTTTCCCATCCGGTGAGCGCATCACTATTGGCCACATTTAAAATTTCCGTTAAACTTTGCACGATGCCCCTGGCTGCCCTGGCAATGATTCCATCACCGGTTTCAATGCTCAGCACAAATCCATCCCAGGCGGATGTGAGTTTTGTGATATCTCCGCTCAGGGTGTCAAGCTGTGTTTCTGCCATTGCTTGGGCGGCGCCGGCTGCATCGCGGAGCGCGGTTTCTAAATCGGCGGCGGCTTCTGCATTATTGGCCAGGATCACCCCGGTGGTGGCTCCGCGTTTACCAAACAGATCAAATGCGGTGCCCGCCTGATCTGTGCTCGTGCGGATCATTTCCATGGCTTCATTGAATTCCAGCCCTTCCTTTTTGAGATCCAGGAAAATGTTTCGGAGCGATGTTCCGGCGGTGCTGGCATCCAGCCCCTGGTTCACCAAAACGCCGATCATGCTGGTGGCTTGCTCCAGATCTACGCCCACGGCTTTGGCCACGGGCCCGGCGGCTGCCATGGCCACGGAAAATTTCTCAATATCAAGCGCCGATTTACTGAATGATGCGGCCATCACATCCACCACGCGATCCGTTTCTGATGAATCGAGCCCGAACTGGCGCAAAGTAGATCCGGCAATGCTGGCGGCATTAGCCAAATCTGTGCCTGATGCGGCGGCCAGATTCAAAACGGCGGGGGTGAGATTGGTGATCTCGCGCATGGTGAATCCCAATTTTGCGAGCTCGGTCTGCGCATCAGCTGCCTGGGCGGCGGTGAATGCGGTGCTGGATCCGAGGGCGATCTGTTGCTCCTGGAGTTTTTTGGTTTCTTGCCGTGTTACTCCCAAAACAGATGCCAGGCGCGCATTTGCGTCCTGGTATGCGGTGATGGTTTGGATGGCTCCGCGCACGGCGCGCATAAATGTGGCGCCGGCCACTGCGCCGGCTGCGAATGGAGCGAATTTCCGCACCACGCCGGTGAGCTTTTGCCATCTGGTTTCCACGCCCCGGATGGCCCGATTGTGTTCAGATATGCCTGCCTTTAATCTGCGGAGCTTTTGGATGTTTTGATTGTACTCCTTTGAATTGCGATCCAGTTTTTGCGTTTCGCGATTCAGGCGGGTGAATTCCGCGCGCATCTGTTTGATGGATCCGCCTGCGGATTTGCCATTCAGGTATAAATTGATGGATCTGTTTTCTGTTCGGCTGGCCATTGTTTATGATTTTGTGATTCTGATGGATGTGGATCTGTGATCCAGCTGCTCCAGTTGCTGATCTATGATTTGCACGGCATTATCTGCATGGTATCGGGCGGCCAGGTCTGCCACTTGTTCCTGGTATTTATCTACCCCGGCGGATAAAAATGGCCTGGGGCGGCGGCCTGATGTTTCTCCAGGCGCATCATCAACGGATCGGCCCCGGCCCACACCGTGCTCCACAAATATCAGGTGGCGCTGGAATTTAATTCCCAGCCGCTCCACTTCGCCCTGGGTTTTTTTGGTGAATCCTTTGATGGATCTCAGGCCATCGCCGGTGGCTGATTCAGAATCGCCCACGGATCTGGCCCTGGCTTCGCTTTTAACTGCATCAGCCATTTGCCTGGATATTCTGCGGAGATCTGCATTAAACTGATCAACGGATATTTCTGTGAGTTTTGGGAGCTCTGCCATGGTTTAAAAATCTGTATTGGTTGCCATTGATGAAAGGACGAAATTGGGGTGAATCATGGGGTGGTGGTTAGTTCCGGATAATCGCTGGATGTTCCAAAATCCCACGGCGGAATTGTCCACGCGGAATAGATTCCTGAGTTTGTTGTGGGTGTTTGTAGCTCGCTGGTTGTCTTACCGGTACCCACTGGACTGTTAGCGGTGCCTATATCCGTGTCCCAATAGGAATTTGAATCTGTAGCTGATCCGCTTTGTACCCTTCCAACCAATCCACCATTATGCGTTCCGCTACCACTAAACGTGCAAAAAGCAAATGAATTGGTGAATGTGACATTTCCTGTGAGCACACCGAGCAAGCCGCCCTGCGTTCCGCTCCCGGTATTTAAATCACCTGATGCCCAGCAATCCACAAAACTTCCACTGCTTTTTCTGCCACAGATTCCACCAGCATATACAAATGTGGCCGTGATATCTCCGGTGCTATAGCATTTTTCAATATCTAAAGATGTCGTATTGTCAAGGCCTACTATCCCCCCCACGTTAATTCTTCCAGTTATACTCCCTGTGTTTTTACAATTAATAAGCTCACTATAATTTATAGCTACTATTCCGGCGGTAGATGATGAGTTTGATGTAGATGTGTTTGTAATGTTGCCATTGTTTTCACACCCGCTGAATGTTGATGCTCCGCCACTTGCACAAATTCCACCAACATGCAGCCCTGTTCCAGAAATATCTCCATTATTGACGCAATCAATAAAATTCATTCCTGATACTGTGAACACTACTCCAGCAGCTTGACCCACCACCGAAATATCCATATTGTTGGTGTGGGATAAACTTATATTGCTAGATATCGATGGACAAAATCCACCGACACTGTTTCCTGACACAGAAATCATCGTTCCGCTCGTTAAATTCCCCTGTATGGTCGATCCCCCTGGAGCCGCAACGAAAGCGCCGATACAGCCGCCAGCTCCAGAGCCACTTGGAAACGAAATATTGCCATTGAATTCATTGTTATCAAACTCTAAACTAGATGTAGAATTTAGTTCCCCAATCAGCCCGCCTAACTTTTGAAAACTTGCGGCTCCGGCATTTTCCACATCTCCAATATATTTGTTATTGTTGAATTTTCCATCTCTAAACACGTCGCAAATCGGCCCTTTTCCATCTGATCCTGTATCATTTACGGTATATGATCCAGCGAATCGGCAATTTTCAATTTCTGCGCCGTTCTGACAATTCCCGAAGATGCAATCTGTTTGCGTTAAATTTATAACGTTTAGCTCATTGCCATCATAAACCCCTTCAAAATCAGCATGCGCACTACTCCAAGTGCCGAAAGAGTTAAAGTCAATGGCAGAAACTTGGATATATTTTTTGTCAACACCGGTTGTATATTGACCTTGCCATGGTGTACCCACGCCCATTTCTTCCTCGCTGCCGCTATCTATTAAATCAAATTCACTTGCGCTGGCTACAGGGATATAATTTTCATTTGCAATTAGATTTTCCACTTCCTCCTGAGTATAGAGGCCAGGCGTATAAACCGGGCCATCATCATCATCAACCACCACATTCTGGCTCACCACTTCAATCTCCTGCGATTTGATCCGCCGCATTTCCATCTGCTGCATCGGTGATGAGCCAATGGATCGGAGTTTTTTCATGATCAATGTGGGCGAATGGCTGATGAGCGCGATGGTTTGCCATTTGATTTTTTGATTGATCTCTGGCGGAATCATGAATGAGCGGATGATGATCTCCTCTTGAACGATGGCGCGCAGGGTTTTAATCCAAAAGGATTCATATTGATCCATCCAGCTCATGGATTTATTGAGCAAAGCGGTGCCATCTGATCGGGTTTTTGTGGTCGTGGCCAGCGGATACCCGGCTGATATGGTGGATGTGTCCACACCCACCCAATAAGCCACCATAAATTTGGGGCGCTCGCCAGCTAATGGCTGGCCGCTTGAACGGCCCAATCCGGATAAAACCGGCGCCTGGAATAAATCTCCGCTGAATGCTTTGAAAAACCCCATCGGCACGGGGCCGAGCTCCGGGGTAATTTCATACAAATCGCCGGTTTCTTCAATCTCCAGATCCGGCCAATTGTGTGAGAATAACGTCCACACGGTGCGTTCTGAATATTTTGATGCGCCGGTTAGCATCCAGGCATTCAAAGATTTTACCAGGATGGCCTTTTTTGATGTGGGGCTGATGTCATTGTTTAGAATGTAGCCATTGAGATCCTGAATTTTATCCACGGCATCGCCCACCTGGTAATTGGTGAAAATGGTTTCGGTGTTTTCGGGGAGCACCCCGTAATTCAGTTTAAATTTCTTTTTTGGCTTTAATTTTAACCTGTGCCCACCCACCTGGTATGGATCCAGGTTCAAAACATCTTTTCGCTGGGTGATGATGGTATCGGCATAATTAAATGAAATGATTTTCCGACGGCCATCAAATGAAACCATGAGATTTTTCCAGGTGCGGATGGCTTCCAGGAAATTGGCCACCGTAATATCCGGCACATGGTCGCGGTAATAAACTGTGCCATCATATTGATCCACTCCCTGGTATGTGATATTCTCGAATGATATGAATGTATTGGTGAGCACTGCGCCGAGGGTGTCGGTATCTTGCACTTCACTGCGCAGCTCCAAAACCAGATCCTGGGTGCCATCATCGCCCGCATAATCATATTCATAAATGATCTCAATTTCAAATTCCTGGGTGGTGGATCCATCCGGAAACGAGCCCACCGGAAAAACCTGTTTTCCAAATGCCAGATTATTGGCCAGATCATCAAACAAATTGAAAAATAGCTGAACATCATCCACCCCATTCTCATCGGCCCAAATGAAACCCGCAAATCTAATCCGGTAAACCCCTTTTTTATTTACCGTGAATTCCTGGGCGGTATCATCAAAAAGGCTCTCGGCATCATTTTCAGCTGCCGGATCTTGCACAATAGCATCCGCGAGGGTTCCGGTGGGCCCGCCGCTCTGCGGTAAGGATAGCACATTTTCATCTGCCACATTGTTTAATTGAAGCAATGCCCGATATTCTGCGGGCTTTACCTGGGCGAAATTTGAAACCAGAAGCGCGCGCTGCTCATGAGAATCTTGCAAATAATCGCCATCAATACTATACCCGATTGATAGGGCTGCTTTTCTGATAACATCATGCAATTGAATCCAGGGCACCAGGGCATGGAAATTCTGAAAATAACGGTTTCCGATTTTCTCGGTTTCATTGAGATAAAAGGCTCCGGCATCCGGATCCCAATCATTGAGCACGCAAAATGGAATTTTCTGCCATTTTGCCGGATGGGTTTCCGGCGTTTCGCCTATGGCTGCGGCGCTGATGCAAATATATTTTTCAGGCTGATCAAATGCTGATTTCTGTTGATAGATCACCACATCATCCACGGAATATGCCTGTGTGCTGTTGTATTGGGTGGCATTTGGATTCCAGTCTGGATTTATATCCGCATCAAAAAACTCCGGATTGAAATGCGGCACGAATTTGAGCACTGCGCCGGTGGCGCCGTCTGCGCTCATATCTGCCGCGTTTTGCCCTTTTGCCGCTGCTATGATGGCGGCGGGTGTGGTGCCCAGGTCTGCCTTGGCTGTGAGCTGCATCACATCGGCCAGCTTTTTATTGAATACATCAATGCTCAATAGATTGGTAAAAAAATCGGCATCAATGGATCCGGATCCGAATTCTGAAATGGTTTCCTGGATGAGAATGGATCCGCGAATGGTGCCGAAATAATCATCCACGATCACCACATCATCAAATCTGATGGTTTTATCTGCCAGGTGGATCTGATCCACATATTGCAGGGTGCGGCGGTTTTGGGGTGATGCCGGAATCTCAAATGATTGGCTAAAATCGCCGGTGGTGATGGTGGTATCTTTCAATGGGCTGATTTCATCCAGCATGATCTCCAGATCATTCGGAATATCAATGGGCTGCCCTTGGATTTGGATTTCAGTGATCATCTATTTCCAGAATTCTGTGAGGTTTGAAACGGATTTTGATGGCGGCAATGCCAGGCTGAATTTTTGATTTCGGGTGAAATCTGATTCGATATTCTGGCCATCTACCAAATATTTTGAATCTGCTATTTGCACGGGCACGCGGTGAGATCCGGAGCGGATCCATTTGTGCCTGGAGCGCATAAAATCAGGAAATGCCCTGGCATCTGTTTGGCTCATGGGCCCGGTGTTCATTTCAATGATGGGCTGATCTTGCTCATTGTAGCTCTGGAGCTCCTGGATGATGGCGCTGAGCGGGTTGGGCACATAGCCTGTGCGGTATTTTTCAGCGGTTATCTGGCCGGCCAGGGCTCTGTTGCCCAGCATGGCCCAGGATTCAATGGCTCCCAGGCTGTTTTCATACTCCAGCACAAATCCGAGGGCATCCGGCTCGCGGATGATGAATCTCACGGTGTTTGATATGGAATTGATGGATGCGGAATCAGGATCTTTTATGATCATATAAATATCATAGTGATGCACGGTTTTGCCCAGGCCATCGGCAATGGCTTTGATGCCTGAGCCCACCAGATCAGCCCTGAATTGGTAGGTTTTACCAAATACGAGCGCGGAGCCCGTATCCACATGCAAATTGTCGGCGGTTTGGGTGCCATCATCAAAGAATATATTTGCACGCCATCCCACATCATATCCCAGGATATTTTTATCGCGGTTATGCCAGAATAGCCAATCAACCTGATCAGCAAAAATCTCCCTGGTGGTGCGATGGGTGAGAAAATTATTCTCCACCCAATCAATGCAATCAATGGCGGCGAAATCATCCAGGCGAAATCCGCCTTTTATGGCATATTTTTCATTGATTAGAAACTGTTTTCGGCGGCTTTGCGGAGATCCGTATTTCTGGCCGTACAAAATCCAGAATGGCCGGGTGATCTCTGTGCATAACACGGGCGCCCCTGCGGTATCTGTTGGAATTTCCGGCTCGGTGAAATGGGCATCCATCAGGCCGCTCAAATCCAGATTGGCCAGATTTTGATCATCAGGAAACAGCTCCAGCTCGCCGATGCGGATCATTTCGCTCTCCGGTGTATTGTGTGCCGATCCGATAAAAAGCCACACGCTGGCCATGTAATCAGCTGGCCGCACTTCATCCACCCCGGCGGTGCTTGAATCTTCTGTGATGGGATATCCTGTTTCGCTCACGGCCAGATTCAGATCTCCGGTGTATTGCTCGCGGGCGCGGATGGTGAATCCATATGCCGGATCTGGAAAATATAGCTCGAATTCAAAAAACTCAGCCAGATCAGGATGGCCCAGGAATGCCGGAATCACTTCATTTTCTATATATGCCGCATCACTAGTATCTGTTTGGATTTCGTAATTGTCGGCATTTGGCGAATCCTTAAATGTTAGGGTGGCGGAATAGTCCACACCTTGCCAGCTCCAGGTGAATGTGATTTCATCATCATCATCTGGCTGGGATGTAACCAGGATATCCTTTTGCGCGCGCACCCCGGCGGTGGTGATTGCATCGGGTGTGCTGAGCTGGATCTGGTATGGGTTTCGGCTCAATGCGAATGCCGGGAGAATTATATTGCTACTTATTGCCATTGTGCGGGTGTTATTTCAAAAAATTCATCAAATCGTAAATTCAGGCGGATGGTGCATCCAATCCAGCCATCGCGGAAAACATTATCAACCACCAGGCTCACATCATCCAGATCCATGGCGCTCAATAGGCATTTATATTCTCCATCCGGATCATTTCGATCTGCTTTCATTTTGGCCAGGATTTCCTTGGCATCATTGAACGTGCTGCGGATGGCGGTGTGCATTTCAGGAAAATTGGCGCGCTCAAAATTTCGGAGAATGGTGATGCGCGCATCTGTGCGGATGATATTGCTGCCATCTTGCTCCAGGAAACTGAAATCTGGCGGCGAAAAATACATGATGCACCCCGGTGCCGGATCTTTGATTTCGCGGGTGGTGTTTTCAAAAAATCGCGGGTTTGCGGTGGTGTGGCTTATGGGCACATATGATGCGGCGATGCGCTCCATGTAATTTCTCAGGGTTGTGAATTGATTTTCCATGCCTAGTGTTTGCGTTTAAGTGATTCGGCCCGGATTTCATCGCGTTTGGCTTGCTCCAGGTATCTGAATAAATCGTGCGCCGGTGTTTTGCGTACGCTATTTGGCCGCCCGAATTTTTCGCCGGCCAGGCGCACGATGGTGCCAGCCCATCCCATGGATGGAAATCGCTCTCTGATGCCATCATCATTGAATGCATTTGGGTATTGCTTTGGAAATATGCGGCGCATAGCCCGGTACTGGATTAGCATGGCCAATTTTTTGCGCCTGGGCACCAGGTATCTGAAAAAAGGGATGGCCAGATGATCAGCGATGAAATTGCTCCAGCTGAATCCGATCAGGGTGCAATTGGCTGCGCAGAAATCGGCCAGTATTTTATTCGGGATCTGCTTTTTTTCATCATCCTGGCCCATTATTTCGATGGCCTGGAGAATGGTATCGCATAGCGCCATTTGGCCGCCGGTGAAATTCTTCATTCGCTTTTTGGGAGCGATAAATGGGCCGATGCGGCGAATCTTTGCGCGCTCCATGATGAAATCCTGATCATCCAGAAAATCGAGCAATGGGAGCGATGCCATCACATGCTCGCCATTCATGAGATCGGGGCGGGTAATTTTACCCAGGCGGATCAGGATCTCCATGCGGTGATCCATGGGCTCGCCGGGCTGATCCAGCACATCGGCAATGATGGCCAGGTGTTTTCCGGTGATCTCATCAACGGATGCCGGGATCTGCCACTGATATTTTCGGCGGATGCGGTTTCCTTTTTTTATTTCCAGGCGGATGGTGTTCATTTCAGTTTTTTCAGGAATTTTATTTGCTCCAGTGTGGGCACCTGCACGCGCTTTTCATAGCATTCATTCCTGATCAATTGCCAGGCAATGGCGCGCGATGATGCCAGGGCTCTGAATCCGTGGATCTCATCCAGGTATATTTTTGACGGTGGTTTCATTTTCTTAAAAATTTGATGAGTATGATGATGAGCGCAATCAGTAGCGCCCAGATAATGAGCTCGCCGATTTTATTCTGAATGCGCTCAAAAAAATTGGGTTTGTGGGGGATGGGCACATTCCGGGTGGGCTCCAGGTATTTATCTGAATCCTTTATCACCGTATCAATCTGCATCTGTTTGATTTTGTAATCGAGCACGATCTGAGATCCATCCAGGGAGATCCAGGCATGAATGGAATCATCCTCGAATTCCACCGGAAACACAATGGCGGTGCTGGTATCTTTTGGCGATGGATTGGCCGGGATCCACATGGATGCTGTTGCCGGTAATTCATGCACCATCGGGATGGCTAAATTGCGCCGGATCTGGCTCTCTATTTTTGGGGTTTTGATGCTGATGGGGATGAGCTCGGTGCGATCCTTCAAAATATTCGGATCCAGGCGGATGGCTTTATCAATGTGATCAGCCGCACGATTTTGGCGCCGCATCATTTTTTTCTCTGCGGAGCACGATGCCAGGATGATGATGGCCAGCGATATGTGAATGAGTTTTTTCATTTTCGGTAATCCCAGCGAGCGCGGCGGCCCCTGATATCATAGTGTGTGAATGTGTTATATCTGCCCAGGCCGCCCTGGGGGATTTTTTTCTCGGCAATCAGCTGCTCAATGGTTTCAGCCACTTCATCGGGGTGGTGGCCCAGGATCACAATATCGGCGGCCTTGCCTTTTAGGTGCTGGGATCTCACTCCGCCGCCCACGGATGCATTGTGCGCGGGTGATCTGTATGCGGAATTGATTTTGATGGGCGCATTGAAATGATCTCTGATGATCTGGAGCGCGGCGGCCAGGCGGATCACATTATCCAGCACATCATCAGGCATGGGCGCGCCATCTTTGGAATCAAATTCCGATTTTTTAAAGTTCGGAGCG
>Ga0272441_10006212_pt1 | contig 20168 bp, 18 predicted proteins | sample SSMProp6N_FD_193582 | JGI IMG/M metagenome (GOLD analysis project Ga0272441, IMG submission 193582) | Marine sediment archaeal communities from Little Sippewissett salt marsh, Falmouth, MA, United States - SSM-Prop-6N | ecosystem: Environmental > Aquatic > Marine > Wetlands > Sediment ...
TTTCCGGTGAAGGCCATAATCGTGTCTCCTTTCGTGCGCGGCTCAGGTGCCGCGCCACAAAGCATGGTTCGGTTACTGCCGGTTGCGTCTGGCCCGCATGTACTCGACGACGTCGGACCGGCTGCCAGAGGCCTTTGCGGCCGACGCAAGACGTTCGGCGCGGCCCTTGCGGTCTTTCTGCGACGGCCGCGCCGGCTGAGACGCCCGCCCCAGCGGCGGCACCTCCTCGCGGTGCTCCGCCTTCAGGTACGGCTTCTCGTCGAGCAGGTCGCGGGCCAGCTTCTCCACGTCGACGTCCGCGTCGCCCGCCGTCGCCAGGCGTTCTCGGGCCACCAGCATCGCCGTTTCGGGGTCCCGCGCGCCGGCCCGGATCAGTTCGCGCTCCAGGCGCCGTTCGGCCTGGAGCTGCTCAAGCCGGTGTTCCAGGGATTCCCGCTCGCGGCGCTCGCCGGCCAGGCCGTCTTGGAGCGACCCGGCCTGCGCTGCATGCGACTGCCGAAGCTCCTCGTTCTCGGACTCCAGGGCCGCGCAGCGGCGCTCGGCCTCCTGGGCCCGGCGGCGGTAGCGGATGCTCTCGCGCACGTCGGTCAGCTTGGGCGTCTCGCCGCTCTGGCCCTCCGGGGCCTCGTCGCGATCCGGCTGGATCTCTGCCATCTCAGTGTTCCTCCGACGGTTCGTATCCCAGTTCTTTGAGGACGGTCGCCTTGCCGACGCCGATGTCGAGCTTGATGCGGGCTTCCTCGAGCCGCTCGCGCTGGCTTTCCGGCAGGGGGCTCGGCCAGTGAAGCCGGGTGGCCCGTTCCTCGGGTTCGTTGGGGAAGATGCCGGTGCGGTCGAGCAGCCCGAGGACCATCCGGTTGAGGCGCACGAGTCCCTCGCCGTAGGTGATCCGCTTACGTTCGAGTCGTGCCAGCGTTCCCATGAGGGCGACCTTCAGGGCCGCGGCGCTCGTGAGGTTACCCAGCCGGTCGCGCAGCAGCCCGGCGGCCAGGGGCGTGACGCCGCTGGTCTTGTCGAGCGCCTCGCGGAGTTCGCTGACGTGGGCCTCCTCGCTGGGCGAGGCGGCGTCGCCGCCGAACTCCTCGATCGACGCGTCGGGGTTGTCCGTGGACCACATCCGGCCGGGCGCCACGGGCCGGTTCTCGAAGTTCTCGATGCCGCGACCCAGGTACATCTTGAAGCTCTGGAACGTGACGCGGCACGCGCGGTCCGACAGGCGCGTGTTCAACTCGTCCTGGAGCGGGATGAGCGGCTCGACGTCGCCGCCGCCCTCGTACTGCCCGGGCACCGCCAGGTTCTGAACGTGGACCACGGGCACCTCGCCGAGCAGGTTGGGACCCTCATCGACGAGGTCGCCGTCCTCGTAGTGCTGCCACCAGCCGGGGCCGAGGATTTCGGTCACCTGGCAGGCCGCCTGGCCGCCTGCCGGCTCCACGTCGGTCCCGCCGCTGACCCGGTTCAGAAGTTTGCGATAGTGCAGGACGTAGAACTGCGTCCGCTGGTAGTCGTTCTCGTCGAGCACGGGGATGGCCCGCCAGGCTTCGACGGGTTCCAGGCGGACCTGGGCGAGGGGATCGACCTTGACGGCCGCGTCGCCCGCGCCGCTGACCCACCGCCCATCGACGCGGGCCAGGGTGGCCGGGAGGCGGACGACGACGTCGACGAACCCGTAGACGCCGCCCAGGAGGGCCATCTGCTGAAGCAGGGCGACGCCGCCGTTGGTTTCGTAGATCGCCCGCAGGACGGCTTCGGTCCGGCGGGCGCGGTCGGCGTCGGGAGCCAGGCTTTCCACTGCGGGCGGTTTGCCGAACAGGAAGTGGACGCCCGTGTCGATCCGCCAGCCGATGTCGTTTTCGACCACGACTTCCTTCCGGCGCAGATGCTCGCCGCTCGAGGCGGTGCCGCCGTAGCCCAGGTGGCTCGCGCCGGTGACCCGGGCAGGCATGCCGAATTCCTGGTCCTGGGTGTACGGCCGCGCGACGGCGGCCCAGTCGGAATCGGTCGTGTTCAGCTCGCCGCCCGCCAGGCCGTGGATCTCGTTGCGGTAGTAGCTCCACAGTCGCTGGAAGACCAGCTGGCGGTCGATGAACTCCTCCCGGAGCAGGTAGTCGACGTAGTCCTCGTCGAGGTCGGGGCCGTGAAACCGTGCGAAATCGAAACCCATGGTGGCTCCCCTTGTGTGACCGGTGGCGACGGGACCTTTGGCCGCGTGCATCTGCGAGGTCCCTCCACCCATAGGCGAATCGACGCAGTGCGGACACGGAGGAAGGCCGCCGTGCACGGCAGGCGCACCGGCGGTCACATCACCGTCGCACACCGGTGCCACGGCGGAAAACGTCCCGGCGGGAAAAAACGGATTTTTTCAGCCCCCGTGTCCTCAGGCGACCGTGACAGGCTGAGAGCCGCTAGACCCCGGACGTCGAGTCGTGCGCCGGTGCCCAGGCGAGGGGCGCGCCACGTACCCGCTCCGGCCTCGCCGAGGCAACGGGAGCCCCGGATGTCCGGGCCGACAGGCCTGAGCGGCTCGCGGCGTTCGACCGGCGCGCCACGGTTGCGACGCCGGGGGCGCCCGGGGGCAGCGCGTGTGACATCCGGCCGTGAAATCGAAGGGAGGCGGCGGCCTGTCGGCGCGCGAGCGGCCGGCCGCGGTCCCCGCAGGAAGTCCGATAATCGCCGGCTCCCGGCCCTTCTGCGCCAAGGGTGAACGCCAGCCGACGGACAGGCCGATGGACAGACAGGAAGGGCGGGGTTCACTCCGGGCAGCGGGCGGTCACGGCCGGCGTGACGGTGTTTGCCTCATGGCCGGCCACGGCCGCGGCCGATAGCATAATGAATGGTTCACGGGTTGATATGGCTGGCAAGGGAGCCGGGGCCATGGACGACATCACCGCCCTCCGCCGCGTTCTGGAATACTCCGCCTCGACCGACAACAAGAAAGGACAGGACGGCTGGCCCAGAGAACTCGAACGGCGACAGGAGCCGCGCTATAACTACAAGGCCGAAGGAACAGGGACGCTGACGCATCGTGACGAGGGCATGCCGATCGCCGTCACGCCGGGGTTCCCCGTGATCGCCCTGAGCCTTTCCCGTAGCGGGACCAGCTTCCTGGCCAACCACGAGTTCAAGGCCGGCGACATAGTCGCACTGGAGCTGCCGGCGGCCGCCGGCGGCAAGAAGATGCTCAACGTGAGAGTCGTCCGCAGCCGGCGCGTCGGCCTCAACGCCTGCGAGATCGGCGCGGAGTTCGCCGAAACCGACTCCCAGGACATCGCCGAGCCTTAGAGCCTATCCGAACTACCCCCCCCTGGCTCACGACGCCGATCCGGTCCCCGCCTCCTGGCGGCGGCCGCCCGTGCATCAGGCCATGCTCCCTGCCGTCTCGTAAATGGCCAGGGCGTTCTCGACCGGCGTGTCGGGCTGCATCGCGTGAGCCGGAGCGAGGATCAGTCCTCCGCCCCTCCCGACCACGTCCATGCGGTGGCGCACCTCGGCGACCACGTCGTCACGGGTGCCGTGCGGCAACGTATGCTGCACGCTGAGCGTTCCGCAGAAGCTGACGCGGTCGCCGTACGCGGCCTTCAGTTCCGCCGGGTCCATGCCGGTGGCCTCCGGCTGCACGGTGTCGAGCACGTCGAGCCCGAGTTCCAGGAAGTCGTCGAAGATGGCCCGGCTGCTGCCGCAGCAGTGGAGCATCGCCTTGCAGCCGTACGCGTGCCCGAGGTCGATGAACTGCTTCAGGACGGGCTTGAAGAGCTTTCTCCACGAGGTCGGGCTCATCAATAGCCCCCGCTGGGTGCCGTAGTCGTCGCCGAGGGCCAGGATGTCAATGCGCCTCTTGCCCGCCTCAAGGATGCGCTCCATGTGCGCCAGGAAGAAGCGAACCCGCTTGTCCATGACCGCCAGCCCGACCGGGTCCTCCAGGCCGATGTCCATGACGACCTGCTCGACGCCGCGCATCCGCCCGGCGCCGTTGATCATGTCCGGCACGCCGGCATTGCCCGCCACGAGCGCGAAGCCATCAGACTCCCGGCACAGTTCCGGCACCCGGGAGTAGTCGAAGTCGTCCGGATCGGGGCCGGGTCCGGCGAGCACGTCGTCCACGGTCGCCACGTCGGCGTAGGGGAGGTCGTCGGCCTCGTCGTAGACGCCGGTCTCGTAGCGGACCGGACGGTAGACGGTGCCCCACATGTCCTCGTAGCGGCCGTCGGACCACGTCCTGGGCTGCCGGCCTCGGTACGGCGGGCGGATGTACCGCAGGTCCACGCCCAGCCGCACCAGCAGCTCGTCGTGTGTTGCCACGCCCAGGCGGGCCTTGATCTTCTCCTCAAGCTCGACCGTGGCGTAGTAGTGGACCGGCACGCGGTCGGGCTCGGCGTGGTCCAAGGCCGTCATGACTCGCTCTCTGCTGTTCATCGTCGTCGCGCTCCCCGAAAGGCCCGTGTCGCAGGCAGCCGCGCGCCGCCGCGGCGGGGCCTGCCCGGGGATTATAGGGCCGGCCGCCATGCGGCGCCTACACACCTCTCGCGACAAGCGGCCGCCCAGAGCCTTGCAATCAGGGCGCATTTGGCTAGACTGGCGGTGCGGTGGCGATCGATAGGACATCGTGACCGCTTTTGCTTTGGCGGAAAGCCCCGGAACGGCGGGCGAGGAGTCGCTCTCATGAAACTCTGCGATCTGCTGGACAGCGCGTCGGTGAAGGTGGGCCTGGTCTCGACCGACAAGGAGGAGGCCATCGCGGAACTGGTGGACCTGCTGGTCCGCGACGAGCGCGTCAGCGACCGGCCGGGCGTGTTCGACGCCGTCATGGCCCGCGAGGCCCAGCAGACGACCGGCATCGGCGGCGGCGTGGCCGTCCCGCATGCCAAGCACGAGAGCATCGAGCGCCTGACGGCCTCCCTGGGTATCAGCCGAGACGGCATCGACTTCGACGCCGTGGACGGCAAACCCGTCAACGTGGTCTTCCTCATCATGGCGCGCGTGAACGATCCCGGCCCGCACATCCAGGCCCTGGCCGAGATCGCGCGACTGTTGCAGGTTCCGGGCTTCTTCCGCAAGCTGGTGGACGCCGAGTCGAGCGACGAGGTGCTTTCGGTGATCGCAGCCGAGGAATAGCCCGCGGGGCCGGGGGGAGCGGAGAACCGCGACGTGAAGGAACTCATCGACAAGATGCTCCACGTGGAAGAGCAGGCGCGAATGCTCCTGCGGCAGGCCGAGCAGGAGACCGCCCAGGCGGTGGCCGACGCGCGGCAGGCCGCGCAGGCCCAGACCGAGCAGGCCCTCGAAAAGGCCCGGGACGAGGCCAGAAAGCTGATCGACCTGGCCGAGCAGGAGGCCCGCCACGAGAAAGACCGGCGGCTCGACGAACGCCGCGCCGCCATCGCCGACTCCGTCACCGTCAGCGAGACAGCGGTCCGGGAAGCCGCCGACACGGTCCTCCGGGCCGTGCTCCACCAGCCGTGAGCCGGTTCGCCCGGCAACGGCGTCGAGAGAGAAAACCAGTCACGGGCGCCAGCCGTGCCGACCAGGATTGCCACACCTCTCGAGTTCGTCGTCGCCAAGGCGCGAGCCATGCACTCGCGGCTCTACGAGGGCGACCGCCTCGACGGGCTGCTACGCCATCGCGGCCTGTCGGAACTGGCCGGCGACCTCCTGCCGATGGAGACGTTCGCCTCTCATGCCGCCCTGGAACGCCGGTTGGTCGAACGGTACGCCGAGTCGCTGGCCCTGCTGTGGCGGTTCCTCGACAGCCCGCGGGACCGGCTGTTCGCTGTCCTGGCCCTCCGCCTTCAGATTGAGAACGTGAAGGTCGTGCTCCGAAGCCGGTTGGCCGGGCGCGACGTGGCGACGCAGGCCCTGCCCGTGATCCCGATGCCGGAGGCCTTCCGCTGGGACGATTTCGACCCGTCGAAGCTGGAAACCGTGCAGAGCGTTCTCGACGCCATTCCCGAGCCGGCGATTCGCCGGTCGGCCTGCGATGCTTACATGCTCTTCGCGGACCGGCCGGTTCCCCTGTACCTGGAAGCGGGGCTCGACCGCGGGTACTTCGCACTGCTGGCCGACGCGGCGGCCGAACTGGGCAACCAGGACCGCCGTGCCATCCAGCCGCTGCTGGAGGTCGAGACCGACCTGCACCGCTTGATGCTCGTCCTGCGTGCGCGGGTGAACCACGGCATCGACCCGGCGCTGGTGGCCCGACTGGTGGCCGCGCCGCCCGCTGCCTGGGTTGCCGCGGCAGCCGAAGGAGACTCGGTCGATGGCATCGTTCGCTGCGCGCCGGGACCCCTAAGGCGGCACCTCGCGGAAGGTCCGGCGGAACTGCCCGACATCGAGCGGCGCCTCTGGCAAGCCTACTACGCCACGGCCAACCGGGTGTACCGACAGGCGTTCTTCACCGTCGGCTGCCCGTACGCCTTTGCCGCCGTCAAGCGCATGGAACTGGCCAACCTGATCACCGTGGTCGAGTCCGTGCGATACGGCCTGTCGGCCGACGAGACGCTGAAACACCTGCTGCGCCCCGCAGCATGACAGGGCGGCGCCGGGCAGACCGGCCAAGCCCCGAGGAGCACACGAACCGATGCTGATGCCCGCCCCGATGAAGCGAGTGAACCTGTTCATCCTGGCCCGGGATGAACACAAGGTGATCCGCGCGCTGGGGCGGCTGAGGCTCATTCACCTGGAGCCGGCCGACGCCGGAGGCCACGCCCCCCTGAGAGAGAAACCCGACCGCGATGCGCTGCTCGAACAGCACCGCCGACTGGTCGCCCGCATCGACGCGCTGCTGGCCGCCCTGGGGTGCGACGCCGACGGCCCGGCGGCGCAGGTGCCGCACCTGTCGACGGATGACATTGCCCAGAGGCTCCGCGACGTCGAGGCCGCCTCGGACGAAATCCGCCGACAGATGGACCGGCTCGAAACCGACCGGAAGCAACTCGACGCCATGATCCGCGACCTCCAGGCCTTTGTCGGGCTGGGCATTGCCATGGAGCGGGTCAACGACTTCTCGTTTCTGCACTTCGCCGTCGGCTCACTGCCGGCGGCCTCGCTGGACGACCTCTCCGAGCGGGTCGGCGACAACGTGGTCCTCATGCCGCGGCCCGGCGAGGGTGACGAGCCGGCGCACCTGGTGGCCGTCACCAGCAAGAAGGGCCGCTTCGCCCTCGAGACCGAGCTGGAGCGAGCCGGCTTCCATCCCGAGCGGCCCGAGGGCGACCGGACCGGCCTGGCCGACGACCTGGTCCGGCAGGCACGCGACCGGCGCGCGACCGTCGAAGTGCAGCGCGACCTGGCCGAGCGGCTTCGCCGCGAGAAGGCCGGCGAACTGGGCCCCGTCCTGCGGGCCTATCGCCGCACCGTGGTCAACGAGCTGAGCATCATCGACGCCGAGGCCAACTTCGCCTACACCGAGGCGGCCTGCTACATCACCGGCTGGGTCCCCGCCGACCAGGTCGACGACATGACCGAGTGCGTCCTGGAGGTCACCGCCGGGTGCGCTGCCGTGGAGATCCAGGACCCGACGCCGGACAGCGAGCCACCGAGCAAGCTCCAGCAGAATCCCTGGCTGAGGCCGTTCTCGATGCTCGTCGCCGGGTACGGTTTTCCGCGGTACCGCGAGATCGAGCCGACCCTGTTCGTCGCCATCACGTTTGTGCTGATGTTCGCCTTCATGTTCGGCGACGCCGGCCACGGGGCGGTCCTCGCCCTGGTCGGCCTGGGCATGAAGCTGAAGGCCCGCAAGGAGACCGTGCGCGATGCCGGCGTCATTCTCATCGCCTGCGGGCTGGCCGCCGCCGTCATGGGCGCGCTGGAGAACAGCTACTTCGGCTATCATCCCTTCAAGGGCTTGATGCACGATCCGCTGGAGAACGCCCTCAGCCTGATGATCGTTTCCATCATCGGCGGGGCGGTCATGATCTCGGTCGGCCTGGTGGCCAACATCGTGAACCGCCTGCGGGCGGGCGACGTCGCGCACGGCATCTTCGACAAGTTCGGCCTCGTCGGCACGCTGATGTACTGGGCCATGCTGTGGCTGGCCTTCAAGGCCCTGGCCAGCGGCGGCAAGGACCTGCCCCTCGCGCCGGTGCTGGTGACCCTCGTCCTGGGTGTCGCGATGCTGTTCGTGCGCGAACCGCTGCTGGTGTTCCTGAAGCGGCGCCGCAACGAGCCGGCCGAAAGCCTTCCCGAGGCCCTCATCGCCGCCGCAGCGGAGATCATGGAAGTGTTTATCTCGTACCTGGCCAACTCGCTGTCGTTCATCCGGCTGGCGGCCTACGCCGTGAGCCACGCGGCGCTGCTGCTGGCCACGCTGAAGGTCATCGAGATGGTCCGCGACATCGAGTCGATCGGCCGGCCCCTGGGCTGGCTGGTCTTCCTGGTGGGCAACGCCCTGATCATCCTGATGGAGGGCCTCATCGCCGCCATCCAGGCGCTGCGTCTGGAGTACTACGAGTTCTTCGGGAAGTTCTTTTCCGGCTCGGGCCGGGCCTACCGGCCGTTCGAAACCGAGTGAGCCGCATGGGGTTCTTGTCTGGAGGTCCACTATGAAGCGCCTTATGATTCTCGCATCGCTGCTGACCGTCCTGGCCGTGCCGGTCGCGGCCCTGGCCCAGGACGGAGGGACGCCGGCAGAGGTCTCCAAGCTGCCGGAGGCCGAGCGGGGCATGGTGGCGGCCGCCGTGGTCTGCGCCATCGCCTTCATCACGGCGATCAGCATCCTGGGCGCGGCCTATGCCGTAGCCCACATCGGCGCGGCCGCCATCGGGGCGGCCAGCGAAAAACCCGAGATGATGGGTCGCGGCCTGGTCTTCGTCGTCATCGGCGAAGGCCTGGCGGTCCTCGGCCTGGCCGTGGCGCTGCTGTTGATGCTCACCGTTCTCGGAAAGCTGGTCTGACATGCGACTCGTGTGCATCGGCGATCTTGATACCGTCACCGGGTTCCGGTTCGCCGGGGTCGACGGCGTCGTCGTCGACAGCCCCGCCGAGGCCCGGAGCGAACTCCGGAAGACCCTGCGCCGGGCCGACGTCGGCGTCATCATCATTCCGGACCCGATCGCCCACGAGTTGCAGAGCGAGATCAACGAGGTCCGGTTTTCGCGCCAGCGGCCGGTGATCGTGGAGATCCCCGGCCCCCAGGGCCGCAGCCCCGACCGGCCGAAGCTGATCGACCTGGTGCGCGAGGCCATCGGCGTCCGCGTGTAGGGGCACGGCCGACGAACCGCGGCCAGCCGTTGTTGTTCTGTAGGGGCGGGCCTTGTGTCCGCCCGGTCCCGATGCAGCCGTCCGGGACCGTTCTCGTTTGTCGTTGCCGCAGCGGCGTCGACGAGCCGGCGACATCGGCCCAGGACAAGAAGTGGAACAGACGAGGCCATGACACAGCCCAGCGAGAGACTGTTCGAGGAAGTTCTGTCCGACGCTCGGACGAAGGCCGACCGTGCGCGCCGCCGCGGCGAGCGCGACGCCGCCGCCGCCCGGAAGACCGCCGCCCAAGACGCCCAGTCCATGGTTGACCGGATCCTCGCCGACGCCCGGGCCGAGGCCGACCTGAAGCGCGGGCAGATCCTCGCGACGGTCGAGATCGAGGCCCAGCGCGAGCGGCTCGACGGCCTCGAAGAGAGCCTTCAGAAGGTCTACGAACTGGTCCGCACGCGCCTGGCGTCGCTCGACCCGGCCGAGGCCCGCGAGGCGCAGGTCCGCCTGGCCGTGGACGCCGTGGCCCGGATGCCCGGCGGCGACCTGGTCGTGGCGCTGCCGGCCGCGTCGCACGCCACGGACGTCCGGGCGCTGGCCGCGGAGGTGTCGGCCCGCGCCGCCGCGCAGCTCGACCGCGCGGTGACCGCGAGAGCCGCCGACGCGCCGGCCACGGTTCCCGACGGCGTCGTCATCCGAAGCGCCGACGGGCGATGCGAGATCGTCAACTCGTTCCAGGAACGGCTGCGCAGGCTGTGGCCCGAGCTGCGCCTCGCGGCCGCCGCCCGGCTCTTCCCGGAGTTGTCGAAACGGAAGGGGAACTGAAGACGCCATGTCGCCTGAACCGGCCCGCCAGGGCGAAATCATCCGTGTCGCGGGACCCATCATCGCCGCCCGGCACATGCGCGCCGCCGAGATGTACGAGGTGGTCGAGGTGTCCCGGCAGCGCCTCATCGGCGAGGTCGTCCGTGTCGTCGGCGACGTCGCCACCATCCAGGTCTACGAGAACACCTCGCTCGTGCGGCCGGGCGACCCGGTGTACCGCACGGGCGCGCCGCTGTCGGTCACCCTGGCGCCGGGGCTCATAGGCAACATCTACGACGGCATCCAGCGGCCCCTGAGGGACATCGAGGCCCGCAGCGGGGCCTTCATCCGGCGCGGCGAAAAGACCGAGCCCATCGACCCCGCGAAACGCTGGCACTTCGTCCCCGCGGTGGCGGCGGGGGACGAGGTCCGGCCCGGGGCCATCCTCGGCACCGTCCAGGAAACCCCCGCGGTCGAGCACCGCGTCATGGTCCCGCCGGAGGTCCGGCCCGCGGCGCGCGTGCGGACCATCGCGGCCGAGGGCGACTACACGGTGCGCGACGAGGTGGCCGTCATCGAGACGCCGGACGACGGACGTCTGACCGTCACGCTCAGCCGGCAGTGGCCGGTCCGCACGCCGCGCCCGGTGGCCCGGCGGCTGGCGGCCGACCGGCCGCTCATCACCGGCCAGCGGATCATCGACACGCTGTTCCCCATCGCCAAGGGCGGCGCCGCGGCCATCCCCGGAGGATTCGGCACCGGCAAGACGATGACCCAGCACGCCCTGGCCAAGTGGTCCGATGCCGACATCATCGTCTACATCGGCTGCGGCGAGCGCGGCAACGAGATGACCGACGTCCTGACGGACTTCCCCAAGCTGGTCGATCCCCGCACCGGGCGGCCGCTCATGGAGCGGACCATCCTCATCGCCAACACGAGCAACATGCCCGTCGCCGCGCGCGAGGTGTCCATCTACACCGGCATCACCCTGGCCGAGTACTACCGCGACATGGGCTACCACGTGGCCGTCTTCGCCGACTCGACGAGCCGCTGGGCCGAGGCCCTTCGCGAGCTGTCGGCGCGGCTCGAGGAGATCCCGGCCGAGGAGGGGTTCCCTGCGTCGCTTCCGGCGCGGTTGGCCCAGTTCTACGAACGGGCCGGCATGGTCCGCACCCTCGGCGACCGGCAGGGCAGCGTGACCGTCGTCGGCGCCGTCAGCCCCCCGGGCGGCGACTTCACCGAACCGGTCACGCAGCACACGCGGCGCTTCGTCCGGTGCTTCTGGGCGCTCGACCGCCAGCTGGCCGACGCGCGGCACTACCCGGCCATCAACTGGCTCACGAGCTACAGCCAGTACCTCGAGGACGTCGAGCCGTGGTGGAACCAGACCGATCCCGACTGGAGCCGCCTGAGAGGACAGGCCATCACGCTGCTGCAGCAGGAGGAGAAGCTCCAGCAGATTGTCAAGCTGGTGGGCCCCGACGTGCTGCCCGACAGCCAGCGGCTGGTGCTGACGGTCTGCGAGATCATCAAGACGGGGCTCCTTCAGCAGAACGCGTTCGACCCGGTGGACATGTACTCGCCGCCCGCGAAGCAGATGGGCCTGCTGCGCGCCATGCTGCGGTTCCACGATCGCGGCAAGGAGACAATCGCCAAGGGCGGCACCCTGGCCGAGGTGCGCGAGCTGCCCATCGTCCAGGAACTCGTCCGCGCCAAGAGCACGCTGGCCAACGACGACACCGAGGGCCTGCGGCAACTGGCGTCGCGCATCGAGGAGCAGTTCAACGGGATTGAAAGGCAGCCGTCATGACCGTGAACGACCCGGCCCTGACCTACGTCGGCACGAGCCGCATCGACGGCCCGCTGCTCGTGGTCGAGAAGCCCTTCAACGTCGGCTACGACGAGACGGTGGAGATTCAGGACCCCGCCGGGCACTACCGCCTGGGCCGCGTCCTGGAGGTCTCCGAGACGGAGGCGGTGGTCCAGGTGCTCGAAGGCACCGAGGGCCTCAGCAACGAAGCCACCCGCGTGCGGTTTCTCGGGCGGACGCTCGAGCTGCCCGTCTCGGAGGAGATGCTGGGCCGCGTGTTCGACGGCCTGGGCCGGCCGGCCGACGGCGGGCCCGTGCCCCTGGCGGCCGACCTCAGGGACATCAACGGCCTGCCGATCAATCCCTTCAGCCGCGAGTACCCCAGGGAGTTCATCCAGACGGGGCTGTCGGCCATCGACGGCATGAACGCGCTCGTGCGCGGGCAGAAGCTGCCGATCTTCTCGGGCAACGGCCTGCCGCACGACCGGCTGGCCGCCCAGATCGTCAGCCAGGCGAAGCTGCTGGGCGAAGAGACCGAGTTCTCCATCGTCTTCGCCGCCATGGGCGTCAAGCACGACGTCGCCCAGTTCTTCGTCCGGTCGTTCGAGGCCTCCGGCGTGCTGGCCAACGTGGCGATGTTCCTCAGCCTGGCGTCGGCCCCGAGCATCGAGCGGCTCCTGACGCCCCGGACGGCGCTGACGCTGGCCGAACACCTGGCCTTCGACCTCGGCCGCCACGTCCTCGTGCTGATGACCGACATGACCAACTACTGCGAGGCCCTGCGCGAGATCGGGACCGCGCGCGGCGAGATCCCCGGACGCAAGGGCTACCCCGGCTACCTCTACAGCGACCTGGCCGAGATCTACGAGCGGGCCGGACGCATCAAGACCAGCCCGGGGTCCATCACGCAGATGGCCATCCTGACCATGCCCTCCGACGATATCAGCCACCCCGTGCCCGACCTCACCGGATACATCACCGAGGGACAGATCGTCCTGGACCGCGAGCTGTTCCAGCGGGGCGTCTACCCGCCCATCGCGGGCCTGCCGAGCCTGTCGCGCCTGATGAAGGACGGCATCGGCGAGGGCATGACCCGTGCCGACCACGCGCCGCTGGCGAGCCAACTCTTCGCGGCGTACAGCCAGGTCAAGCAGGTGCGCGGCCTGGCCGCCGTCATCGGCGAGGAGGAACTGAGCGCCCTTGACAAGCAGTACATGGAGTTCGGCGAACGGTTCGAGATGGAGTTCCTCCGCCAGGGCGAGAGCGAGAACCGGTCCATCGAGCAGACCCTCGACTTGGGCTGGACGGTCCTCGGCACACTTCCGCGAAGCGAGCTGCACCGCCTGAGCGAGGCGCTGCTGGACGAGCATTACCGCCCTCCCGCGGAGGTGAGCAAGGTGGACCTCGACGCCGAATCGCCTGCGGCGAAACCGTTTGCGATGCCTGAGGAGCCGGGCGAGACAGAACAGTAACGCGCGCGACACCGTGCGCCCCGGGAGCCACCATGGCCAAGCTGGACGTGCCGCCGACAAAATCGCAGTACCTCGAACTCCGGCGGAGCCTCGACTTCGCGCAGGACGGCTTCGACCTGCTGGAGCAGAAGCGGACCATCCTGACCATCGAGCTGATGGGCCGGCTGGACGCCATGCGCCGGATGGAGCAGGACCTCGGGGCACTCATGGCCCGGGCGTTTGCGGCGCTTCGCGAGGCGGCGCTGGTCTCGGGCGCCGAGGCGCTCGAGCGGCAGAGCTTCGCCCTCAGGGCGGACCACGACGTGACGATTCACACGCGGCCGCTGATGGGCCTGCCGCTGGCGGACCTCGAGACCGAGTACGCCGAGGTTCCGCCGCAGTTGAGCGCCATGGGGTCGTCCGCTCGCGTGGACGAGGTCGCGAGCCGGTTCGGCGAGGCCCTCAGGCTGGTCGGCCGGCTGGCGGAACTCCAGAACCTGGTCGTCCGCCTCGCCCGGGAACTCAGGAAGACCCAGCGGCGCGTCAACGCACTCCAGAAGCTGTTCATCCCGTCATACCGGGAAACGATTCACTACATCAGCGATTCGCTCGAGGAGCGTGAGCGCGAGAGCACGGTGACCATCAAGATGATCAAGGCCCGCCTGTCGCGCCGCAAAGGCGCCGGCACGCCGGGGCAGGCCTCGGCAGGGTAGCGCCGCCCGGCGGCGGCCGGGCAAGGGAGGTTGACCCATGGCCAAGAGTCGGATCACCCACGTCATGGTGCTCGCGGACGGATCGGAGCAGGCCTTCCGCGCCGCCGAGCAGGCCATTGGCCTGGCCAAGACGGCCGGGGCCAAGCTCACCGCCATCAGCGTCATCGACACCGACACGCTTCGCCAACTGCTCACCTACAACATCCTTGCCGCGCAGGAAATGACCGACTTCGAGGCCGAGCTGGAGACCAGCGCGCGGCAGTATCTCGACCGCGTGCGCTCGATGGCCATGGACGCCAAGGTCGTCGCCGACCAGGTGCTGGTCAAAGGGCCCTACCACGCGGCGGTGCTGGCACAGCAGGAGCAGCTCAAGGTGGACCTGCTAATCCTGCCGGGCTTCAAGAGCGGCCGCGCGACACGCGACCTGCTGGCCCGCGAGTACCAGAAGATCGTCGACCAGGTGCCCTGCCCCGTGATGCTCGTCAAGTAGGGGCGCCCCTCACGAGGTCCGTACCCCGCGGCGGCGCTCACGTCGCGGCGCCACGGCGTCAGGGAATGTCTTTCGGCACGCGCCCGACCAGGCGTTCGATATCGCCTTCGAGCCGGTCCTGGAAGATGTGCCAGACCACCGCCTTGGCCGTCCGCTCGGCCTCGTACTCGTTGTCGGCCAGGAACGCGTAGCCGTCGCCGCCGTAGGCGATGACGTAGCGGGCAGGGACGTTGATCATGCCGAGGCCGTCGCGGCTGCCGGCGGCAAGGGGATCCACGCGGACCAGCAGCGACGTGAAGGCCGGTGAAATCTCCATCAGGCCCTCCAGGCCGATGTTGGCCGACCGCGCGGGCAGGCGCTCCCGGTAGTACGACACGCGGATCGTCCCCGCGAGCGGCCAGTCGGAAAAGCCCTCCGCCAGGGGTGACACGTCGAATGCCGCCGGCGGCTTCGGCGTCCGGTCGTAGTAGGCGTCCTGGCGGACGGCGTACGAGTTGTCGTACCGCCACACAAACCCCTCGATGGTCACGTGGGCCTGCTCCTGCCACCACCGGCAGTAGCCGTAGCCCAGCAGCAAACATCCGGCCGCCAGGGCAACTGCGGTAACGATAATGGCAGCGGTATCTCGCATCGCGCTCCGTCGACGGACAATGGGTCATTCGCCGTTTTCTTCGGTCCCGGCCTCCGTGGGCTCGCCGAGGAAGTCTCGCATGATGGCCACGCTGGAACTCGTGCCGATGCGCGTGGCCCCGGCATCGACCATCGCGCGGACGTCGGCGAAAGCCCGGATGCCGCCGGCGGCCTTGACGCGGGCCCGGTCGCCGACGCGCCGCGCCATCAGCCGCACGTCCGCCTCCGTGGCCCCGCCGGGCCCGAAGCCGGTCGAGGTCTTCACGAAGTCGAGCCCGCAGTCGCACGCCAGGTCGCACAGGCGGCGCTTCTCGTCGTCCGTGAGGTAACACGTCTCGAAAATGAGCTTGAGCGTGCAGCCGAACGCCACCTTGCGGACGGCGCGGAGCTCGTCGGCCACGTCGGCCCAGTTGCCGCTCTTCAGGGCGGTGAGGTTGACGACGAAGTCCACCTCGTCGGCCCCGGCCTCGACGGCGTCGCCCGCCGCGCGGGCCTTCTGCGAGGCCGTGTCGGCCCCCATGGGGATGGCCAGCGCGGCGCCGGTCTTCACGGAGCATCCGGCCAGCTCGCGGCAGACGACGGGCACGTCGTACGGGCCGGCGCACACCGTATGGAATCCCCACTGGCGCGCCTCGCGGCACGCCTGCCGCACGTCCACCTCCGTGTGCCCAGGCCGCAGGATCGTGTGGTCCAGCAACCGGGCCAGCGACGCCTGGGTCCACTCCATGCATTGGCCTCCTGTGTGCCGACCGCGCGTCATTCTAGAGCGCCGCAGCGCGTCTGTCCACGCCCCAGGCGAATCTCGCGGGCGGCGCAGCCGCGCAGGAGACCAGGAGCAGGGCGGGGCCGACCGGACGACGGAGCGTCAAGTGGCCGTGCCCCGTTGGCCGATAAGACCGGTGTGGGCTGGGGCGCACTGCGCCCGTGCCGTGCGCCGCCACCCGTCCGTCCGCGCGGAGACCGTCCGGATGACCTCAGGCCACATGTCCATCGCCGTGCTGGCCGCCGCAGCGGCCCTGCTGGCCGCCCTGCTGCCGCGCGCCGAGGCCCAGGACGCCGACCTCCAGAAGTACCTCCGCGAGGTCCAGCGGGAGTTCACCTTCGAGGAACAGCACAACGAGAACACGCCCATCAACTGGCACAAGGTCGGCAGCCGGGGCTACCCCACGTACACGCGCGGCCGGTTCGACCGCGAGGTGTACCACAGCCCGAAGACGAGCTTCTGCTGCCACCTCAATGGCGGCAACTGCGCCTACGAGTACGAGCCCAGGCGGATCGTCATCGACCCGGCGTTCGACTACTGCCTCGAGGGCTGGATCCGGACCCAAGGGCTGGTGCACAGCCGGGCCTACCTGAGCATCTGGTTCAACGATCAGCAGGGCCGCACCATCGAGGGCGGCAAGGTGCGCACCGATCCCGTCGGCGGTACGACCGACTGGGTCCGGGTGCACTGCTACCTGTCGCCGGCTTCGGAGGACCTCGCCGGCCGGCCCCGCTTCGCCGACATCGCCATGGAAGTGCTCGGCCACGAGGCCCAGGACATCGGTGCCACGGTCTGGTTCGACGACGTCCGGATCTACCGCATTCCACGGCTCAGGATGACCCTGGCCGAGGACCGGCTGGCGTTCGACCAGGGCCACCCGGTGGTGATCCGCCTGTCGGCGGACGGCCTCCTGGCGCGGAGCTTTCCCGGCCGGGTGGTGGTCCGCGACGACCGCGGCGACGCCGTTTTCGACCGGAAGGTGACGCTGGTTCCCGGACCGGACGACCGGGCGTCAAGCGATGTGACGCTTCCCGAACTGCCCCCGGGCGCCTACCACGGCAGCTACGATCTGGCCGGCGACGCGCCGACCATTCTGTGTCGTCGCGTCTCGTTTGCCGTGCTCGCACCACGGAGCGGCCCCGAGGCCAGCCGAGGCGTCGGCTTTGGCTTGGCCGACCCCAGCGGCATCGACGACCCCGACATGCTGGTCAGCACCGTCGCCCAGCTCGGCGTCAGGACACTCAAGCTTCCCGTCTGGCAGGCAGAGACGACGGCGGCCCAAATGAGGCTCGGCAGCGCGCGGCTCGAGCGCGTGCTGGGCGCCCTGCGGCACAGCGGGATGCACTTCGTCGGCGTCTTCGCCGACCCGCCGCTCTACCTGAGGGCCAAGACGACCGAGTCGATCCGCGGCGTCGCCGACCTGCTGGCCATGAAGGAAGACCTCTGGCAGCAGCCGGTCGGCTTCTCGATGAGCCGCTACTCCGGCGTCATCGCCTCCTGGCAGATCGGCAGCGACGACGACCCGAGCCTCATCCGGCTCCAGACCGAGCCGGACCTGCTGGCCAGGGCGGCCCGCCAGATGGACCGCCTGTCGGCCGGGACGCCCCTGGGCATCCCCTGGCCCGCGCTGTACGCCGTGCCCCGTAAGCTGCCGCCCCGGATCGACTTCGTCGCGCTGCGGATCGGCCCGGAGATTCTCCCGGACCAGATCCGCGAATACCTGGCCGAGCAGGCCTCGGAGAACGGGCCGCGCGTCTACCTGACCCTGGACCCCATCTCCACCAGCCGGCACGACGCCGACGACCGGATCTTGGACTTCGTCTCCCGCGTGCTCGCCGCCAAGCAGGCCGGCGTCCAGGAGGTCTTCTTCAGCAAGCTCGTCGACCCCGAGATCGGGCTGCTGCGCCGCCCCGAGGAGCCCACGGAACTGTTCATCGTCGCACGCACCCTCTGCGACATGCTCGGCGGGACACGGTTCGCCGGCTGGCTGCCCCTGGAGCACGACGCCAACGCCATGGTCTTCGAGCGCGACGACGGCTCCGAGACCGTCGTCATCTGGACCGACCGCGGACCGTTCCAGGTCACCGAGCCGCTCTACCTGGGCGAGGCGCTGACCCAGACCGACCTGTGGGGCAATCGCTCGCCGATCCCGCGCGTCGGGTCCGTCAGCCGCCTCACGCTTCCGCGAATGCCGGTGTTCATCTCGGGCATCGACCCGCAGATCTCGCGGACCCGGCGATCCTTCCGCCTGGGCGACAACCGCATCCCGGCCGCGTATCGGCGACATCAGACCGCGCTGACGTTCACCAACGCGTTCTCGCGCGGCGTCTCGGGCCGCATCCGGCTCCGGGTTCCCAAGGGCTGGAACGTCGATCCCGCGCTCATCAAGTTCAACCTGGCCGAGGGCGAGCCGTTCACCCAGCCGCTCTCGATCACCGTGCCCTGCAACGAGACCGTCGGCGACAAGGACTTCCTGGCCGAGTTCACCGTCGAGGCCAAGGCCGTCTACCGCTTCATGGCGGTCGCGAGGGTCCGCTTCGAGATGGCCAGCGCGCGGACCCACGCCGTCGTCTTCCAGGAAGGGCGCAACCTGGTCGTCGAACAGGAAGTCACGTGCACCGCGGCGCGGCCGACCAGCTATCACGCCTATCTCCAGATTCCCGGCCGGCCCATGCGAAGCCACGCCATGCCGAGGATGCAGCCGGGCGAAACCGTCGTCAAACGATACCTCGTGCCCTACGCGCCGGCGCTGGAGCAAGAGACCGCCCTGGTGGGCGTCCGCGACAACACGGTCGACCGCGGCTTCGCCAACCTCCTGCTGCCCCTCGGCGGCGTATACGCCAACACCGTGCTCCACACCTCCTCGGCCGCAAGGCCCGCCCGGCCCGAGTGACCGCCGCCCGCCCGCGCAGACCGGGGGCCACCCCCACCGCGCCCCGCCCGCAGACCGGAAGGGGCCCGCCCCAAGGGACAGCCTATGCGCCCGTGGACCTTCCACTTGCGGAAAAGTCAGTGCGCCCTGAACGACTCAGAGGACATGGGTACTTCCGGACTCACTTGCCCCCGAAACGTCGCTCTCGCACAACCAAAGCGCCAAGCGCGGCCGCCAGCAGCGACAGCGTGGCGGGTTCGGGGACAGGCCCGCAGGGCCGAAAGTGAGTAGCCGGGGGCGCGAGCCCCCGGAAGGGATGGGCACATATCCCCCCAAGCCCCGAAGGGGCGGCAGAGTCGAGGGGCACGCCGAGAGCTTCTTTCGCCCCGTCGGGGCTCAATGTTTTTACGCGACGCATTCCGGGGGCTCACGCCCCCGGCTTCGTGACTGCCGACCCTTCGGGTCTGGGCCGCTGGCCCTCTGGCCCGTCAAGCGTCTCTGCGCCGGCTGCGGCCCGCTCCGCCCTTCTTCCGCCTGCGCATCGCCAGGGCCCCAAGCCCGGCCGCCAGCAGCGACAGGGTCGCCGGCTCGGGGACAGGAGTCAACAAGTAGGCCCGGCTGTTGTCGCCATAACCCACAATCTGCCCAAGGTCATTGATTCCGTTGGCCGTCACCAAGACCCAACCGGAGGCCGGATCAATGAGGCTGTTAAGGTCGCTCATTCCCCCATCGCTGTAAAGGAAAGCGCGGGTCTGGGCGTTCCCAAGCAAGGTAGCCTGCCCGACGACCTGCCCGGCGCTGTTGATGTCATTGGCGTAACTGTACGATCCGCCGAAGGTCCCGAGATCAGTCATCGTCCCGCCGCTGTAGAGAATTGCACGGCGCGTGCCGTCACCTGTCGTGTCAGCGGAGCCGACAATCTGCCCGGAATCGTTGATGGCCCGGGCGTCGCTGGAGGACCAGCCTAGAGTGCTGAGGTCGGTCATCGTCCCGCCGCTGTAGAAGAAAGCGTGCCATGCGCCGCTGGCCGTTTGAGCTGATCCCACGACGTGCCCGGCGCTGTTGATACCACGGGCGGTGCTGGATGATCCGCCCAGGGTTGTGAGGTCCGTCATCACCCCGTCGCTGTAGAGGAAAGCGCGGAGGGCGGCGTCGCCGGCCGTTCGAGCCCATCCAACGACTCGCCCGGAGTCACTGACGTCATTGGCAAAGCTGTCCGTTCCGCCGAAGGTTCCCAGGACGGTTATCGTCCCGTCGCTATAGAGGAAAGCGCGCGCACCGCCGACGCCGTCCTGGTAAACATGGCCGACAATTTGCCCGGAGTCATTGATAGCGTAGGCGTCGCTGGAGGACCAGCCTACAGTGCTGAGGTCAGTCATCGCCCCGCCGCTGTAGAGAAACGCCTGGGCCGTAGCGTTGCCCGTCGTTCGAGCCGTTCCCACGACTTGCCCG
>Ga0272441_10006213_pt1 | contig 20163 bp, 18 predicted proteins | sample SSMProp6N_FD_193582 | JGI IMG/M metagenome (GOLD analysis project Ga0272441, IMG submission 193582) | Marine sediment archaeal communities from Little Sippewissett salt marsh, Falmouth, MA, United States - SSM-Prop-6N | ecosystem: Environmental > Aquatic > Marine > Wetlands > Sediment ...
TGATCTGTCCCAGCACCTTGACGTTTTCACTGCTCACAAAGCCCCTGCCGGTGATGTCCGGTTCTCTCAGGAGCATTCCCTGTGAAATGATTACAGTAATAAAAAGGATGCCGTCAGAAGACATGGTGTGCCTGTCCTTGATAACATCGCTTACAACGTCACCCATCTCTTTGCCGTCAATGTATATCTGGGCGAGATTCAGTGAGCCGTCCTTTGTAAGGCTTTTTCTTGTCAGTTTCAGGATATCACCGTTTTCAGCGATCATAATACGTGAAGATTTGATATTCAGGGATTCAGCCAGCTTTGCGTGAGCAATCATATGCTTGTATTCGCCGTGTACCGGTATAAAGAACCTGGGTCTGGTCAGGGTCAGCATGAGTTTGAGTTCTTCTGCAGAGCCGTGGCCGGATACGTGTATGTCCTTTTCCTGCTCATGATAGACATCAGCGCCCATCTTCATAAGGGAGTTTACAATGTTTGTTACTGTGCGTTCGTTTCCGGGAATAACGGAAGCGGTTATTATTATGGTGTCGCCCTTCTCAATGGTAAAGTGCCGGTGCTCTCCGTTTGCCATTCGGTAAAGTGCGGAAAGCGGTTCTCCCTGCGAGCCGGTACCTATTATGACCAGCTTTTTGTTCGGGACCTTTTTAGCATCTTCAATATCAATTATGAGGTCGTCCTTAAAGGTCAGGTAGCCAAGGTCATGGGCGATCTCTATATTTTTCAGCATTGTAAGGCCGGATATTACCACTTTTTTATTGAAGCGCTGGGAAACATCAAGAACCTGTTGAATCCTGTGTATATTGGATGCAAAGGAAGCAATAATTATCCTTCCCTTTGTAGAAGAGAAAAGGTCTATGAGCTTGTTTATGAGGATTGATTCGGTTTTTGTGTAGCCTTCACGTTCAGCATTGGTGCTGTCTGACATAAGGAGAAGCACCCCCTCTTCCCCGTAGTCCGAGAAGCGTGCGATATCGGTTACCATGCCGTCCAGCGGGGAAAAATCAATTTTAAAATCCCCTGTATGAATTATAGTGCCGATCTCAGTTTTGATTGCAAGTCCCACACCGTCAACAATTGAGTGGTTGACCCGGATGAATTCAATCTGGAAATTACTGATATGTACAATGTCACGCGGGTGTATTTCAATGAATCTTGGCTCTTCCCTCGGCTTTTTTTCTATGAGCCTGCTCTGAATCAGGCCGATGGTCAGTTTTGTCGCGTAGATCGGGGCGCTTATCTCCTGGAGCAGATAGGGGAGTGCGCCGATATGGTCCTCGTGTCCGTGCGTAATAATTATGGCCCTGATCCGGTCGCGGTTGCTCCTGATATAGGAGAAGTCCGGAATGATGTAGTCAATTCCCGGCAACTCGTCGCTGGGAAACATGATACCGCAGTCAACAATAATTATATCGTCCCCGTATTCAAAGAGTGTTATGTTTTTCCCGATTGCGCCGAGACCGCCAATTGGAATTATGTTAAGTTTGTCAATTTTTTTCATTTTTTAAAATTATACTCCGGAATGACCAAATCCTCCGTCATCCCTTACTGTTGAATTAAGTTCTTCGACACGGATAAAATTTCCGCGATAAACCCTGCTGAAAACAACCTGCGCGATACGCATCCCATCAGTTACAGTAAAGGGTTCAGCGCCCAGGTTGGTAACGATTATTTTAACCTCGCCCCTGTAGTCGGAATCAATAGTGCCGGGTGAATTGAGCAGGGTCAGCCCGTTCTTCAGGGCGAGTCCGCTGCGGGGACGTATCTGGGCTTCGTAGCCCTCCTGGATTTCCATGTATAAGCCAGTGGGGATAAGAACGGTAGACCCGGGATTTATTGTGACCGGATCTGTGACTGACGCGAAAAGATCAGCGCCAGCCGCGCCATTGCTCTGATACTCAGGGTGGCGCGCACCCTCGTTTGTGATAATTTTAACCTCTACCATTTATGTTTCAATCTCACTTGATATATTTTCAGAAGAATTATTAAGACATAACATTACTATATAATTAATACATCTTTGTCAAGGAATCGAAGTTCTTACGCTAAATAATTGTCAATGGTTATAATGACTGAGGTGCAATAATAAAGTGTTAAAAAAGTATCCGGATGGTTGAAGTCATGGCAAAATGTATTGACACATTATTGTTCCCGGGTACTATATCAAATCTGTTAATTCTTTCTGTCGCAGGTAATATTTTTCTGTCTGTGGCTGCTGTTATATTTCCGCGTAAGTATTTAATGCAGATCTAATGGCCTGGAAAACCAGGGTAAGAGGATTATGGGGAACAAAGGTATTGATGAGGTTTCTGAAGGATTGCTGAACCCCAACCTTCAGATGTATGAGAAGAAGATTAAGAAAAATGAGCGGAAGATATATGACCTTAAGAATCTCATCAATATCGGCCTGAGTCTGTCTTCGAACCTGAATTTTATGAGTCTTGTGGAGTCGATCCTGTACAGCTGTATAGGACAGGTTTTTGTTGACAAGGTCGCCATACTGCTCCAGGAAGATATTGATTCCGATCGATTTTATGTGCATATGCAGAAGGGGTTTGAGAATGACGATGAAATTAATGCCATACGCCTTATGCATGACTCAAGACTGATTTCATATCTAAGTGAAAACTGTACCGCGAGCGAATATAAAAGTTTAAAATCCGTAAAGGATCTGGTTCCTGAGCTCGAGGTCCTTTCCGTTCTTGAGCCCCATATAATCATTCCGATGAAGTCAAAGGAGTCTCTGAACGGTCTGATTATACTTGGTGACAAGATGACGGGAGAGGAATTTTCCGAAGATGAAAAGGATTTCCTGAATGACCTTGCAAAATTCGCGGCTGTTGCAGTTGAGAACTCTCGTCTCTACCTGATGGCAACACTGGACCGCATGACACGCCTTTATATCCATCACTATTTCCAGGAACGTCTTATTGAGGAGATAAGGAGAAGCGAGAGAAGCGGGTCGCCTCTCTGCCTGATTATGTCCGACATTGATCACTTCAAGCATTTCAATGATACCTATGGCCATCAGCAGGGTGACCTGGTTCTAAAGGAGATAGCTCTTATATTCAAAAAAATGTTAAGGAGCATTGACATTCCTGCCAGATATGGCGGAGAGGAATTTGCAGTTATATTGCCGGATACCGACCTTGATTCTGCCATCCATATAGCGACCAGGCTCCGTAAAATTATTGAAGAGCATGAATTCCCGGGGCAGGATGAGCCTCTTTCCGTAACAATGAGTATTGGTGTTGCACAGTATGATCCGTCAGAGGATGAGGAGAGCAGTAATCTTATTAAAAAGGCTGATGAGGCACTGTACAGGGCCAAGAATTCCGGCAGGAACAGGGTAGTTGCACATAAAGCCAGGTGATCCGGTCTTAAGCAGAAAATAATGGGAAGCAAGACAATAGAGAAACGCTTTAACCAGGCAGTACAGCTGGAAAAAAACGGCCATTATCCTCAGGCAATGGAGGAGTACAGGTCAATTATCAATGACAACCCGGCTTTCCGTAAGGCCTTTATCAATCTGGGATCCCTCTATTCCCGGATGGACAGGCTTGAAGATTCCATGGAGTGTTACCACGCAGCCCTTAAACTCGGCAGGGATTATCTTATTTATTATAATCTGGGCAGTATCCATTACAGGCGTAACGAATTTAAAAAGGCCGTAATAAATCTCGAAAAATCACGGGACCTTAATCCCGCTTTTGCACGATCCGCTGTTGTGCTGGGCCTGAGCTTCAGCAGGCTTGAAAATCTTGCAGCAGCTGAAAGTAATTACAGGGACGCGCTGGACCTTGATCCTGACAACAGGGTGGCAATGACCGCTCTCTCCATTATTTATTATAATTCAGACAGGTATGAGGAATCTATCAGGTTGCTTAACAGAATTCTTACTGTGGATTCTGAAAATACCAGGATACGGGATCTTAAATCGAATATTCTGTATAAGACAGGCAGAATTGAAGAGTATACTGAAGAGATAAAGTCCCTTAGAAAAATATCAGACGGATACCGTTATTTTGATGAGTTTATCGCTACTGTCCCTGTGGAAGCCTACACTGACAGGTACGGCACTATTGATGAAAAAATTGAAATTCTGCAGGAGCGTTCTGATACTCACAAGGAAAGCCTGATAACACTGAGTCTCTGCCATCTTTTTAAAGGAGAGACGGACAGGGCAATTGAGTGCCTTTTTGAGGCAAAAAAACGGCATCAGGGCACGAATGGCAAGCAGCACTGATCCATTACTGAAACAGATAGTTGATTGGAATAATTACTGAAAAATACCTGCAATAATTTTTAAACATATAATTTAGTGTAAAAATTAAAAATCATACCCATCCGCCGCCTCCGGCGGCGGTTGTAATAGGGCATTTTTATTACCTGCTATAAGTTAAGTAATAAATACTCAAAAAATATTATAAATATCAGAGGTGGATTATGAAATTTCAGGATATGCTGGATTTGAAAGGCAAAGCGGCCATCGTGACAGGCGGAGGCAGAGGTATTGGCAGGTTTATAGCCACGGGACTTGCTGAAGCCGGTGCAAACTTGATTATTGCCTCACGTAAAATTGAAAATTGTCAGGACACGGCTGAAGAGCTTGCAAAACTCGGAGTCAGCACGAAAGCAGTAAAATGCGATATGTCCTCGAAAGATGATATTGAAAATCTTGTAGGGGCGGCAGTGAGTGAATACGGCGCAATTGATATTCTTGTAAACAATTCAGGCATTACATGGGGTGCGCCAACAATGGAGTACCCCCTGGATAAGTGGGAAAAGATATTCAATGTGAACGTTACAGGTGTATGGTACCTGATTCAGAAGACTGCTGAAAAGATGAAGGACAACAATGGCGGTAAAATTATTAATATCTCCTCTATTTACGGTTCCAGGGGCACTAAAGAGGAAGAACATCCTGCCATAGCCTATAATTCCTCCAAGGCTGCGATTGAAATACTTACCAAGAACCTTGCAGTAAAACTGGCGCGTTATAAAATATACGTGAACGCGATTGCCCCGGGATTTTTCAGGACAGACATGATGGAGTATCTGTTTAAGCCGGAAATGAAACAGTATCTGGATTACGCGCTTAACACGATACCGCTGAAGACATACGGTCAGGAGGACAGTATCAAGGCGCTCGCGGTTTTTCTTGCTTCAAAAGCATCGGATTACATGACAGGGGCCATAATACCTCTTGACGGAGGTCAGGGCGCATATTAAGAATTAAAAATATGAAAAAAAATCAAATGTAATTGACAAAATTTGCTGGCAGTTGTTTATGGTAAGTCCTGGTGGTTATAGAGAGAGGGCCACACCTGTTCCCATTCCGAACACAGAAGTTAAGCCTCTTTTCGCCGATGGTACTGCACGGGAGACTGTGTGGGAGAGTAGGACGCTGCCGGGATTTTGAAATTATATTTTATTATAACGGGCACAGATACTGTGCCTTTTTTATTTTTACCGGCAAAAAAAAGGCCATCATAAGATGGCCTTTTTTAAATGCTTTCAGTTGTATTTATTTGATATCTGCAGATTGAACCTTTTTCTTCAATCCTTTTGCCTTCACTTCATATACTACTTCACAGTTCTGTCCTTCGTCCCATTTTACTTTGTATACAGAACCGCCCTTGATGGCTCCTTCAATTTCCTTGGCTGCGGCAAAACCGGTAAGTCTGAAGTTCTTCACACCTGCGGCACCCTGGACCTTGGCACCGGTAAATTTTTCAATTATCTTGACCTGTGCATCAATTGTTGCTGCTTCTTTTGACATTGCTTTTCTGACAAAGGGATCTGTCTCATCCTTTGCAGGAGCGCCCATGCCAATGGTTCTGAAAGTGTTGTCGTCAATCCATCCCTCAGTCTTGTAGGACTTGCCTTCTATTGTTCCACCAAGGCTTCCTCCTGTACATGAAGTAAGGGTGAAAGCGACCCCGATTGTAAAAATCAACGCGAAGATTAGAGATTTTTTCATAAAAAAATCCTCCTTAAGTATTTTTAAAAAAGTGTTTTACTATCCATCAATAGAAAATAGTTATTAATGGAAACTCTGGTTATTTGTTGGAGTCCTGTTACTCCTTATGTGCAATAAAATTATGACCCAATAGATCACGGGGCCATTAATATTAAGTATTAAGGGATTTTAATTATTGATAAATCATTTAATGCGTTTTGATTTATAACGTAAGATATATTAATGATAAAAAATGTCATCGTCAACTCTTAATTTGAAATTTAAATAAAAATTTATATATGAATTATTACCTGTAATTGTATATATATATGGATTAATTTCGAACAGTAGTACTGCTAATAGATTACCACAATGCCGCGCAGGTCAGCCTTTATTACGTTCTGACGAAGGCCACGGGAACGGACTTCATAGATTATCCTGCAGTTATCATAGCTGTCATATTCCTGGTATATGACAGTGCCGGATTTTATAGAGGCTTTAACAATATTTGCACAAGATGAGCTCTGGGGGATTCCCATTTTTTTCCCGGATTCAATTGAATACTTTTTAAACTGTTTTAATATCTTGAATCGCGCGTTCATAATGGCTGCCCTGCGGGCGCTGTGTTTGCGTGCAGCTGTGTCGCGTTCAGATCGGGGAGCAATACCCTTGACCGATATACGGTAAATGTCATCAGTAACCCACCCGCCCCTGTTTGTGGCTGAATTATCCACGGATGTGATTTTATGTCCGCACCCGGTCATGAACAGGGTAATAGCGAGCAGGGTGATTGCGGGTAATCCGTGTACAGTGAACGATGTTTTTTCAGTATTGTGAAGCATGCTGTTCAGCAAATCCCTGGTAATATAATATACATGAAATAATCCTTTTCTCATAAATTCTGGTACGGGCAACTTCTACTCTTGTTTCTCCGCAGGCTCCTGAAGACGTGAATCAGTGAGATAGTTATTTCGTATAAGAATACCCATAAAAATTATTAATATAATAAGATTAATTAATAACCAGAGAGTGTGGATATGTTCCATGGTCCTGATATGATACAGGAGTACCGCACCGGTGCCTGCTCCGAAACCGATAATGATAACAGAGTTATATCTTACAAATATATTTACGGCTGTATCGGAATAGTTTTCTGATGTGGTAACCTGGGACTGCTCATAATATTTTTTAAGGAGAGGAAAGATGAAATAAACGCAAAGGAAAAGGATTGATGAATTAGTAAACCAGTGCTGAATAACAGACGGGATAAGTATTCCAATAATGGATGAGGCGAGAATCATAAAAATGAATACTGACAACGGATAAGTATTTTTGATACCTGACCACAGCTGGTTGAAAAAACGGGACAGGTTGGTAATGTCTGCACGCGTAAATTCTTCCTTGCTCAGAATGAGATTGAAGTAATGGGTACCTATAAGAATAAGCAGCAGGAGAATTACATACACCAGGAAAATTGAAATAATCATCAGGTGCTCCTTATCAGTATTTAAAGATAATCTAAAAATATTCAGAGCAAAAAGTCAACCAATTTTGGAGAAATATTATTCAATAGATAATCAGAAGTAATTTCTGAACATCTATTTTAGTGAAAAAAAATTAACAATAAGGATCGAGCATGATTCTCTGCAGGGTTTAAGGAATCAAGAGATACGTTTTCCGCCGCCTTTGGCGGCGGTACCAGGCACGATTATGTGTATATATTATGGAATTAGAAGATACATCCACCGCCGCCTGCGGCGGCGGTGGTATAGATTATTTTAACCTGCAGCAAGTTAAGAAATAAGTACTTATTGAAAGTCTGTCCGGCAATCTGTTTCCAGTTGCTTAAAAAAGTAAAATATACAATTTTTATCGGTTGATGCCTGATTTTTATTATTCATGTCAGTTTTGTTATTGAATTCAGATAAAAATCGAATAATAATAAATAAAAAAATATGACAGGGTGCGATCCATGAAAAAAACAGTTCCGGTTTTATGCCTTCTTCTTCTTTTCGCATGTTCAACTCAGAAAAAGGATAACAGCTCATTAACAGGGATAAATTCACAGGGGGATCCCTCTGGCACTGTTTCCACAGGCTGGCAGGACAGGGACACATATACTGTCCTGGTCACTGCTGAAAACGAAAAGGCCGCCATTGACCGTGCACGACACAGGATACTGAAGGATATTGTGCGGGTAAGGATCAGGAACGGAAGCAGGTATACTGAAATAACCGGCATACAGTCCGAGTTTGAGGGCCCGCTTAAACGTGGAAAGGTTGTGAAGCGGGAACAGGGCGATGAAGGGATAAGGATCTACTACCGTATACGTGACAAAGATTTAAGAAGTAAATTTGAAAGAAAATAGTATTATAATTCAGTATTTATTCCTTAACTTATTGCAGCCAGAAAACGCCCTGCTCCCCCTGCCGCCGGAGGCGGCGGGTTGAATTTTTTATTGTTACACAAAATATATGTTCAGGAATTATTACTGATCCTGATTAATTATTACTTTTCTTCCGGCTATACGAATCCTGTCCTCGCAGAAGAGCCTGACTGCCTCAGGCAGTATCCGGTGTTCCTCCGAAAGTATTTTTGCTGCAAGTCCTGAAGGAGTGTCTTGATTGAGGATCTCTACTGCAGCCTGCATTACGATTGGACCTGTATCTGTACCCTCATCAATAAAATGCACAGTACAGCCGGTTATTTTCACGCCGTAGTCAAAGGCCTTTTTCTGTGCATGAACACCGGGAAATGAGGGTAGAAGTGCGGGATGTATGTTCATTATACGGTTCCTGAATTTTCTGACCAGAAAGGGAGTAAGTATTCTCATATAGCCTGCTGCTACAACAAGGTCTGTATGATATTTTTTAAGTACCCTGTATACCTCTCTTTCATGCTCCTCTCTTCCTGAAAAATTTTCAGGATTGATACAGACTGAATCAATACCCAGCTCCGGGGCTATACTGAGTGCGCCCGCATCGGGCTTGTCCGAGATGACTATACCGGGTTTTGCGGATATTATTCCCTGGTTGATATTTTTCATAACTGCGGTAAAATTTGACCCGCGACCTGACACGAGAAATGAAACCGTTTTTTTAGCCATCCTTCCAGTCCCCTGAATGCAAAATAAATGTGTGTGCGTCCTGATCAGGCACGATGTTCCAGGCAGGTGGATCAGATCCTCAATTCAGCAATAATATCATCAGGAAGAGGATCTTCAGCCCTGATTTCTTTTACCGCGCATTCCTTCCTGTGCACGGTTATGACTCGTGTTCCCTGGTCCGGCTTACTGTACCTGGCAATGATTCTTCCTGCCTTGATGATATCATTTTCATCAAGTTCCCCCATTGAGTATGCAAGTGGGCCCCTGAATGCCGGGCGGAAGAAAATATCCGCCATTTCCGCATATTTGTCAAGTTCAATGTTTTCTGACTCGTTTCGTGAAACAATGATTTTCGCTCTATCGTGCAGCCTGAAGTGCCTCCCTATTGTAAGGAGAAAGATGTCCTCAGGTGTGAGCCTGTCATGATGTATGACCAGGTCCCTGGCCCTTGCCGAGAAAGCGGGATCAGTGAAAAGACATCCGCCTGCGGGTGATGAATAACCGGTAATGCCGTATTTTTCCGCCAGTTCCATCTGTATCCTGCGTGAACGGCCGTTTATACTGTAAAGGCGTTCGCGGTCGATAATCCCCTCCTGCTCAGGGATCGATGGTTTCAGAAGTCCGGCCGAGAGGGGCCTTACAAGCCGGCCTTTGAGCCCGGAAGATTTTTCCAGGTGATTCATTGTATGCCTGATCTGGGACATGGGTCGCTGCCCCACTACTTCACCTGTCGCGACAAAGTCGGAACCTGTTTCGCGCATGAGTTCCGCTGCCTTATTCATGAAGTATATTTTACAGTCAATGCAGGGGTTCATGTTTTTCCCGTACCCGTGGGGAGGGTCCCTGAACATATCCAGGTAGTCTATGCCGCACCTGTGGAAAATGAGGGGGAGCCCGATATCCTTTGCGCGCATGGCTGTATCTGTTGTTGTGAGGTCCAGGTCGGGTGCTGTAAAGGGCAGCACAATGAAGAGCCCGGTCAATTCCAGGTCCTGCTCCATGAGAACTTTTGCGGCAAGTATACTGTCAAGTCCGCCGGAAAAAAGGAGGATTCCTTTTCCTTTTATTCCTTTTCTCACTCCACTTCCTCGTGCCTGATAAGCTGGATCCGGACAGGACTTCCCCTTTCCACAAAACCGGTCTCTTCATCCAGTATTATAAGGCAGTTTGCAGCGCCCATTGACCGCAGAATTCCGGAGCCCTGTTCGCCTGTTGAGGTGACGTGAAGTGTGCCGTTTTCTACATGAAAGTGTCCTCTAATGAAATGTCTTCGGCCCACCTTCTTTCTTATCTCTTCATCAATAACCGCGGTTACTACAGGCTTTTTCAGGGCATTCGCTCCCATGAAACGGAGGATTGCCGGGCGCACGAACTGAAGGAAGGAGACCATTGTTGAGACCGGATTTCCGGGAAGGCCGAAGAAGAGCCTGTTCCCCTTTGTACCGAATGCCATGGGTTTGCCGGGTTTCATCCTGATAGTACTGATCCTGATATCAACACCGAGTTCCTTCATAATAGACTTGACCAGGTCATACCTTCCCATGGATACGCCGCCGGTGGTTATGATTATATCGTGTTCCATGGCCTGCAGGAACTTTTTCCTGGTGTCTTCAGGGTCGTCCCTGGCTATTCCAATATAATGGGGGATAGCGCCGTATCTGTGTACTTCAGCGGACAGTGTGTAAGCGTTGCTGTTACGGATCTGGCCGGGCCCAAGGGGTGCGCCCACTTCCATGACTTCGTTGCCTGTTGATATTATTGCCACATGAGGTCTGACTGACACCTGTACTTCTTTCATGTTCAGGGAGGCAAGAAGGCCGATGTGTGCTGAGCGCAGCACAGTGCCTTTTCGCAGGGCCACTGATCCCTGCATGAGGTCCTCACCGCTGAAGCGGACATTTTCGTGTTTCTCAAGGGAGCGGTATATGCGGACATTGCCCCCAATCTCCTCAGTGTCCTCGACCGGGATTACAGCGTCAGCCCCCGCGGGAATCGGGGCACCGGTCATTATTCTGATCGCGCTCCCAGGATCAAGAGTGAGTTCTGAGGCATTGTCGCCAGCCTGCAACTCTGAAATTACAGGCAGATCAACAGGAGACTCCGGCGAGGCTTTGCTCAGTGTACTGTACTGTACTGCGTATCCGTCCATCGCAGAATTGTCATGGGGTGGAATATTCATATCTGCAATGATATCAGAATTAAGTACCCTGCCGTCAGCGTCAGCGATCACTATTGTTTCGCTGAGGGAAGGGGTTACGGATTCAAGAATTATTTGTAGCGCATCGTCAACAGGGATCATTTCATCCGGAATTGTGGTCATTGCTTGCTGTTCCTGAATTGGCTTGATATTTACTGATGATTTTCTTTAGGGGAACCGGTTATTGTCAAGGACTTTTGCCGTGAGCTGACGGGGTGAGAAAAGTGGATTTAAAACTAGATAATGTTCAATAATTCCGTAAAATATTAAAAAAGAAGCTAAAAAAGAACATTCAATAATATTTTTCCTTGAAATATAATTGATAAATGGAAAATTAGTAAATACATTGTCTTTAACACTATAGAATATTATCAGAGGTAATATGAATACTAATAATAGTACGATTACAAGCAAGTATCGGGAACGATACGAAAATCACGAGATACTTTCACAGGATGTTCTTGACGAAGAGCGTGAAGCAAGTTTCTTTAAGCAGATACGTCTTCGGCTAAAAGAAGTCAGAAAAGAGCTCAAGATGACTCAGCGGGAATTCGGAGAGACCGCAGGCATTGACCGGCGTTATGTTGCAAAGGTCGAATGCGGATCACAGAATCCCTCATTTAAATTCCTGAGAAGCATTTCAATAAAACACAAGGTGTCCCTGGACTGGCTGCTCTATGGCATAGGCGACAGGTTTGTCGCGGCTGAAGAGGAGAGCTACGGACCGGAACTTGTGGTGTTCAGAAAACTGCTGGATAATGCATCCCAGGAAGATATTGAAGTTATCGTGAAGATGATCAAGAAGATCCTGAACTGAAAAACGGACAAGGGTAATCAACTACATACCGTTTTACGAACGGACATCTTTTACTGGTGTCCGTTTTTTTATTCACCTTTTTGCAGGTGTATCAGTGGTGAACAATATATTCAAATTCAATATTTGGATTGATCTGTAGAAGGTCCTCCAGGCATAGTTTCTGCCATGCAATGTATTCAGAGGCGATGATCCTGATTTTTTTCCCGCTTTCCCTTATCTTGATGAAAAAAAGGCTGAAAGATGCTATGCCAGCGCTGTTCAGGTTCGTGAGATTGGTAATATCCAGGGTCATGTAGTCATTGCACTTTCGGGTATGGCCGATTATAAAATTCATTATGTCAGAATAGTTATCTATTGTACGGAGCCTCAGGTTCCCGCGAAAGGTAATCCTGTTAGCATCAGGGTAAAACTCAACTGAATAGTCACTTGTGTTAATTCTCATAGACTTCAGCCTTATCGTTTAAATTCGAAAAAAATACATCTTGCGGTGGAGGGGACAAAAACAATACATAATAAAACGCTTTATATAGATTTTGTCAATAAACAATTGTTATAATTTTATAAACCTGAATAATTATGAATTGACTGAATTTACATATCTGTTAGTTTTTTTATCTAACGCGTAAAGAATCTGTTTTTCAGGAGTTGTTTCATGACTATTGCTGACGGCATCAGGGAATCAATCGAGAAATCATCATGGATCAGGAAAATGTTTGAAGAAGGAGCAAGGCTTAAGGCCGAGTTCGGGGAAGAAAATGTGTTCGACTTCAGCCTTGGCAATCCTGACCTGGATCCTCCTGTGGAATTTATTAATAAAATGAGGAGCCTGACGTCTGCAGATATAAAAAATGTTCATGGTTATATGGAAAACGCGGGATTGCCGGAGGCCAGAAAAGCAATTGCCGAGAAGGTTGCACGTGATCATGGGGCGGACATGGAGCCCGGTAATATTATCATGACATGCGGCGCTGCAGGAGGGCTGAATGTTGTGCTAAAGGCAATACTTAATCCCGGTGATGAGGTGATTGTAATTAAGCCATATTTTGTTGAATACGGCTTTTATATCAGCAATCATAATGGTACAATGGTTCTTGTAGAGACAAACGAGGATTTTTCTCTGAATATTGACGCAATCAGCCGTGCAATAACCCCGAAAACAAAAGCAGTGCTTATAAACTCACCTAACAATCCAACAGGAAAGATCTATTCAGCAGCTGAAATTGACGCGCTCTCATCTCTTCTCAGGGAAAAGAGCGACGACGGAGGGTCCATATATCTTATTTCAGATGAACCATACAGGGAGATCGTATTCGATAATGTAGAGGTCCCGAGCATTTTAAATTATTACAATGAGTCGGTCATTGTCACATCTTATTCGAAGTCCCTTTCCATCCCGGGTGAACGGATAGGTTATATTGCAGTTAACCCGTCCTGCTCAGGTATTGATACCCTGATGGCGGGGATGATCGTGTGTAACAGGATACTCGGTTATGTTAATGCGCCCGCCTTTATGCAGAGGGTTGTGTCAGGGATGAATAATGTAACAGTTGATGTTGACGCATATAAGAGAAGGCGCGATCTTTTTGTGCAGGGCCTTGAGGATGCGGGGTATGATTTCCCCAGGCCTGAAGGGGCCTTTTATATATTCTGCAAATCCCCTGTTGAGGACGATGTTGAATTTGTAAGGCACCTTCAGAATTACAATATTCTTGTTGTCCCCGGTGTCGGGTTCGGCGGGCCCGGTTACTTCAGGATCGCCTACTGTGTGTCTGAAGATATCATCAGCAGGTCCCTGCCGAAGTTCAGGGAGGCGCTTGAGACTTTCAGGTAGAGCTGCGGTCGGGTTTCATTTTCCGGAGAGGGCCTGGACCCTTTCAATATTTTCCCGTACAGTATCATTGTCGCTGTCCGCGTCCAGGGCCATCTGAAAATACTGCCTGGCCTTATCGGGTTCCCCCATTTTTTCAAGACTCATCCCCATGTTGTTAAGCAGTATTGCTGAATCGGGTTTTATGGCAAGCGCCACTGAAAAAGCGGTATTCGCCTGGCTGTAACGCTTCAGGTTCATGAGGGCTATACCAAGGGCGTTATAGGAAATATAGAGTTCCGGATCAATTGCATTTGCCCGCTCCAGAAATGCCTTGGCATTCCAGTAGCTTTTCCTTTCAAGGTATATCTTTCCGAGAACATAGTAGAGCAGGGCGCTTTTTTTTACCGAAAGCCCTCTTCGCGCGGTCTGTTCAGCCTCATTATATCTTTTGTTGTCCAGCTGCAGCAGCGCGAGATCTATAAAAGGATCCGCATTCTGTGAGCGGATAGCAATGCAGCGGGTGAAGTGCGCGGCAGCGGATTTATAATTTCCAAGTTTCCAGTGGTTGTGCGCTGCCAGGAACCTCAGGTTGTAGTTGGGTGAATCAGGAGCAAGGTCATTTTCAATCACCAGTTCATCAGCAATTAATTTAAGGGATTCCTCATAGTCCCCTTTACTGAAAAGCTTCAGCGCGTTCTGGTAAGATGCGTGAGCAGCAGTGGCTGCGATAAGTATGGCGAACACAAGCATGAATTTTTTCATTATAAATCCTCATTAAGAATGTTTGTGCTGAAAACGTGCCCGGGACCATTGCGGCAGCCCCGGTGCATAACCGGGACTGCCTCTGAATTAATATGGTCCAGCCGGTCCCTGTGTCAGCTGTTTTTTATAACTGCCTGGGCAGCAGCAAGACGTGCAATCGGGACCCTGTAGGGTGAACAGCTCACATAGTTGAATCCGGCAATATGACAGAATTCAATTGAGCTCGGCTCTCCCCCGTGTTCCCCGCATATCCCGATCTTGAGGTCAGGGCGCTTTGAGCGGCCCTTTTCTACACCGATCTGTATGAGCTGTCCCACGCCTGTCCTGTCAAGGATCCTGAATGGATCGCTGGGCAGAATTTTTTTATCAATATATTCAGGAAGAAAACTGCCTGAATCGTCCCGGCTGTAACCAAAGGTCATCTGTGTAAGGTCATTTGTGCCGAAGGAGAAGAATTCTGCTTCAGCAGCAATGTCATCCGCGGTAAGGGCGGCCCTTGGTATCTCTATCATTGTACCGACCTGATAGTCGACTTTTATGCCGGTCTCTTCCATCACCTGTTCAGCTGTCCTGACAATGATTTCCTTCTGCATGACAAGCTCCCTGACTGTTCCCACAAGCGGTACCATTACTTCTGGCCTGGCGTCAATGCCTTCTTTTTTCAGCTGGCAGGCAGCCTCAAAAATGGCCCTGGACTGCATTTCCGTGATCTCAGGAAATGTGACACCCAGGCGGCACCCCCGGTGGCCCAGCATGGGGTTGAATTCATGCAGGGATTCAACCTTGGCTTTTACCATTTCAGGTGAAATGCCAAGCTCCTTTGCCATTTCACGCTGGTTTTCTTCCTCGTGGGGCACAAACTCATGCAGGGGTGGGTCAAGGAGTCGTATGGTGACTCCGTATCCTTCCATTGCGCTCAGGATGCCGTAGAAGTCATTGCGCTGCATGGGCAGAAGCTTATCAAGGGCCTTTTTCCGGTTGTCAACGGTATCTGCAAGGATCATTTCCCTTACCGCCTTTATACGGTCCCCTTCAAAAAACATGTGTTCCGTTCTGCAGAGGCCGATACCCTGTGCGCCGAATTTACGTGCGACCCTGGCATCATTGGGATTATCAGCATTGGTCCTGATACCGAGTTTTCTTATTTCATCCGCCCATTCCATTATCGTGCCAAAGGTGCCTGAAAGGTCAGCCTCAATAGTGGGTACTTTACCCATCATGACATCGCCGGTTGAACCGTCAAGGGAGATGTAGTCACCTTCTTTCAGGGAAATATTTTTGACCGAGATCTCTTTTTTCGCGTAGTTGATCTCCAGGTCTCCGCATCCTGAAACGCAGCATTTTCCCATTCCCCGGGCTACTACTGCAGCGTGAGATGTCTGTCCCCCCCTCTGGGTCAGGATCCCCTGCGCGGTTGACATCCCCTTCAGGTCCTCGGGGGATGTTTCTATGCGGACCAGCACTACCTTCTCGCCCTTTTTGTTCCATTCATCAGCGTCGTCCGCGTGAAACACGATCCGTCCGGTTGCAGCACCCGGTGAAGCAGGAAGGCCGCGCGTTATGATCTTTCTTTCTGCACCGGGATCAAAGGTCGGATGCAGGAGCTGGTCAAGTGCGTCCGGCTCAATACGGGAGAGCGCGGTCTTTTTATCGATCAGCCCCTCTTCAACCATTTCAACGGCTATCCGGACAGCTGCAGCCGCGGTTCTCTTGCCGGTCCTTGTCTGGAGCATCCAGAGCTTGCGGTCCTGGATGGTGAATTCTATGTCCTGCATGTCACGGTAGTGATCTTCGAGTTTCTGGTACACCTTCACAAGGTCCCCGTACGCATCAGTCATGCTTTCTTCCAGTGAAGGGAAGCTTTTTTTGCGTACCTGTTCCTCTATCCCGTTACTGGCTGCCCATTTTTTTGATCCCTCCAGTGTAACCTGTTGTGGGGTCCTGGTGCCTGCGACCACGTCTTCACCCTGGGCATTAATGAGGTATTCACCGTAAAAGACCTTTTCTCCTGTAGCCGGGTCCCTTGTAAACGCGACGCCGGTGGCGCATGTTTCACCCATGTTTCCGAAGACCATGGCCTGCACATTCACTGCAGTGCCCCAGCTGTCATCAATGTTGTTCATTTTCCTGTACAGGATGGCGCGTTCATTGTCCCAGGAGCCGAATACAGCGCCGATTGCGCCCCAGAGCTGCTCCCTGGGATCAGTTGGAAAGTCAATCCCGAGTTTTGTTTTGATCACATCCTTGAATCTTTTTACAAGTTCCTTCAGGTCATCAACAGTCAGTTCCAGGTCTGCGGAAACACCCTTCTCCTGCTTGAGCTTATCCATTATCTCCTCAAAAGGATCTATGTCCTCTTTGTTGTCAGGTTTCATGCCCAGTACAACATCTCCGTACATCTGCACGAAACGGCGGTATGAATCCCATCCAAAACGTTCATTCCCTGATTTATTAATGATCCCCCTGACAGTTTCATCATTGAGACCCAGGTTAAGTACAGTGTCCATCATGCCCGGCATTGATACCCTGGCCCCGGAACGAACAGAAACAAGCAGTGGATTGTCAGGATCACCGAATTCAGCACCCATGATTTTTTCGATGTTTTTAAGGGCTTTATCCACATCAGATACAAGTTCCGGCGGGAAATTTTTATCATTAGCATAATATTCCGTGCAGACTTCAGTTGTAATGGTAAAACCGGCGGGAACAGGTATTCCCAGGTTGGACATCTCAGCGAGATTTGCACCCTTTCCGCCAAGAAGGTTTTTCATGTCAGTCTTCCCCTCGGCCTTGCCGCCGCCAAAAGAATAAACTCTTTTTGTCATTGTCCTCTCCTTAAAGTTAATGATGCGAGTATAAAATCAAACCTCCGCATTGTCCGGCATCAGCCGGTTGTGCAGAAGTATTTTTCCGGGGTTTAATACGAGTGAGAACAGCATATACTAAATTCCATTGTCTGTGTTGTAAAGTGTAATTTTACGCGGCACATACGTGTGTTTTACATATATTTTTTCAGCTCTCGAAGGATGCAGGCCTCTAATGAATCGCATTTTCTGCAGTATTCATCATTAATATTGAAATCATCTTCAATGCAGAGTTGGTCGTCCATTTCGTACATTATTTCCATGTACTTGATATGCTGAATGTCATCATCGGTCAGTGATCCGTAACCTGAAGTTTTAACCTTTTTCAGAATATTCTCGAGAAAGGTCCTGTTTTCAGACTGACTGGATACCGGCTTTGATTCACTTCTCCGCATTTCATTTTTAAACCTGGCAGTTGCAATTTTAGACCTGAAAGATATTTTCCGTTTGCGGGTGAAGAGGAAATATGCCAGGCCGAACAGAAGACCTCCGAGATGACCTGCATGGGAAATATTGCTCTGGCCCCCTGAGGAGATCAGAGAATAAAATTCAAGTGCGCCGTATAGTATAACCAGGTATTTGGCCTTCATTGGAATAACAAAGAAAATGAGTATTACAGCGTCGGGGTAGAGTATTCCGAATGCGAGCAGAAGCCCGAATACCGCGCCTGAAGCGCCTATGGTGGGCACAAACTGGTTGCCGCCCCCGATAATCATGTTTATCGTGAATATGGTGATACCGGCACCCACGCCGGTAAAGAAATAGTACTGGAGGAAACGCCTGCTTCCCCATTCCTGCTCAATAGGGATCCCGAATATCATGAGTGCATACATGTTGAGAAAGATGTGCCAGAAATTGCCGTGAAGAAACATGTATGTCACAAGCTGCCACACGTAGCCCTTTGTGACCACAAAGGCCGGGATAAGGCCGAAATATACAACAAGTTTAGTACTGAGCCCCTGAACAAGGTATATTAAGACATTTATTAATATTAATCTGAAAACCCAGGTATTTGAGAGTGTTCCTGATCTGTTCATAATCAAGTCCTTTTGAATAAAAAGAGGACGGTGTACATAAAATCACCGAAAAAATACATTAATGATAGTGTAATAGCTCAGAGTAAAGTCATTTTTTTTGAAGGCCCCTGAAAATCGTCCTGCATGTCATGATATGGAACTGCGGCCCTGTGTCTGTTACATTATATATTTCATAATATGGGAGAGGAAGGAATCAAGCCCGCGTTCAACAGCTGTAAGTGCCTCAGACGGGGAAGCCTCCGGACCTTCGGGATTTTCGATCGCGTACGTAACAGAGCGCATGGCAGAGGGCCTGTCAATACGTTCAGGTGTACCCAGGTTTACCAGGCCGAGATCATCTTTTACTGAGTCCGCGAGCGAGGAGTGATACGATGTCGGGTTCACTGTAATGAGCCTGCATCCGGCAAGGCGGGCCTCGTACAGGGTAATGCCGAAGTGGGAAATCAGTACCCTTGAGGAGAGCAGGACTCCCGCGCCATACTCATCAGTGAGAGGTGTCCGGGTGCCATTTTGAATCAGTACAGGTGATGGTTTCACGAACAGGGCAACACTGGCTGAAGCCGGAATAATTGAGAGTAGTGAATCAATGTAATCCAGGGAAGGATTATGGCCCGGATATAAGGCAACGTCGATTTTCCTGTGTACGGGGGCAGTACCCATAATCCTGAGGGAATCAGTGAAATTAATTCCGTAGAGAAAGTTCCTGAGCTGGAATTGCCGGGACTCGGGTGTATCTGAAACATTCGGCAGGAGGTCCAGGCTGAAATCCGCTTCCCGCCTTCCCGGGCCAAGGTCGTCAATTGCCAGAACAGGGCCCGATTTTTTCAGTTCACGTATTTCATGAGTTGAGGAGTCCCGCATGTCCCGAATGATCAGTGTTGATGAAGGGGGCAGTTCAGGGCGGACCAGGCCTGATAAGTCCCGATGGTCAGCAGGAGGTACAGATCCGCATATGATACGGGCTTCAATTCCCCTGCTGTTCAGATAGACAGCAAGGCCAGCCATGCGCTGGATGTGGCCATTTCCGAGCGACCCCCCCCACGATGTAATTATGGAAATAACCCGTGTGTTCATTCACTTTCAGCGCTTGTCATGGGTTTCTGTATTATTCCGCGGTTAATTGCGGCAAGGCCGGGATTTTCCCTGAGAAAGGAGATTATCTCCTCCAGGTCCGGGACATGTGAAGATGCAAAGTGCTCACAAATAGCTTTTGCCAGCAGGTAGTCCTCGCGCGTGTCCACTGTGAGCCTGAGGTCTTCAGGTGGATTATCAAGTACTGCATCGTATCTGTGAATTCTAAATTGTTCCGGGTGTTCTTTTATGTATGGTGTAACATGCTCCCTGTGGTAGGGACGGTCACTCATATTATATGCCTGTTCAAGCGCGTTTCTGCTTATCACTTCAACAGCCGATCCAAGGGGGAGGCCCAGGGGAGAGCAGAGGTCTGCTGAAGCAGTTACAGCGTGCTGAAGTGTTTCAGCGGCAAATCCCGGATCAGTGAAGGGGTTGTCTCCTGTAACCCGTATGATATAGTCCCCGCCGTACTTTTGCGAGGCAAGGAAAAAGCGTTCAAGCACGTTCTGTCGGGGCCCGGCAAAGCCGTGAATA